>Ga0334722_10003330_pt1 | contig 17379 bp, 16 predicted proteins | sample C3_bottom_MG_FD_207210 | JGI IMG/M metagenome (GOLD analysis project Ga0334722, IMG submission 207210) | Sediment microbial communities from Yellowstone Lake, YNP, Wyoming, USA - C3_bottom | ecosystem: Environmental > Aquatic > Freshwater > Lake > Sediment | place: USA: Wyoming | collected...
GGGGCAAGCACTAATCGCATGAGAGGCAAATTTAGCCCGCTGGAGCAAATGAAAAAAAGTTCATGCGGCGGGTGTTATTGCTGATGGGCACGCAACGCTTTGCCCATCTTTATCTAGCAGGCACAGCAACGCAATCGGTGGATGCGCTTGCTCCATCCGCCCATCTGTTGCCCCAGCGTGGGAGCGGATTTATCCGCGAATACCCAAATCGGCAAAATCTGCTGGGTTAACCACCACCCCGGACGACCAATTCGCGGATAAATCCGCTCCCACAAAAGCGCACCCACCCCTGCCATCCACGCTTTAAGTCATCTATCGGCACCGCCCGCTAACTTCGCCTGGCCCCGGGGTTCTCCTGGAGAAAAAAGCACCTCCACTCCTTCCAGAAGCCCTTTGCGGCGCAACGCTTCCAGACAAGAATTTCCCGCTCCCCTGAATACCGACTGATCGGCGGCGGAGATTATTAACCTTCTGTGCCCATCTCCCGCCGCCAGCAACTTCCGGAGCCGCCGGTGCAAGCTCCAAGAAAGTACCAGCTCCCCGAATGCGGGATGATGCGGCCCAGCCAAGATCTCCCCAGCCAAGCCATCGGTCTCCTGCAACCCGATGCGCACCACCCGCACCCCATGGACCACGAAGATATCCCGCAGCCTGGCGCTGAGCGCCACCGCCTTGGGCAACCCCAGCGGCTGATAGCGCCCGGCGAGAAAGTCGCTACCCAATCGGCTGCCCTTGAGCACCAAAACCGGATAGAGCCGGGCCAGCTCAGGTTTCAATTTGGCCAGCATCTTCGCCCCAGCCAGTAATCTCCCCACCCTTTCACCGGGCAGTCCGACCATCAACTGTACCCCTACCCGCATTTCCGCTGCCTTGAGCAACTCAATCGCCCGCAGGGAATCGGCAGCCAGATGGCCCCGACCGCAACGGGCCAGCACCATTTCGTCCATGGACTGCACGCCCAATTCGACCAGGCGGACCCCCCGCGCCTTGAGAAAATCTATCCGAGCAGAATCAAGATAATCGGGCCGGGTGGAGATACGGATTCCCGCCACCTGGCCAGTGGCCATAAAGGGAGCCACCGCCGCCAGCAGCCGCTCCTGTAATGCCTCCGGCAGTCCGCTGAAGCTCCCCCCAAAGAAAGCGACCTGAGTCTCGCCCCGCCCGGCTCTCTTCGTGGCAAGATAGCTTTCGATGGTTGCGCCAATCTCCGCCGCACCTGGGATAATCCCTTCGACCCGGCCGGTAATAGCGGTCTGATTACAGAAGGTACAGCGCTGGGGGCAACCGTAATGCGGAATAAAAAAGGGAATTACTAGGGGTGGCCGCATCGCGGAAATCAAACTGGGAGCAGCCCCAGCTCCGGCAACCGGCGTAAGGCCTCGGCGGCGGCGGCCTGCTCGGCCTCCTTTTTACTGAAGGCCTGGCCCTGGGCCAACACCACACCCCGAAAACAGACGGACACCAGGAAGGTCTTGCGATGGTCTGGTCCTTCGGCGCTGTCCAGCACGTAGGCGGGGGCCTCACTGAAGGACTCTTGCAGGACCTCCTGGAGGTGACTCTTGGCATCGGCCTGGCGCAACCGTAACCGCTGGCTGTCAAGAACCGGCAAAAACTGATGGTCGATGAAGGCAGCGGCAATCTCGAAGCCCCCATCCTGAAAGAGGGCGCCCAGCACTGCCTCATAGGCGCTGGAAAGAATCGAGGGTTTGGCGCGGCCTTGAGTGGTTTCTTCACCGCGGCCAAGCAAAAGGAATTCCCCCAATCCCAGGGTAGTGGCCATCTCGGCCAGATAACTCTCATTGACCAGCAGGGCGCGCAACCGGGTCATATCCCCTTCGCGCATCTCGGGGTAGAGCTCGAAAATCGCTCGGCCGACCACCAGATCCAGAACAGCGTCACCCAGGAATTCCAGCCGTTCATTGTCGCTGGTCAACCGCCGGACCTGTTCAAAAGAAAAGGACCTGTGCAACAAGGCCAGTTGCAAGAGTCGCCGGTCGCGAAATACATAGCTCAGTTTTTCCTCAAGCCGGGCCAGTTTCCCCCGATTGCTTTCGGTAAGTTCGGTCAGCGCATCCATTCCCGTCTCCACCGGCCGGAGATCCCGGCTGGCACACCATTTTTTTTGGAATTAATCTTGTCAAAAAGGACAATCTATGTTTAGAATTGGCCCGCTGCAAACGAGAGGCGGCGTAGCCAAGTGGCTAAGGCAGAGGTCTGCAAAACCTTTATTCAGCGGTTCGACTCCGCTCGCCGCCTCCAGGAAATTCAAGGGGTTAGCCAAATCGGCTAGCCCCTTTTTTCTTTTCCATGGAACCGCTCAAGGAACCTCTTGTACAAATAAACCCTTGCCGCCTTTTTGGCACGTAATGGGGCGATTTAACTATAGTCTCTGCCTTGTAGCAAGCCATTGATCGACTTCAACCCACAGCCAACCAACCCGGTTACCTGAGAGTTCACGACGCCGGGGAAATGGTCCTTTTCTCTCCTGCCTCAATTACACTTCAGGACGGCTGAGAGCACTGCAGGTTCACCGCTATTGCGCTTTGTTGGATCTCCTTGATTTTTAAACCGGCCTGTACTATGTTCTGTACATATTCACCAAGGAGGCGATTGTTATGAATGCTCTGACCTATACATTTACACGACAGCACCTGGCAGATGTCATGCGATCGGTCAATGAAGACCACGTTCCTGTTGTAGTGACCAGCCAACGTGGTAAACCGGTTGTCATCCTTTCACTCGACGACTATCACGCATTTGAAGAAACTGCCTACCTTCTCCGGAATCCGCAAGGAGCCAAGCGGTTGCTTGATTCGGTCGAAGAGCTGCGGGCTGGAGGCGGACAAGTTAGAGAGTTGTCGGAGTGATAATCAAATTTTCAACTGCCGCATGGGAAGACTACCTTTACTGGCAGAGGACCGACAAGGCGATACTTAAACGCATCAATCAGCTTATCCAGGAGATTCAGCGCGAACCATTTGTCGGCATCGGTAAACCAGAACCACTCAAACATCAGTTAGCTGGTTTCTGGTCTCGCAGAATAGATAGCTGCCACCGCTTAGTGTACGCAGTCGAAGATAAGACCCTCCTGATTGCGCAGTGTCGCGATCATTGTTGAAAGGGATTCCTTGAAATCTCTGAAGTTTTTGCTCTTCGGTCTTCAGCCTTCTTGCTTAAATTACTTTAAAAACGGCAGCAACTCCTTAAAGGTCGGCGTCCCAGCCTCGCCCAACAACTCGTAGATCACCATCTCGGTACTGGCCACCACCGCCCCCAGTTCCCGCAGCCGGGCCAGCCCCAGCTTGTGGTTCTTGACCGTCCGCGAAGAAACCGCATCGGCGACGACCACCACCCGGTAACCATCGCGCAAGGCCCCGGCCACCGTCTGATAGATGCAGATGTGGGTCTCGACCCCGCAGACGATCAGGGTGTTGACCGGCGGCGGGATCGCCTTGATCCGGGCCGCGATGGTAGGATCACCAAAGCAGCTAAAGTGCAGTTTGTCCAGGACCGTCACCCCGGCCAGCTCCGCCCGGATCTCCGGGAGCAGCTCGCCGATCCGGGCGACATACTGGGTCGTGGCGACAATTTCTATCTTCAGGATCTTAGCTGCCTTCAGGAGCAAGGCAGCGTTTCTAACAACCGCCCCCCGCCCATTGATAGCCGGCATCAGCCGCTCCTGGATATCAACCACCAGCAGGGCGCAACGCCCGGGGGAAAGCGCTTCGGGGACACGCATCGGCGACCTCACGGTTTTTTCCGATAAAGCTATTGGCCCGGGCAGGACTTCCCGGTAAATTAACGGGATGAAAATACCGGGAATGCTGGCCCGGAGCAACTTTATTCCATCCTCACCACCACCCGGAAACCCCATGCTGATCAAACAATTGCTGCACTGCCAACCATCACCAGAGAAAATCATCGCCCAGGGCTGGGTGCGGACCCGGCGCGATGCCAAGGATTTCTCCTTTATCGAACTCAACGATGGCTCCTGCCTGAAGAACCTGCAGATCATCGCCAGCCGCGAGTTACCAGGCTATGATGAGACAGTGCTGAAACTCACCACCGGTTGCGCGCTCCGGGTCAGCGGCCGCCTCACCGCCTCACCAGCCGTCGGCCAGACGGTGGAGTTGACCGCCGACAGCCTTACCGTCCTGGGCTGGGCTGACCCGGAAACCTATCCCCTGCAGAAGAAACGCCACTCCTTCGAGTTCCTGCGGGAGATCGCCCATCTCCGCCCCCGTAGCAATAGCCTGGGGGCAGTACTGCGGGTCCGTTCCAGCCTCGCCCTGGCAGTGCATCAATTTTTCCAGCAGGAAGGTTTCTTCCAGGTCCACACCCCAATCATCACCACCAGCGACTGCGAGGGGGCCGGAGAGATGTTCACTGTCACCACCCTGAACCCCGCCCAACTTGGCCAAGGCGGCGACCCATTCGCTGGGGACTTCTTCGGCCGCCGGGCCGGGCTGACCGTCAGCGGTCAGCTAGAGGCCGAGGCCCTGGCCCTGGCCCTGGGCCGGGTCTACACCTTCGGCCCCACCTTTAGGGCCGAAAACTCCAACACCAGCCGCCATCTCGCCGAATTCTGGATGATCGAGCCGGAGATGGCCTTCTGTGACCTGAACGAGGACGCCGCCCTGGCCGAGAAGTTCTTGCGTTATCTGATTAACCACGTCATTAACCACTGTGGCGACGACCTGGAACTGTTCGGGAAATTCATCGACAAGTCCCTGCCGGAGAGACTGGCGACGGTGGCCAGGCAGGAGTTTGCCCGGATCAGCTATACCGAGGCGGTGCGAATCTTGGGCGAGGCCAAGGTCCAGTTCACCTTCCCGGTGAGCTGGGGCGGCGATCTGCAATCGGAGCACGAGCGCTATCTGGCAGAAGAGATCTTCAAGCGGCCCTTGATCGTCACCGATTACCCGGCCAGCCTGAAACCTTTCTACATGCGGGAAAGCGACGACGGTCGCACCGTGGCGGCCATGGATATCCTGCTGCCTACCATCGGCGAGATCATCGGCGGCAGCCAGCGGGAGGAACGCTACGACGTATTGGCCCGAAGGATGCGGGCAGCCGGGCTGGACCTCGACACCTACCGCTGGTATCTCGACCTGCGCCGCTATGGTTCGGTGCCCCATGCCGGCTTCGGCTTAGGGTTCGAACGCTTGGTCCAGTTCGTCACCGGCATGGGCAACATCCGTGAGACCATCCCCTTCCCTCGCACCCCAGGCCACGCCGAATTCTAGCCGCGCCCCATGCGCGCGCCTCACCCCAAATACTTTTTGCCGCGATCCGCACAAAAAAAAGGAAACGGCCCGCCGGGCCGTTTCCTGGTACTGCCTTATGCTGCGCGAAATTAGCGGCTGGTGAAGGCCGCCTCGATCCGGCGGTTCTTCGCTCGCCCTTCCCCGCTTTTATTATCTGCCACCGGCCGCGCTTCACCGAAACCAACTGCGGACAACCGGCCAGCCGGAACCCCAAATCGCTCCTGCGCGACTTTGACCACGCTCTTGGCGCGCCGCTCAGAGAGTTTCTGGTTATAGGCATCCTGACCGCGGTTGTCGGTATGGCCCTCAACGGCGCCGTTTACTTCCGGGTATTCCTTGAGGAAAGACGCAACCTGCTCAATTTCAGGGAAGTATGCCGGCTTCACCACATCGGAATCGTTATCGAAGTACACCTTCAACGCGATCCGCTTGACCTCTTTAACATCGTCTGAAGGATCCAGCGGATTGGTATGGGCGACATTGACCTCCAGACCATCGTTGACGCTACCGCCATCGGTATCGGCATTCAGCGGGTTGGTATGGTACTTGTGAACCTCATCGCCATCGTTCAGTCCATCAGCGTCAGTGTCGGGATTATGGGGATCGGTGCCAAGCTTCATTTCATCCCAATCGGATAACCCGTCACGATCACTATCCTTCAGGCAACCTGTCTCATCAACCGGGGCGCCGGCCGGAGTGCCGGGGCATTTGTCGAGATAATCGGCCACCCCATCACCATCGGTATCCACCGGACAGCCATTGGCGTCAACCTTCACTCCGGCAGGCGTACCGGGACATTTATCAAGATAATCGGCAACCCCGTCACCATCGGTGTCCACCGGACAACCCTTGGCGTCAACCTTGGCCCCGGCGGGAGTCCCCGGGCATTGGTCAAGGTAATCGGCAACGCCATCCCCATCGCTGTCCACCGGGCAACCCTTGACGTCTACCTTGACCCCGGCTGGGGTCCCCGGACAACGATCATCACTGTCAACCACACCGTCGCCATCACTGTCTGCCGGTTTAACTGGAGCAGGTGCCGGAGCCACCACTTTGATCGGCTCGGGTGCCGGCGCCGCTTCCGCAACCTTCACCGGTGGCTTGGCAAACCCGAAAAAATAAGAAACCCCCACGGTAGCCATAAAATTTGACTCAGAGCCATCGGAGAATATGGGTTGACGCAAGTCTACCCGGGCGGCCAGGTTGTCAGTGAAGAAGTATCTGGCCCCGACCCCGTAATCAACCAAGAAGGCAGCATCTTTGTCACCATCGGCGGCGGGATCAAAATGAACCCCACCAATCCCTGCGGCCGCGTACGGCACCAGCTTACCGAAACCAGTGAAATTATAAAGGACATCGGCCTGGAGCTGGCGCAGGTCAGCATATTCCCGGTGGGAACCTGCGATATCGGTCCGGACGGCAGCCACGGCAACTTCCGCCTCAAGATTATCGTTGTACAGATAGCCAAAGCGACCACCCCAGACGACGTGGTCTTTGTAACCGCTATCACCATCAAGCCAGTAGTAACCAACAAATGGTGACACCTCAAAATTACCACCCTGAGGGGCGGCAATGGCCTGACCGGCCATGACCACACCGGCCAACATGGACAGAGCGACTTTTGCAAAACGCTTAATCATAATTATTCCTCATAAGTTGAATTTTCCGCGACTATACCATTCACCGTACCATTGATCAAACGGAAAACACCTGAAATAGGATATTTTTTATCCTGATGTAATTCTCCGATTTTCTTGGATATTTTCAGCAAGGCGCAAAATCGGCAAGCGGTGGAGGAGTGAACAAAACGAGGGAAGAGCGCTACGACATATATAGGATGGGACTGCGGTCGGTCGGGACGGCCTCGACATCTACCACTGGTGCTCGGCCAGGGCTGCTACGACACGGTGTCCCATGCCGACTTCGGCTTGGGACTCGAGGGCTTGGGTTGGTTCTGACCGGCATGGCCATATCCGCGAGCGCATCACCTGCCGCCGCCCCCGGGGCAAGTCAGGTTAAGGCGGAGGCACACAGCAGTCCCATTACTGAGGCGCTTTCAGACCATCAGAAAAAAGCCCAGGGCCTTGTCATGGGAGGTGGAGTCGGTAAACTCGCAACCGATATAGTTCTGCTTGACCAGCCGGACCACCACCTTTTTGTCGATCAGGGAATGGTGGCGATCATCGAGATTGAAGGAAATCCGCAATTCATCCCCGACCTTGAATTGGTTGAAACCGATGATCTGGGCGCCGAGCCCACCCTTGGAGACGTTGACCACCGTTAGTCGGCCGGAGTGCTTACCGCTGGGCAGACTACGGAAATCCCCGGCCAGCTTGGTCTCTTTCCGGTAGGTCCGGCGGAATTCAAGTTTGACGCCAAATATCTTTTGACAGGTACACCGGACTTTGATGACATGCTGCGCCGAACTCCGCAATTTACCGACGTCGGCGGATTTAATCGCTTGGCAAGACGGGCATTTCATCACCGCCATACCATCCTGATTTACATAAATTTTCTGGACGCTGTCGTCAATATCGGCCACGCAGGCCCTCCATTACAAGCCAATATACCCCAATCCACCTCTTATACGTGGGCAATACACTGAGTGTTCCGATTCTCCTTACACCGCCTAACCCATCAATTTCAACAAATACCGCACAAATCAATAATTATTTTCATATATTGGTAACCTTACCACCGCGCAACAACCGCTCGGCCATCACCGTTAACCAGGCACATGTCCGGAAAGAGATGCGCGATCAGCCTGTTCCAGCAGTTCTGGCCGCTGCGCCAGTATAATCCGAACGGACTCGCGGGCCGCCCAGCCGGTGAGATCGCCACAGAAGTGTTTGCGTTCGGTCCGCTTCCCGCGAAAATCCGCGATCAATTCCCGGCAACAGGTGGACCCGGAACGCTCACGAAAGCGGTCATGCAGACCGGCCACCAGCCTGCGGAATTCCTTCTTGTCATGTTTTTCCCAGCGCCCCGCGCCAAGATACAACCCCAACCCCATGACCGCCCCGGACAAGGCCCCGCACAGACAACCGGAGCCGCCGACGCCGCCGCCGAAACCGCAGCCCAGCCCCAGGGCCGTTTCCGTCCCCAGCCCGCCGCCAAAACCTCGGTCCAAGACAACCAAGACGGCCTCGGAACACGAAAGACCGTGGGCACTGAAGAGTTCCCCGGCCCGCGCCCCGGCCAGCTCAGCCAAATCTTCAGTCCCAGCACAGGGCGGCGACGGTCTGTTTTTCTTCTTAAACAGGCTTAGCATGGCGCTCCTCGTTAATGCACAAGCATCTTGCTGAACACCAGGCCATCCTCACCCCGGTCCACCACAATCCGATCGCCCTCGACGAAGTCACCTTCCAGCAGCAGCATGGCCAGACGATCCTGAAGATAGCGCTGGATGGCCCTTTTTAATGGGCGGGCACCGAAGGCCGGATCATACCCAACCTCGATCAGAAAATCTCGCGCCGCGGGTGTGATCTCCATGGTGAACTTGTGCTCGACCAGACGTCTCTGGAGATGCTCTAGCTGAATATCGATGATCCGTACCAGCTCATCCCGGTTCAAACTGTGGAAGATGATGGTCTCATCGATCCGGTTTAAAAATTCCGGTTTAAAGTGATGGTGGAGGATCTCGTTTACCCTGACCTTGGCCTCCTCGCGCCCGATCTCACCAAGTTCCATGATCATCTGGCTGCCCAGGTTGGAGGTCATGATCAGGATGGTATTCTTGAAGTCCACCGTCCGCCCCTGGCCATCGGTCAGACGGCCATCGTCCAGGATCTGCAGGAGGACGTTGAAGACATCGGGATGGGCCTTTTCGATCTCGTCGAAGAGCACCACCGAATACGGCCGCCGCCGCACCGCCTCGGTAAGGTAGCCCCCCTCGTCGTAACCGACGTAGCCGGGAGGGGCGCCGATCAGCCGAGCCACCGAGTGTTTTTCCATGAACTCGCTCATATCGATACGGATCATCGCCTTTTCACTATCAAACAGGAAAGTCGCCAGGGTCCGGGCCAACTCGGTCTTGCCAACCCCGGTGGGGCCCAGGAAGATAAAGGAACCCAGCGGCCGATTAGGGTCTTGCAACCCGGCACGGGAACGGCGTACCGCATTGGCCACCGCCCGGATCGCCTCCTCCTGGCCAACCACCCGTTGACCCAATTCCGCCTCGGCCTGGAGGAGCCGGGTCTTTTCACCAGACAGGAGGTTCGCCACGGGAATTCCGGTCCATTTGGCGACCACCCCGGCGATATCCTCCTCCCCGACCTCTTCCTTAAGCATCTTGCGGTCCTTCTGGACCTCATTCAGCCGCTGGCTTTCCGACTCGATCTGCCGCTCCAGTTCCGGGATGCGGCCATATTTGAGTTCCGCCGCCCGGTTGTTGTTGCCCTGGCGGATGGCCTGTTGCTCCTCGACCCGCAATTCGTCAATCTGGGCCTTGACGGCGCGAATCTTGCCGATGATGTCTTTTTCTAGCTGCCAGTGTCCCTTCATGCCGGTCAAACGCTCGTTGACCTCAGCCAGTTCCCTTTCCACCTTGGCCAGTCTTTCCTGGGAAAGCTTGTCCTTCTCCTTCTTGAGGGCCGCCTTCTCGATCTCCAGCTTGATTCGTTGCCGGTCCACTTCGTCGATCTCCAGGGGCATGGAGTCGATCTCGATCCGCAGCTTGCTGGCAGCCTCGTCGATCAGGTCGATGGCCTTGTCGGGGAGAAAGCGGTCGGTTATGTAACGGTTGGAGAGGGTGGCGGCGGCCACGGTGGCGGCGTCCTGGATCCTTACTCCGTGGTGCACCTCGTATTTTTCCTTGATCCCCCGCAGGATGGCGATGGTGTCCTCAACCGATGGTTCCTTGACCAGGACCTGCTGAAAGCGGCGCTCCAAGGCCGGGTCTTTTTCAATATATTTGCGGTATTCGTTCAAGGTGGTGGCGCCGACGCAGTGCAGTTCACCCCGGGCCAGGGCCGGTTTGAGCATGTTGGAGGCGTCCATGCTGCCTTCGGCGGCGCCAGCCCCGACCAGGGTGTGAATTTCATCAATGAAGAGGATGATCTCCCCTTGCCGCTGCTGGATCTCCTTCAAGACTGCCTTCAGCCGTTCCTCGAACTCGCCGCGGTACTTGGCCCCAGCCACCAGCGACCCCATATCCAGGGCCACCACCTGCTTGCCCCGCAAACTTTCGGGGATGTCGCCATTGACGATCCGCTGGGCCAACCCCTCGACGATGGCGGTCTTACCGACCCCCGGCTCACCGATCAATACCGGATTGTTCTTGCTCCGTCGGGAGAGCACCTGGATGACCCGCCGCACCTCGTCGTCACGGCCGATCACCGGATCGAGCTTGCCCTGCCGGGCCACATCGGTGAGATTGCGGGCGTACTTCTCCAGGGCCTGGAACTTGCCCTCCGGGTCCTGGTCGGTGACCCGCTGATTGCCGCGAATCTCGGCCAGGGCCTTCAAGAAGGCCTGGCGGTCGACCCGCAAGCGTTTGAAGAGCTCGGCCACCGGGGTGTCCTTCTCTTCCAGCAGGGCCAAAAATATATGCTCCTGACTGACATAGTCATCACGCATGGAAGCGGCAATTTTGAAAGACTTATCCAAGAGCCGATGACTGGCACCAGCCAGGGCGACCTGGCCGAAACCGGCGCCACTCACCTTGGGCAATCGGGCCAGCAGTTGATCGGCCTCGGTGATCACCGCAGCCGGGGCAACCCCGATCTTCTGCAGGGTCGGGGCCACCACCCCCTCCGGCTCGGCCACCAGCATCCGGAGCAGGTGCTCGGGCTGGATCTCCTGGTGGCCCAGTTCATAGGCCAACCCCTGGGCGGACTGCAAAGTTTCCTGGGATTTATGGGTAAATTTATCCATCTGCATGACGTGACTCCCTTACAAATTATCCATAAGCAATTTTTCATCGGACCCGGCGGACTGGTCTGACCAGTCGGAACCGTAAGCTTGACCAGTTGGGCTGTCAAGCCCATGCTCGGCCCATAACACCACACCCGCCCTGCCTTCGGCCTCTACAACATTTTTTATACCACCCTGTGGTATTGTGTGTTATAACTTTGCCAGTGACGATCTCGAAACCATTCTCACTCAGTTTTGCCGGAGAAATCCAGTGGATAGCAGCGAATTTCTTAAATCCCGAAAAGCCCTCGACAAGACCCAGAAGCAACTTGCCGAACTTTTGGGGATCTCGATCAAGGCGGTACACAGTTATGAGCAGGGGTGGCGCAAGGTGCCCTCGCATGTTGAACGCCAGGTATTTTTTCTCCTTTCCCGGACCCGCGCCAATGAGAAAATCATCAAGCCCTGCTGGGTGGTGAAAAAATGCCCGCCGCAACGGCGCAAACACTGCCCGGCCTGGGAATTCCAGGCCGGCAAGCTCTGCTGGTTCATCAACGGCACCATCTGCGAGTGCAAGTCCCAGAAGAACTGGCAGGAAAAAATGAAGATCTGCCGTTCCTGCGAAGTGCTGGCGGACTTGCTCTAATCCCCTCTTTCCTAGTACAACAAGGACGGGTAATGCTACCGTCCGCGTCCCCGCCTCTCATCCACCAGCAACCAGGAGACAAAACATGCCTCATTCCACCAAACCGCACTTCAGCACCCGCGTCGTTCATGAAGGCATGACCCCGGCGGAATGGGGTGGCGCCACCCTGCCGCCCATCAGCCAGGCCGCCGCCCATCGCCACGAGACGGCCGAGAGTTTAAGCCAGACCTTCGGCGGCAAGACCACCGACCACATCTATATGCGCCTCACCAACCCCACCAACCGGGCGCTGGAAAAAAAACTCGCCGGCCTCTCCGGCGGGGCCGGGGCGGTGGTGATGTCTTCGGGCATGGCCGCCATCACCAATAGCTGCCTAGCCCTGCTCCGGGCAGGAGACGAGTTTGTCAGTGGCCGCTCGCTGTTCATGTCGACCTATATCCTCTTCGCCAACGTCTTTAAGAAATATGGGATCACCGTCCGGCTGGTCGATCCCCTGGATCTGGCCGCCATCGAGGCGGCAATCACCGAGCGCACCCGCTTCATCTATCTGGAGACCATCGGCAACCCCGGCATGGACGTGCCGGATCTGGCGGCCACTGCAGCGTTGGCCCATCGCCACGGGCTACCGCTGGTGATCGACAACACCCTGGCCTCCCCCTACCTCTGCCGCCCCCTGGAACTAGGCGCGGATGTGGTCATCGAATCGACCACCAAGTACCTCTCCGGCCACGGCGATGCCTGCGGCGGGGTGGTCATCGACGGCGGCCATTTCGACTGGGCAGGCAGCGGCCGCTTCCCCGATTTTAAGCCATTTATTGATCGCAAGGGGCCACTGGCCTTCCTGGACAAGGTCTGGCGGGAGCAGCACATCAACTTCGGCACCAGCCAGGCGCCGCTCCATTCCTATCTGACCATGCTGGGCCTCGACACCCTGGCCCTGCGGATGGAGCGCCATCTGGCCAACGCCCAGGAGATCGCCACCTGGCTGGCCGCCCACCCCAAGGTTAAATGGGTCAACTACCCAGGCCTTGATAGCAGCCCCTCCAAAGCCGTGGCCAACCACCAGTTCGGCGGCCTGGGTTTCGGCGGGGTACTGGCCTTTGGCCTGGCCGACCAGGCGGAATGTTTTCGCTTCATCAGTAGTCTGAAGATGGTTTACCACCTGGCCAACCTGGGCGACTGCAAGTCCCTGGTGATCCACCCCTATTCCTCCCAGTACCTCTCGTTCAGCGAGGAGCTCCGGCAACAGCTAGCCATCACCCCGGATCTCATCCGGCTCTCGGTGGGGATCGAGGCAGTGGCAGACATCGAGGCCGACCTGGCCCAGGCCCTGGCTGCACTCTAGGCCAACAATGCACCTCGCAGATGACTCCAAAGGGCTCCCTCCCCCCTGGTGGGAGGGGGAGCTATTTTCGCAACTTGCCCGCGAGACCACGATGAGTGAATATATCGAACACGACCGCCAGGGCACTTCGGTGGGACTTACCGAAAAGCTCTTCTACACCTTCGCCGAACCGCCCGGGCAGCTCGTGCTGGAGAGCGGTGCGCGGCTGGGGCCGATCACCATCGCTTACGAGATGGTGGGCGAGCTGAATGGTGCTCGCGACAACGTCATTTTGGTCTGCCACGCCCTGACTGGCGACTCCCATCTGGCCGGCTGCTACCACCACGACGATCCCAGCCCTGGCTGGTGGGACTTGATGGTCGGCCCCGGCAAGGGCATCGACACCAACCGCTATTGCGTGATCTGCAGCAATATCCTGGCCGGCTGCATGGGCACCACCGGCCCTTCCACCCTCAACCCAGTTACCGGAAAACCTTATGGTCTTGCCTTTCCAGTGGTGACCATCGGCGACATGGTCAAGGCCCAGAAGGCACTGCTCGACCATCTGGGGGTGCGGAGCCTGCTGGCGGTGATCGGCGGCTCGGTGGGCGGCATGCAGGCCCTGGAGTGGAGTGTCCGTTACCCCGAAATGGTTCGCGCCTGTGTGGCCCTGGCCACCACCACCCACCATTCCGCCCTGGCCATCGCCTTTAACGAGATTGGCCGCCAGGCGGTAATGAGCGATCCCAACTTCAGCCAGGGTGGCTACTACGAAGGCCCCCGGCCTGACCTGGGACTCGCCCTGGCCCGGATGATCGGCCACGTCACGTATCTGTCGGATGAGGCCATGCGCCAGAAATTCGGGCGCCGGTTGCAGGACCGCCAGGACTTCTCCTTCAACTTCGACGCCGATTTCCAGGTGGAGAGCTATCTCCGTTACCAGGGCTCCAAGTTCGTGCAACGCTTCGACGCCAACTCCTATCTTTACATCACCAAGGCGGCCGACTACTACGACCTGCGCCAGCAGCACGGCCACGGCTCCGAGGTGGAAGGGTTCTCGCAAGCGCGCGCCAAGTATCTGGTGGTTTCCTTCACCTCCGATTGGCTCTACCCCACCTACCAGTCGCGGAATCTGGTCAAGTCCTTGAAGAAAAACGGTCTGGACGTGAGCTTCTGCGAGATCGAGGCCGACTGCGGCCACGACGCCTTCCTGCTCCCCAACCCGCGCCTCGCTGGCCTGCTCTCCGGCTTCCTGGCCCGGGTCAACGAGGAGGGCTGACACCATGCGCTACGATCTGGAAATCATCGCCGGGTGGGTAAAACCGGGCAGCCGGGTGCTTGACCTGGGCTGCGGCAGCGGCGAACTGCTTGACTATCTCAAGAAGCAGAAGCGGGTGCGCGGCTCGGGCATCGAAAGCGCCGAGGCGCAGGTGGCCGAATGCATCGAAAAGGGGTTGCAGGTTTTACAAGGCGACATCAACGAGGAGATCCGCGACTACCCGGACCAGAGTTTTGACTATGTGATCCTGAGCCAGACCCTGCAGCAGGTCTACCAGCCCCAGGAACTGATCCACGAACTCCTGCGGGTGGGCAAGCAGGTGATCGTCTCCTTCCCCAACTTCAGCCACTGGTCGATCCGCTTGCAACTGCTGGTTAATGGGTACGCCCCTAAAAACCGCCAGTTGCCCTACGACTGGTACGACACCCCAAATATCCGCGTCATTACCCTGCGGGATTTCCGGATCTTCGCCCAAAAGTTCGGTTGTCGGATTGACCGCGAGGCACCGGTCAAGTCGCCCAAGGAAGATGGGCCAGGACGGTTGCTGCGGTTTTTACCCAACCTGCGGGCGACCTATGGGATTTTCATGATTAGTCGGGGGCAGGAAAGCACTGCGCCTTCGTGAATTCGCAATAGCGTATAGACGTCTTTAATTTTGCTTGCTTGCGCCCACCCTTTCCCCGTAGATTTACCACACATTCATTGTTTATTCCCCCTTGAAGGAATCCAACCAACAGCGATGAGCCAGAACCACGTTATCTGCAATGCTCTGGTGATAATCGGCGCCCTCTGCATGTTCGCGGCGATCATTACCAGCGTCCGGACCACCTCCGGCATCCCAGCCACCTACCGGGAAAAATGGCGGCTCCTGATCGTCCTGATGCTCTTTTTCCTGGCCGGCTACCTGGCCTTCATCATGATCGAAAGCCTTGCCATACCCGTTCCCATTGAGCTCATCACCGCAACGGTCTTTTTAGGCGGCGCCTGCTTTGTCTTACTCGTTCTAAGCCTCACCAAGTCGATCGTCACAAATTTGCGAGACAGGGAACAACTTCTCGAGGAGGCCAAGGACCGGTTGGAAGAACGGGTCCTTGAGCGGACCAAGGACCTTGAACAAAAAACCCAGGAGCACATCCGGCTTTCAGCCAAAAATGCCAACCTGAATGTCGAGCTGCTCCAGGTCCTGGACAGTGCCCCCGATGGCATCACCATCATCGATCCGGATTTTATCTTCCGCCAGGTCAATTCCACCTTCAGTCAGATAATGGGTTTACCGGCCCATGAGCTGATTGGCCAGAAATGTTACGACATGATCGGCAGCGGCAACTGCCATACCGACAACTGTTTATTGAAGCGGGTTCTGGGCGGTGAAGCCAACTTAGAGGTGGAGGCTAAGATAACCCCAACCGCGACCGCGAATGCAATCACCTGCCTGATCAATGCCGCCCCCTTCCTTGACAAAGACGGCAAGGTACTTGGAGTCATCGAGAGTTTCCGGGATATCTCCGAGCGCAAGGTCATGGAAGAACGGCTGCGCGATCTCTCAATCACCGATGATATGACCGGCTTGCTCAACCGCCGCGGGTTCATCAAGATTGCCAACCAGCAGATTGAGACGGCCTCACGCTTGGATGTCACCGTCTTTCTTCTCTATGCCGACATCGATGACTTTAAACAAATCAACGACACCCTGGGGCATGATGTCGGTGATGACGCCATCAAAGAGGCCGCCGCCCTCCTCCGCGACACTCTCCGCCAAACCGATGTCATCGGGGTCGCCCGCCTGGGCGGCGATGAATTCAGTGTCCTGATGTTCAGCAGCAAGGAAACCACCTGTGCCAATCATCCGGTCATCAAGCGCCTTGAAAACAAGCTGCACGAGCGCAACCTGGCAACCACGCAGCCCTACCAACTCTCCATCAGCTTCGGTTTGGCCCAGTACGACCGCGAACAACCGCAATCCCTCAGCGAACTGATGAGTGCTGGCGACCAGGCCATGTATGACTGCAAGCGCACGAAGAAAGCCATGCACCGCCCAGGTGCCTACCAGTCTTCTTCCGCTGCCAGCGTAAATTAAGGGGTAAATCGGTAGAGCTGGCCCCCGCATCCCAAACTTGCAGATTGATTTTTAAATAGCGCATCGCTATTATAAACACATGCACAAGATAACTTTCAGCAAAGAAGCCGACAAAATTCTCCGGAGAATGCCAAGAAACAATGCATTGATCATCGCCAATAAAATTAAAGAATTAGCCGCCAATCCCAAGGAGATGCGTAACGTCAAAAAATTAACCAACCACCCTGGATTCAGGCTTCGAGTTGGTGATTGGAGAATTGTTTACACTGTGAATGACAATGAGTTGGTGGTTCACGTCATCAACATCAAGACCCGAGGGGAGGTCTACAAATGAACGTGCAGATCATCGAAAAAAACGGCAAGCCGGAATGGGCCATAATTCCCTTCCAGGAATACCAAAAACTCCAAGAGGCAATGGAAGACGCCGAGGATATCAAGGCCATCGAGGCCAATCTAAAGGCCATGCAAGAAGGGCGCGAGGTTGCCGTCCCCGGCGAAGTCACCTTTGCCATTCTTGACGGTGCCAGTCCAATTCGGGCCTGGCGGGAACACAAACAGATCAAGATGAATGAATTGGCGAAAATGGTTGGCATCAGCCCCGCCTATCTTTCGCAAATCGAAAACGGCAAACGCAACCCCACGATTGATACTTTGAAGGCCATCGCCAAGGAATTGAATCTTGAGGTGGAGTTGTTGATTTAAGACTCATCCGTGAGATAAAAAGGGTAATTGAGTATGCTGTCTCCCGAACTCCCAGCCCTAGACCCTAAATCACTTTTAGAGCCCGCAATGAATATTCCAAAAAAAATTATGGCTCCTAATGAAACTCAGCCAGTCTTACCGGAACATGAGAAAGACAGGCGTTGAGTAATCTTAGCGGAAGCTCTGGTTCCCAGAATCTCCGGTTAAAGCGATAGCAAAATTCATCCAGAT
>Ga0334722_10003331_pt1 | contig 17372 bp, 15 predicted proteins | sample C3_bottom_MG_FD_207210 | JGI IMG/M metagenome (GOLD analysis project Ga0334722, IMG submission 207210) | Sediment microbial communities from Yellowstone Lake, YNP, Wyoming, USA - C3_bottom | ecosystem: Environmental > Aquatic > Freshwater > Lake > Sediment | place: USA: Wyoming | collected...
CTTTGCTGAGAACGGTAGGCCAGCCCCCCATTGGCCGATGCGCTCTTGTGTAATATGTGATCATAAGTTGGTTGCAATCGATTTCTCAAGAGAAAAAATCTATGTTTGGAATTGTGCTTCTGGCGCAGCTGCAGTAAATACAGTGCAAATTAATAAAAGCACATCCGATTTACACACATTGCGTCGTCCTGTATCCCTGATTCCATCCCCATGCGAAGAATGGGTCATCGTTCTTTATTCCGATGAGCGGCTTGAAGCACGGAGTCTCACACAGCTACAAAAGGTAGTGGCTCTAAGAGAGGGGGAAGAAAGGGATCCAGGGGAATCGGCGCACATACCGGTGACGCACATACCATCTTCGCGGTTGCAACTGGCTACACCCTGTCTTGCTGTGGGAAGAAAGGTGTTATTTAATACGGATCAAGGGAGATCTCTTGGCATATGGAATCCACAAAAACCAGATGATCCTATCACAACTGTTTCCTTAGGAAGTGGGGTGCTATTGTTGAGACCTAGGCATTACACTGGCGCAATAATGGTACGCGATAATCCAATGATAAGCACGCCTATAGGTACAGGTAGGCAGGAACGATTTCCTATATGCCTGCCGACGGGGAATATTTTTTCTCTAGGTAACAGCTCGATCCTTTTTGGATGTGTTCTTCCATGTATTTATTTTCAGGAAAATAAGCTGTTTATGGAAGACTACGCTTCTCAAATTTCCATATATCCACCGGTGGTTTGGGATTTTGACGTCCCTCCTCCCTCCTCCTCTCATGTATCTCCTAGGAACCTATCCCACTAATAAGTTTCAGTCGATTTTTCGGTTCTTTTGAACCGATTTTCGATTCAAACTTTGGAGGCAATATCACTCTCGAATATGGCCTCTTGCATAATTCATTTCCTTGCCCGTGCCCTTTTGCCCCTGCCCTTTTGCCCGATTAGTGACGTTTTTGAGCCATCTTGATCAACATGGATACTACGCGTTCAGAGCCGCGCGACTTTGTTCATCAGAAGGGCATCTGCAAGCACAAGCGCTGTCATCGCCTCGATGACGGGGACGGCGCGGATTGCAACGCAGGGGTCGTGGCGAGAGCCTTCAGGGAGGAGCAACTCCCTCTCCTCTTTTTGCAGATTGAGAGTCTTCTGGGGCTTGTTGATGCTTGAGGTGGGCTTGAAGGCAACGCGCGTGATGAGGGGCGCACCTGTGCTGATGCCGCCGAGCGTTCCTCCAGCAAAATTGGTAGCGGTTTGGACAGCGCCCTGCGGATTAAGAGAAAAGAGGTCGTTGTGTGTGGAGCCTCTCATTTTGGCAGCTGCAAAGCCAGAGCCGATCTCAAACCCTTTCGTAGCTGGGAGTGAGAGCATCGCCCTTGCAAGGGAGGCTTCGAGTTTTTCATAGACGGGGTCGCCAAGACCCACAGGAAGATTAAAGCTAGCTGTTGTCACAACGGCGCCAAGGGAATCCCCCTCTTGTTTGACTTGTTCAAGGGCTGCAATGATTTGTTCTGAGACCTTAGGATCGGGACAAAAAATGGGGCTCTTGTGTGTGGCTGTGCGGAGTTGATCGGGGCAGCTATAGCTCAGCTCCTCAATGGCGACGTTCCCAATCTCTTTAATGTAAGAGACGACCTGAATGCCAAAATGGCTTAAGAGTTTTTTCGCAACAGCTCCCGCTGCCACTCTGCACGCTGTCTCTCTGCCAGAGGAGCGCCCACCGCCGCGATAATCGAAAATGCCATATTTTTCCAAGTAGGTGAAGTGGGCATGTCCGGGGCGGAGCAGATCTTTGGTTGGTTCATATTTGCTAGAGTCAGCATCGTGGTTAAAGATAATGATCGCAATGGGTGCACCTGTTGTTTTCCCTTCGAAGAGGCCAGAATAGATGTGAGCTGCATCTTTTTCGCTGCGGGGGGTAACGTAAGGGGTTCTGCCTCCCCGTCGCAACGCAAGGTCTGCGTTGATCTCCTCCTCTGAAATAGGAAGGCCGGCAGGGCACCCGTCGATGACCACACCAATTGCCTTTCCATGGGATTCCCCCCACGTTGTGATGCGCAGCAGCTGACCAAAGGAGTTACTTGCCATATAGAGCCATCCGGTGGATTATTTCTGATGTGAGTGTGGAGAGTGTTTTGCCTTTGACGTCCACCGCAGTGGCGTTAATAGCCTCATATTTTGGCAGCCTCTCTTTGTACATCTGTTCGAACGCAGACTCTGGATCAGTGGGGTCGAGGAAGGCGGGCAGGGGGCCTTCGAGGATCCTTTTTTTCAGGGTCTGCTTATCGCATTTGAGGTAGATGAGGGCTCCTAATTGTGTCAGGAGGGCAGCATTGCGCGGATCCAGGATGAGACCCCCTCCGGCGGCAATGATGGTGTTGCTGTGGCTTACCAGGCGTTTGAGTAGAGCAGACTCCAAATTGCGAAAGGCCTCCTCTCCCACTGCTTTATAAAGGTCGCGGCAACTCATTCCGCACTCAGAAAAGAGCAGTTGGTCTGTGTCGAGGAAGGGGCGACCCAATTGCTTTGCAACTCTTTGGCCCAGTGTCGTTTTGCCACAACTTTTAAAGCCAAAGAGGATCAGGTTCATACAAGGACCTCAATGCGGGCACCCAAAGCGCAGAGGTCGTGCGCAAAGTGGGGATATGTCTTGGCAATGCATTCCACCCCATCAATTAAGCTCTCCCCATGGGCGCCCAGCGCTGCAACAGAGAGGGACATGGCGACTCGGTGGTCATGCCAGGAGTGCATGTGCGCTCCTGTCAATACAGGAGAGGATGTGATGAGGAGGCCGTCTGGGGTCTGCGCGATCTTGGCACCCATTTTTGTAAGTTCTGTTGCCATGGCGTGGAGGCGGTTGGATTCCTTGTTGCGGGCAATGGCTGCATTGGTGATCTGGGTGGTCCCTTCTGCAAAGCAGGCGATGACAGAGAGGATGGGCATGGCATCGATGAAGGCGTTGACGTCGATTGTTTGCCCTTGCAGCTGGCTATTTTTGTGGACGTGGAGCGTTTTTTTCGTCGCATCGATGTCGATTTTAGCCCCCATGCCAATCACCACCTCAATGAACTTTTTATCCCCTTGGATGTCGTCCATGTCGATGTTGTGGAGGAGTAGCTCAGAGCGCGTCACAAGAGCTGCTGCAATCGGAAAGGCAGCGGAGCTAAAGTCGCCTGGTATGGATGCCTTGAATCCCTCGATGTGCGCATTGCCAGGTACTGTGTAGTGTTTATACTCTTGGTGCGCGATGCAGATGCCACATTTTTTAAGCCAGTGCAGTGTGAGATCGATCCAAGGTGTCTCTCCAGGATTGCTGACTTCAAGAATTGTTTTACCATGCAGAAATGAGGTGGCGATCAGCATCCCTGAGACAGGTTGTGAGTCCTCTCCAGAGAAGTGGGCTTTTCCCGACTGCATAGGCCCTTTGATGATGAGGGGAGCGTAGCCATCTAGCCGCGAAGAGAGGGCTGTGGCCCCTAGCTGTGTCAGCGCGTCTAGGAGGGGTTTGGCAGGGCGGCTGTGCCGGATGGAGTGGTCTCCAGTGATCACTGTGCAGAAGGGGGATAGGCCAGCTAGCGCGCCAACAAAGCGGAGCACTTGCCCAGAGTTGCCTGCATCGATCACATTATCAGCGGCTTTAAGGGTGTGATGGATTCCGTGAATGTGCAAACAGTCAGCTCCTACATCGATCGTTGCGCCGAAAGCGCGCATGGCTGCAATCATCGCAGTCGCGTCAGGGGAGTGTAAAAAATGGTGCACTTCAGAGGAGCCCTTGCCAAGCGCAGCAAAGAGGATCGCGCGGAGTGTGTGCGACTTGGATGGGGGGATAGTGATAGCTCCGCAAAGTGGGCTGGGTGTGATTTTAAAGTGGGTCATTGGGCAAGCATCCAAAGTAGGGCATCTTCTACAATTTCTTGGGGAACCAGGGCGCAGTACTCTGCATTGAATGGGCAGACAGATCCGATCCCATTTAATAGCACAAAACGGCCGTTTTTTTTATCAAAGAGCAGAGCGGCGTGCATCTTTTCAAGGGTGATCTGTTTGCTGAGGTGTAGAGCAAATGCAAAGGAGCGGATCATCGCGTCGATCTCCTCAAATGCGGCTCTTGAAAGGTGTCCCATCTTCCAGCTGATGTAGGCTTCGACAAGCATGCCGATGGCAACTGCTCTGCCGTGAGGGAGGGTGTAATTTTCTAGCAGCTCTAAGGCATGGGCGATCGTATGGCCGAAGTTTAAAATCCGGCGCAGACCTGTTTTTTCTTCAAAATCGATCTCCACCACCTCCGCCTTGATGAGGATGCATTCGTAAAGGATCCTTTCGAGATAGGCGGGATCTTTGATATTCCAGGCGCGCAGCATCTGAAAGAGCTGCGGCGAGCGGATCAGCGCATACTTGATCACCTCAGCAGCGCCGTTTGTCCATTCAGAGAGGGGAAGGGTGGATAGGAGGGAGGGATCGAGGAGAACCTGGTCTGCAGGGTAGAAGGTGCCAAGCAGGTTCTTGCCGTATGGGGTGTTGATCCCTGTTTTTCCGCCGATCGCAGCATCGACCATTCCAAGCAGCGTTGTGGGTGCAAAAACAAGCGCTGTCCCTCGGCAATAGGTGGAGGCAAGGTAGCCGATGAGATCGGTTGTGACCCCTCCTCCCAGGGCAATCATGCAGGTGTCCTTCCCAAATTTTTGGGCAAAGAGCAGCTCTTGGAGCTCTTCTAGACGGTTGCGACTTTTTTCCTGTTCGCCGCTGGGAAAGGTGAAAATCTCCACAGGTAGTCCTGCCTCACGCAAATGGGCATGCCATCTGTTGCCGATAAGGGATGCGACCGTATGGTCGCAAAATAGGGCAAATCTTGAGGCTAGAGGGGGGAGTGCACTTGCCACAACATGGGGAGAAAATAGGAGCCCGTGGGATAGGGTCGTCTCCACCTGTTTGAGTTGCGGCTGCAGGCCAATAACGATCCGTTTCATTGTAGGGATCTTCCTACTGCTCTAGCGACTTTATCCAGCTCTATGCAAAGTGCTGTTAGTTCCTCCGGGAGCAGTGCTTGTTTCCCATCACATTTTGCATCCAGAGGGCTATCGTGCACTTCGATGAGCAGTCCATCGGCGCCCACTGCAATGGCTGCTTTGGAGAGGGCGGGGATGATGTCCCTGCGCCCTGCTGCGTGGCTCGGATCTACGATGATTGGCAGATGCGTCAGCAGCTGCGCAACGGCTACGCTACTTAAATCAAGCGTGCTGCGCGTGGAATTTTCGAATGTGCGGATGCCCCGCTCACATAAAATCACCTGATGGTTGCCATGTGCCATGATGTATTCGGCGCTCATCAACCACTCTTCCACAGTGGCTGCAATGCCCCGCTTGAGAATGACAGGCTTACCGCATGCGCCCACCTCTTTGAGCAGAGTGAAATTCTGCATATTGCGCGCCCCAATCCTGACAATGTCGACATGCGAGGCGACCATCTCGACATCGCGCACATCCATCACCTCTGTTTCGATCAACATGTTGTGCTCTTCCTGGAGCATTTTGTGCAGCTCTAACCCTTTGGCGCCCATCCCTTGAAAACTGTAGGGGGATGTGCGCGGCTTGAATGCAGAGGCGCGAAACACCTTGACCCGCGCACCTGCTAACTTCTTGGCGATGCTTTGCAGCTGCTGCTTGCTTTCGATTGTGCAGGGACCTGCCATCATCACCACTTCAGCCCCTCCGATGGTCACTCCCTTGATGGTGAGTAGGGTCTTTTCTTTCTTGAACGCCTTGGAGGCTAGTTTCCATGGGGTGTGGATCGGGAGCATCTCAGAGATGCAATGCATGCCGTTTAGCTCCTCCATCACATCTTGAGCAGGGGGCTTTTCTAGGCCAATGATCACACCTTCTTCTGTTGATGAGATGCAGTGGTGCAGCCCTCTGGAGAGCAACGTCTCCACCACCTGCGCCAGCACCTGGCTTCCCGATTCCTTTTTTATCGTAATTAACATAATTCTCGACTTGATTTTTGACAGTCCATCGGTCCACAATATGAACCAACTGCCCCACGAAAATCAAACTAAAAAATACATGCGCACACTTCTTTTTGGGGTGATACAGGGCCCCGATATGCAGACAGCAGCAAGGCTGGCTCTAGAGGCGCAGCCTGATATCGATGGGATCGAGCTGCGTCTGGACCTGTTTGCTGATGTCAACCAGGTGGATCTGCAGGCTTTTATGCGCCGGTGTCCTCTGCCTGTGATGCTCACTGTGCGCAGGCAGCACTTTGCCCTCTTAGAGGCGCTGTGCGCCCTTGCCCCGGCCTACATCGACCTGGAATATGATTTCCCGCTAGATTTGCGACAGCAGTTGTTTGAAGCACATCCTCATATCACCTTCTTAAGCTCTTATCATGACTTCTCTTCCACGCCAGAGGACCTGCAAGCGCTCTACAACAGGGTCAAGACACCCTACGCCCCGATCACTAAGCTTGCGGTAACAGCTAAAACAAGTAACGATGCGCTGAGAATGCTCCTCTTTGTACAAGAGGTCTCCAAGTCGCAGGAAAAGATCATCGGAATTTGCATGGGAGAGGAAGGGAGAGCCTCGCGCATTTTGGCCCCTATCGCAGGCAACTATCTGACGTATGCACCCCTCGCCCATTCAGCAGAGAGTGTGGCCCTTGGACAACTCACCGCCAAAGAGCTCCAAGAGAGCTACCGCTTTCGCCTCTTGACCCCCACAACTGCACTCTATGCCCTTGTGGGCGACCCCGTTGATAAGAGCCTCGGGAACCTGGTGCACAACGCTGTATTTAAACGCCTTAACCTCAATGCTTTATATATAAAGATTGCGGTTAGAGCAGGAGATCTCACTGCCTTTTTTGCCCTCGCGCTGCAGCTTCCCTTCCACGGATTTTCCGTCACAATGCCCCATAAAGAGGGTGTTGTGCCTCTACTGCATGACAGCTCTTCTCAGGTGCAAAAGTTCGGCAGCTGCAACACGGTTGTGGTCAGAGACCGCAAAATGACCGGTTTTAATACCGATGCTGCAGGGGCGCTGGATGCAATTGAGCAGAGGACAAAAGTGCACGGTAAACGGATCCTCTTTATCGGCGCAGGGGGCAGCGCCAGGGCCCTGGTTTTTGAGGCGGCTGAGCGCGGGGCGCACGTCTTAGTGGTTAATCGTACAGCTGAAAAGGCCCTAGAGCTTGCTCAGACCGTGGTGGGTGGACAAGGAGGGGGAGTGGAGCTCTTTCCCGAGGTCGCGGCAAAGGGGTACGATATCATTGTCAACTGCACGCCCAGCCACACTCCCACTTACGAGGAGTGGATCCTCCCTGACACCATCGCAATGGACATCGTGTACCTCCCCAAATACACCCCGTTTTTACTTGCTGCTGCACGCAAAAACTGCCGCCTTGTTTTCGGCTACGAGATGTTCATCAATCAGGCGGTAGAACAGCAGCGCATCTGGCTCTGTCATCGACAAGCGCCCTGCCGTTGTTTTAGTGGTCAGGGCCTCTCAATTGCAACCTTTACAACCTAAGTGGTTGGCAGTAAAAGAGTTGTATAATAAAAACAGCATTTACATTTATATTGTAAATATGTAAAAATAAGAGGCAGTTAATGTTATTAACATGAATAAATTCAAATTTTTGTAAAATTATTATTTTTAATTAAGGAGTGCACTATGGCAGCCTCGCTGACATCCGCAACAAAAGGCCCTCTCACAACAGGGGCGCTATTCCCTACTACTGATAGAAACCTTATCCGCGATAAGATATGCCAAGCCTACAATCAGGAACTGGCACAAAGGGGATTGACCCACCTACAAATCCCCGAGGGAGTAGACGCTGCGATAGCGCGCCCTGATCTATACCTGCGGGTTTGTGAAGCTGTCTCCTCCCGCTTTGGGACGGAGGTACCGATATTTCCGCCACTCACAACTGAAAGTTATTTTTATGTGCTTCATGAGTTAAATGTTCAGCATAGTGACAATTGCCGAGGAGAGGTCAATGATAGATATAATCAACTTGTTCTTCGCAATAATCGCTCGAACTATCTCATCCCAGGACTGGGGGATATCGAGCAACAGCAACGTATTCTTCGCCATAGTCTGTTGCACCCTCTCATCCCGGGAAGAAATCTTGAGCAACTGGGCATGGACAAGTGTACCTCCTTGGATGCAAAGTGGTATATTAAGGTTTTTGGAGATGTCGTAGGAGGGAGAGATTGCTTTCTTCGGCATCCCGGTCTGTCTGCAGAAGAGTCTATTATGGATAGGTTGGGCGGCAACATGGATCCTATTAGAGAAGCTCTTGGCCACTTGTCTTTGCGCGATTTAGCTGTTTCCAAAGGTGTGTGCAGAGCTTGGGCTGAAGAAGTGCGCCTCTTGCAGAAGAGGCAGGCTTGCCTCCCTATTAGTGGGCCAATCGAAGCGCAGTTTCCCTCACATCAGGTGTTAGGCCCCCGGTTTTGGGAAGAGTTGAAATTAGAGATGAGCTCTCATGTTACTTCTGTAGCTCATCCAGGAGAGACGGTTGGAGGGTGTCTCAGTCGACTGGGGAACGGATACCTGGAGCGGGCAGATGCTTTGCAATGGGAAAATCCAGTTGAGGCAGGGCGTCTAAGGGGGATAGGTGCAGGATATGTGCTGGACTGTCAAGCATCTTGGACCAATGCTCAAGTGATAGACTTATACCGCATGATGGGGTCTGTAGCTAGAGAGATAAAGGGGGAGCGAGGTTGTAGCATCGTTCTAAAACCACGGGATTATCACCCTGATGTGCACACAGATATTCTGGAGGCAACCCAGGGGTCTAGAAGACAAAGAGGTATATCTGAGCGTCCATTTCATTTTGCGATGCAAGGACATCCTCTGCACACTGCTCCCTCGTCAGGTCCTGTAACGTTAAGTGCTCTCAGTAACACTGGCCTTAAAGGAGCATCAGGAACTCTTGAGGGGGGCCCTGTAGTTAAGCACGAGGGCAGAATCTCCGCTTTAAGAGGCGAAGTGCCTTGCTATGTAGACATGTTAATTCTCATACATTTCACAGAGCATACAACAGGCATTGCTCCGTATTCCAATGGTCCACTTTCAGATACCTACACAGTCATTCGAGAGAGGCCACGCCCAGACAGTAGATATTCTGTTGGGGAGTCTGTTGGGGAGGATGGGAACACACGGGACAGCTTTATGTAACAGAAAACCTTTCTTGTGCTGTCGCCCGGTTCTGCAACGGCATTGGGATCCAGAAGACGGTGAGAGCTGCGGAAGAGATGAAAAAGTAACGGGTCTAATGAATTAACGTGTCCCAGTAGGCCTGCATCTGCTCTGACAAATACTGCTTGATCCGCTTTAAGTTGAGGTCTGAGCGGGGCCCCTCTGTGTCTATGAATGCAAATGTGCCCTGATCTGTGTAGGGGATATTGGTGGTGGAGTAGAGGACGCTGGGTCCTCCATACCCCTGCTTTAGGATGGTGTAGAGTTCATCTAAATGCGCGCGCGTCATGGCTGTTTTCCACATGTGGACAGAGACTTCATAGGGCTGCAGCTGCATATCTGTTTCCACAAGGAGCACGGGTTGGGGGTTTGCGCTATTGCAAGGGGAGTGGGCAGGGAGCAGATAGAGCCACTTGTCAGCTACGACGAAATGCTGGATCTGTTTGCGCTTGATGATTTTTCTGATCTGCATCGCCTGTTCACAGCGTCTGGCCAGCCAAATCCAATGGGGCAGTTGCTTGCGCGATCTGGTCTCTGAGTCTAGGTGGAGTTTAAAGATGTAGCCTGGGATGAGGGGATGTCTGGCGACGATGATATAGCTGCTTGGTAAGGGGGGCACTAAGACGTTGAACCCTGCTGCGGCTAGGCTCTCCTCATTTTCTAGGACTTGCGACTGCAGAAACAGGGCATCCAGCCTCTCTTTTACGGGATGATCCAGCGGCAGCAGGTAGGGCTCTATGTCAGAGCGCATCCGGTCGCTGAGCAGAGGATGATCCAAAAAATTTGGATAATCCTCTGCGGGAAGATGGGCAGACAGGGCAACTAGACTAGCCGCAACAACAACAAACCACCTCATTTTGTGTCGGAGGAGAGGGTCTTCTTGTCGATCTCGTTAATGCAGCGGATCTTTTCAAGCTGCGTCTCAGGGAAGAAAGAGGTGAGGATCTTGGGCGCTTTTTCCCCTTTGTCAGCCATGGCGTTTGCGCTAAATAGGCAGAGCCCCACTCCATTGCCCTCTCCAAAGCCTTTAAAGAGGATTTTATCCCCTACCGCTTCGATGGTAAAGTCGTTGCTCTTGAGCCTAGCTGCTCCAAGCGCTGTCTGAAGCTTAGTGAAATCAAATTGATGCATTTTGTCCCCCTCTTTCAGGCGGGCTCCATAGATTTTTTGGGATTTGGCATCCTTGTAGAGATCAAACTCTGACACTTTCACAGCACCCAGCGCCTTGGCTAGATCCTGCTTGGACAGGGAAAATGTCCATGCGTGCTGCTCCCGCTCGTGGGCTGCAAACTCTGCCTCGACGCCAGGGGGTGTTTTGACATTTTTGCGCGCAACGGTTGCAAAGTCCGCTGTTTTTCCTGCGCTGTTTTTGGTCCAGGAGGTGGGGAAGGGTTCCCCTGCGTAGGTCATGACCATATGGCGCGTGTTGTTGATGGCGCGGTCGACGTGCAGATTTTGCAGCGTGAGGGCATACCCTTGGTAACCCACCTCAGCCGCATCGACGTGCCAGTAGGCGGTCTGCTTGCGATTGACGAGGTAGTAGGCGTTGGTGCGGGCGGTGATGGCAATTGCATCCATGACCTCTTCATCCATCTCTGAGGGAAATTGTGCGGTCATGACCGACTTGAGGTAACGTTCGATGTCGACTTCATTCACAACATTTAGTTTTCCTTTAAAGTCGTAGATTTCCACACAGCCGCGGTATTCGATCCCATTGACAAGTAGAGTGCTCTGAGCATTTGCAGGGACGATCCGGATCTGGTGCATTCCTGGGATCAGCTCTCCCCACACAAGGCCGTTATCGGAGGAGTAGATCGACTGCTTCTTTGTCATGACTCCACTGGTGAGCAGTAGGCCATCCAATGGGTTGTAGATATGGTATTTCCCTTTTGCCTCGAGAAGGATTTTATCGTTTTGTTTGCTGATTAAAACCTTAATTGTAGCAGGTTTGGCGTTTTGTGATGTGTCTGTGGGGATGGTGACTCCTCCTGCAGAAAGAGAGAGGGGGTTCATTGTACAGGCTATGAGAGATACAGCGAGATAGGCTGTCACTTTTTTCATGGGAGTTCTCCATTTTTTAATTGTGTGTGTTTTTTCGCCCGAGATGTTCATAAGATAGATGGGTGGCTTCTCTGCCGCGCGGAGTGCGCTTGATAAAGCCTTGCATGATGAGATAGGGTTCATAGACCTCTTCGAGGGTGTGCGCCTCCTCAGATAGGGCTACAGCTAGGGTGTTGATCCCCACAGGTCCCCCCTTGTAATGGTCAATGAGGATCGTGAGGATCTTCTTGTCCATTTCATCTAGTCCTCGGTGGTCGATCTCCAACATGTCGAGTGCGCGCACTGCTGTGTCGCGATGAATTTCAGAATACCCCTTGATTTGGGCAAAATCGCGGACCCAGCGCAACAGGTTGTTGGCAATGCGGGGTGTTCCGCGCGCTCTATCAGCGATCGCAAGGGCCCCCTCCTTGAGGAGGGATATGCCGAGGATCTGCGCAGAGCGCTGAAGAATTTGTTCCAGGTACTCAGAGGGGTAGTAATCTAGTCGCAGGGTGAGGCCAAAGCGCGATCGCATGGGGCTGCTGAGCAGGCCAGAGCGCGTCGTGGCTCCGATGAGCGTGAAGGGCTTTAACTTGACTTGGACGCTGCGCGCAGCAGACCCCGAATCGATGAGCAGATCAAGCACAAAATTTTCCATCGCAGGGTAGAGGTATTCTTCAACAGCGCGGTTCATGCGGTGGATCTCATCGATGAACAGGACATCCCCTGCACCCAGGTTGGTCAGGATGCCGGCAAGGTCACCTGGCTTGTCAATCACAGGCCCTGCAGTGACGACAAGGTTAGTTCCCATTGTTTTAGCAATGATATTGGCAAGTGTTGTTTTCCCAAGCCCTGGAGGGCCATTTAACAGGCAGTGGCCAAGGGCCTCTCCACGCTGCTTGGCAGCTTGCATAAAGAGATCTAGCCGCTCGCAGATCGTATTCTGACCGATGAAATCGACCAGAGTCTGAGGGCGCAGGGGGACCTCGAAGGGTTCGTCGGGTTTGGTCCAGGAGGATTCGATGAAGGGTTCTGCCATAGTCGAGCCATAAAAATAAAGGCCTCTCATTGAAAAACTCTAGCAAAAAATCGATTTCGCGCGCTATATCTATTTGTATACATTTTTGAAGGGGTGATTATGAGCTTACAATCTGATCGGTGGATTCGCGAAATGGCTCAAAACCATGGAATGATTGAGCCGTTTGTCGATGCGCAAGTGCGTTATGTGGAAGGCAAAAAGGTGATTAGTTATGGCCTCTCCAGTTATGGGTATGATCTGCGCGTTGCAGGTGAGTTCAAGGTATTTACCAACCGCCACAATTCGCTAATTGACCCCAAAAATTTTAATGAAAAGGCGTTTGACTCTGTGGAGGCGGATGAGTGCATTATCCCTCCCAACTCCTTTGCGCTTGCCCGCAGTGTCGAGTACTTTCGCATCCCGCGCAATGTCCTCACCGTCTGCATAGGCAAGTCGACATATGCCCGCTGCGGGATCATTGTCAATGTGACCCCGTTTGAGCCAGAATGGGAGGGGTATGTCACGCTGGAGATCTCCAATACCACCCCGCTACCTGCCAAAATTTATGCTCATGAAGGGCTGGCGCAGGTGCTGTTTTACCAGGGCGCTGAGATGTGCGAAATCTCTTATGCCGACCGCAACGGTAAATACATGAAACAAATGCAGATTACGCTGCCTTTGGCGTAGGAGTCTCTCTCTTTCCCCCTCTTTGAGTTGACAAGAAGAGGGGGATTATTTAAATAATATAATATGGCCTATAGGAATGGAAAAGATGTGAGGACCTCCTTTTATAAAAACGCGTGGGTCGTGTTTTTCATTGTTGCGTGCAGCGTCGTTTATTGCAGAGCAGTAGGCAAGAAACAAGAGACTCTCTCCTCTCTAGATCACTCTCTAGAGACGCTGAGTAAGAAGAAAGTCGCCCTGCTTGAAAAACAGGAGGACTTAACGCTACAGATTAATAGCCAGAGCGATCCCGCTTGGATCCAGCTCACCTTGATGAAGGTCTTGGGGCTTGTTCCAGAGGGGCAGTTGAAGGTCTATTTTCATAGCGAGAAAGAACAGGATAGTAAGTGATTGCTTTTCAGATCTTGCTTCTTTTGCTCTTGTTACTTTGTTCTGGATTTTTTTCCGCCTCAGAGGTAGCTCTCTTCTCCCTCTCTTCGATGAAGGTAAAAGCCTTTAAAGCAGATAGCGACAAACGCAAGCAGACCGTGGCTCACTTGCTGGCCTCTCCCAGGGATCTGCTCGTGACGATGATTATGCTCAATATCGTTGTCAATATTTTGATCCAAAACGTCACTGCGGGGATTTTTGGTGAGCTAGCTGGCTGGGTCCTCAATATTGGTGTCCCCCTTGCTTTGACGCTCATCCTCGGGGAGGTGCTCCCTAAATCCATTGGGATGGCCAATAACGTGGCCATCTCCTATCGCGTTGCTCCCTTATTGCACATTGCGCAGCGCATCTTTTTCCCTATTCGCAAGGTATTGACCTCTGTGACAAGTGTTGTCTCCCGCTTGATGTTCTTCTTTTTGAAATCGGAAAAAGAGATCTCCTTTGACGAGCTGCAACACGCTCTTAAAACATCGCGCAAATATGGGATCCTCAATGAAGATGAGGCAGAGCTTGTGCGCGGCTATTTGATTTTGCAAGAGGCTCAGGTCAAAGAGTTGATGCGCCCGCGAGAGGAGGTTTTATTTTTTGATCTGGAAGAGCCCCTGTCGAAATTGGTCCACCTGTTTGTCGATCAGGAATGCTCGCGCCTTCCCTGCTGTAAAGACAACTTGGATAATGTTGTTGGAATCATCACAAGTCAGGTCTATTTCTTAAATCGGGATTCCCTGCGCACCTCCTCTGATTTGGTCCCTCTTCTCAAGAAACCGCTATTTGTCCCAGAGGGGATGTCCGCAGAATCCCTTTTGCGCCACATGTATGATAAGCGGGAATTTTTAGCGCTTGTTGTGGATGAGTATGGATCGATTTCAGGGTTGATTGCCCTGGAGGATCTAGTCGAAAAGGTCATCGGGGAGATCGCTGATGCGCGGGATGCCAAGAGCCGCTACACCAGGTCTGGAGAGGATGTGATCATTGCCAGCGGAAAGATGGAGCTAGCAGAGCTAGAAGAGCTCTTTGGAGAGGTGTTTGTCAGTGCCAATAATATGATCACTGTGGGTGGGTGGCTGACTGAGCAAATTGGAGATATTCCCAAAACGGGGATGAAATACACCCTTCATGGCTTTTTTTTCCACGTCTTGGCAGCAGATAGCAAGCGGGTCCGCCGCATTTACATTCGCCATCTCAAATCGGCCTCTCAGCGCAAAAGGGAGGGGAGATGAACCCCTCTTGGAAGTTTTTCTTTTTAATGATCTTGGCCTGCTTAGCTATACAGGGCTTTTTTGCCATGGTGGAGATGGCCTGCGTCTCATTTAATAAGGTGCGCCTGCAGTATTACGTGAGCCGCCAGAGCAAGCGCGCTCTTTGGCTCAGCTATCTTCTGCACCACCCTGCGCTGCTTTTTGGGACCACGCTCATTGGTGTCAATACGGCACTGGTCTTTGGATCGGAATGCGCGCGCCGCCTCTATGATTCGTTAGGGTACAGCCCCGATCTAGCTCCCCTCACGCAGGTGGTGATTGTGATTATTTTTGCAGAGATTGCGCCCATGCTAGCTGGACGCCGCTATGCGGAACATGTCGCGCTATTGGGGATCCCAATTTTATTTTTTTTCTCGATCGTGTTGCGCCCTGTGATCTGGATCCTTGATCTGCTCTGTCTTGGACTGGGCCGTTTAATGGGGTATGAGGTGCTCCCTGGCACCTACTTGTCTCGGGAAGAGTTGCAGAACATCATTGAAGAGCGGGAGGAGACCTTCTCTGCAACGCCCCCTGTAAAACAGGAATTCAATACAGTGGTTGCCGGCATCTTCACTTTGAAAAATAAGACGGCAAAGGATTTGATGCAGCCTTTAACCCATGTGCCTCTTGTCCCCTCTTTTTGCTCTGTTAAAGAGATGCGCGCAATTATCCAAGATACACACGCAGCTTTCATTCCGATCTATCACCGCAACCAGCAAAACATCGTCGCCATCGCCTTTCCGCGCGATCTTTTGCGCCTATCGGAGAATAAGCGGATTAAGGATTATGCGCGCCAGCCCTGGTTCATTACTGAGCAAACCTCCATTTTGCAGATTTTAAAGCAATTTCGCCGCAACAATCAAAGCCTTGCCATCGTGCTCAGTGACAAGGGGCTAGCCACTGGAATCTTGACATTAGATGTGATTGTCGACGCCATCTTTGGGTGGTCTGATGGGTGGGAGTCGTATGAAGAGATGGTGCCGCGGGCGTACCACATCGTCGTCGACCGCACCTTCCCAGGCGACATGCGCCTGGATGTGTTTAACCGGCAATTTAACGTCCACTTAGGGTATCAAGACGCAGATACCCTCGAAGAGCTGATGACCCAGACTCTAGGTCATGCCCCCTCCAAGGGGGAGTCGGTCCGCGTCGACCAGTTCGAACTCACCGTAGAAGAGGCCTCGCTGCTGGGGGCAAAAATGATCCAAGTCCGCACCGTCTTTTGAACAATAGCCCCCCGGCTCTCTCCCAAGAGGTTTATTAATTACTCATGTGTCCACATCCCTCACCACAACAGCCGTAGTCGCCTCCTGCAACCTTCCGCATGTCCTCTTCAGAAAGTGCTTGGTTTGGTTTTAAGGGCAATATCAGATGGATGAGTGCAGGTGTATTTTCATGCATTTCTATATGTGTTCCTTTTGGTAGATGAGGGAAGGTAAGACCTTGCTCAACTAGCACTGCTTCTGGGTTTTTCAGAAGTTTTGCTTTAAAAGCGGGATCGCTCCAGGCTTTAGCAATAACTTTGGCCCATTTTTTTTGATTTTCTGGTGAAAGTGCAAACATCTAAATACTCCTTTGTTATTTTTTATAAACAATTGTCAGAGCTGGGGGCGCAGCCGTTATCCCCTCCTGCAACCTTCCGCATTTCCTCTTCAGAAAGTGCTTGGTTTGGTTTTAAGGGCAATATCAGATGGATGAGTGCAGGTGTATTTTCATGCATTTCTATATGTGTTCCTCTTGGTAGATGAGGGAATGTAAGACCTTGCTCAACTAGCACTGCTTCTGGGTTTTTCAGAAGTTTTGCTTTAAAAGCGGGATCGCTCCAGGCTTTAGCAATAACTTTGGCCCATTTTTTTTGATTTTCTGGTGAAAGTGCAAACATCTAAATGCCCCTTTGTTAATGACTTAAAAACAAATGCAATAGCCGCACGACTGTTGCTGTTGTCCCCTTTCTTGTGAGTATAGCGCGGGTTATTATTTGTTAAAAGATTTATTTAAATTTAATTACAACGTTTTCTGTGTCAAACATTTTTATTTTTAACGCATTAAGTCATATATAATTAATATTAACACGGTTAAATGTAAAATCTAAATAATATTTAGTATTGATTTTATTAACTCATATTTATATAATTTAGTGGTATAACAAATAAATAGTTAATAATAAACTTGAGGGATATTATGGCTAGTGGGCTGAGTCTTACTGTGTTGCACCAGCTTTTTGACAATTTACCCCCTCCCCTGCAGGCGGAGGTGCAACGCTCTGAGTTGCACACACTTTTGTTTAGGCAGGTGTCACAACAAGAGGAGTGGGTGCGGGCCTGTGGACAGAACCTCTCCTTAGTTGCCCGCGTGGTCAGCAGCTGCTCAGAAGAAGGGGAAGGGTCTGGTCTCTATAGACTATTTCTGCAAGCGTTGGATCTGGATGACACCCCAGAAGAGGGGAGCAGGGAGATAGTAAGACTGCTTGCGCCCTTTTTGGAGGGGATAGAAAGAGGGGAGTTGCAAACCCTTTTAAGGGATTTAGGGAATATTCCAGCGTGTAAGAGGAGCCAAGTCGTGCGTTTTGCTATGGAATTTGCAGAAAAGGTGCCCAATCTGGAGGATCGTCGAGAGTTTTTGACTCTTCTATGTGTGAATTTGTATGGCAGTTCAGAAGTGGGTGTGGAGCAGATGCTGCAGCTAGTTGCTGCATTGATGCAAGGCGCATCGGATGCCAAGGGGTGTCTCACATGCTTGAATCAGGTGGTTCGCCTGCTCGGCCCTGAAGGGGTA
>Ga0334722_10003332_pt1 | contig 17361 bp, 17 predicted proteins | sample C3_bottom_MG_FD_207210 | JGI IMG/M metagenome (GOLD analysis project Ga0334722, IMG submission 207210) | Sediment microbial communities from Yellowstone Lake, YNP, Wyoming, USA - C3_bottom | ecosystem: Environmental > Aquatic > Freshwater > Lake > Sediment | place: USA: Wyoming | collected...
CCCAAGCCCTGGACCGTGCCCTGCGCGAAACATCGGTGGTCGACCTGCTCCGGCAGCAGGGCGCTGAGCCGCACTTCATGGATCCCAGCGAGTTCGCGCGCTACGTGGACAGCGAGATCACGCGCTGTGGCGGCATCGTGCGCGCCGCCGGCATCAAGCTCGACTGAGCATAGGTCGAACCGGGGCGGGGAAGAAACATCCCCGCGCCGGCTCCCGCTACCTGCCTGGGCTCAGCGCGGTTTGCCTCGCGCAGACGCCGCCCGCGCCGCAAACCCGGCGGAATCCGCGTCGATTTTCAACGCCAGCGGCCGCGCCACCACCGTTTCCGGCCGAACGGCCGCCGGGCCGCGCGTTAGTTCCTCCGCATTCTGATTCGCCGGCTGCAGCCAGAACACAGCCGCGCCCAGGCCCAGCGCGAACGCGGCCGCCGCTAGCGCCGACGCCCGTGACCAACGACGCAGACTCGCGGCCAGGCGTGCATGCATAAGCTGCCTGCGCGCGCCGGCAATCTCCGCGCGCCGGATCGCATCGGCGCGCCCCTGCCGCACCACCAGAGCCGCGTCGCGCTCGAGCCGCGCGCGTTCCGCCGCCGCAGCCAGCGCCGCCTCGGCTGCCAGCAGTTTTCGCTGTTCCGACGCGGCGAGCGCCTGCTCGGCTTGCAGCCGCACCCTGGCCCCGTCTTCGGCCTTCAATTCCAACCCTGCGCGCGCCTCGGCCAGCTCGCGTTCGCGCTCCATCACCGCAAGCGTGGCGTCCGCTGCGCGCACCGCCTCGGCTTCGGCCTGCGCCCGCGCTGCAGCGGCGTTGCCTGCCTCCAGTTCCACGTCCGCGCGCGCGGTGGCGGCTGATGCGGCCGCCTGTTCCGCGGCGATGCGCGCCTGCTCCCCCGCGTGCAGGCTGCGCTCCGCTTCGGCCTGCTCGCGCGCGCTGACTTCTGCCGCCGCATCGGCCAGGGCTCTATTTTCGGCCGCGGCCGCCAGTTCACGTTCGCGGATTTCACGCTCGCGCAACGCAGCGACCGCCTGCGTTGCGGCATCGGTCCGCGCGCGCGCCGCCGCCTCGGCGCGCTGCTCTGCGTCCATCCGCTGCTGCAAGCTTTGCCCTGCCTTCACCTCGGCGTCCGCGCTTTCCTGTGCGAGCTTTGCCGCCGCCTGTTCGGTGCGCGCCCGGTTTGCCGCGGCTTGCGCCGCCTCCGTGTCCGCCTCGGCGCGCCGCTGCGCCTGCTGCGCGGCCAGCTTTTCGGCCTGAGCCCGTTCGCCCACCGCAGCCTCTTGCTCCCGCTCCGCCTGCGCGCGAACTTGCGCCGCCCGGGCAAGCGCAGCCTCTGCGCTCGCGCGCTGTTGCGCCTGCGCCGCAGCCTCCCGCTCCAGGCGCGCGTTGAGTTCGGCCGCCGCGCCAGCTTCGAACTCCGCGGCCTCGCGCGCCTTCGCCTGCTCGTTCGACTGCCGCTCGATCTCCACGCGCGCCGCATGCGTTTGCGCCGCGGCCGCTTGCGCTCGCGCACGTAGTTGCATCCGTTCGTGCAGCGCGCTCTCCGCGACTGCGCGCGCCTCGCTCTGCACCAGCAATTGCGCTTCCTCCTCCGCGCGCACGCGGGCCGCAGTTTCGGCCCCCGCCTCCGCCTGCGCCCGCAGCGTCGCGGCCTGCACGGCCTGCGCTTCGGCCAGCTGCCTCGCCTCGGCGCTCGCCTTCAATTGCATCTCTACCTCTGTGCGTGAGCGCGCAGCCTGCGCCAGCGCCTGATCGGCCGCCGAGCGCGCCTGCGCTTCAGCCAGACCCCGCGTTTCGGCGTCCGCGCGCGCGCGCGCCGCCTGTTCCGCCGCTTGTTCTGCCTCCGTCCGTGCTTGCGCGAGGTCGCGCGCGCTGCGCTCCGCCGCGGCAAGCTCCATGGCGCGTGCCTCGGCCTCGCGCTCGGCCGCATGCTTCGCCTCTGCCGCCGCCTTGGCTTCCTGCTCCGCTTTCAGGCGCCGCGAGGCTGCCTCATTCGCGCGCGCGGTTTCCTCAGCCCGCCGCGCAATTTCCTCGAGCGCAACCTGCTCCAGGGCAAGGCGCTGCCGTGCCTGTGCCTCGGCTTGGTCCTCCGCTGCGCGCCGCTGCTGCTCCTGTGCCTGGGCCGCCTGCTCGGCCAGAATCTGCCCCTTGACCTGCGCCGCGGCCTGAGCGTCGGCGTGCGCGCGACTTTCCGCAGCCTGGGCCAGCGCCGCGTCCGCCAACAGGCGCTGTTGCGCCAGCCCCGCCGCCTCCCCGCAGATGCGCGCATTCAACTCTGCCGCCGCTGCGGCTTCGCGTTCCGCCGCGGCCCGCGCCTCGCTATGCAGGAGCCATTGCGCTTCCTGCTGCGCACGAATGCGGGCGGCGCTTTCAGTCTCTGCCTCCGCTTGCGCCCGCAGCGTCGCGGCCTGCGCGGCTTGCGCTTCGGCCAGCGTGCGCGCTTCCGCGCTGGCCTTCAGTTGCGTCTCGGCTTCAAGCCGTTCGCGCGCCGCCTGCGCCTGCGCCTGGTCGGCTGCCGCACGCGCCTGCGCCGCCTGGTCCGCTGCTCGCTCCGTCTGTATTCGTGTTTGCGCAAGCTCATGCGCGCTGCGCTCGGCTGCGGCGAGTTTTCGCGCAAGTTCTTCGGCCTCGCGTTCGGCGGCGAACTTCGTCTCGGCCGCCGCCTTGGCTTCCGCTTCCGCCAGCAAGCGGCGCGCCACCGCGTCATTCGCGCGCGCCGTTTCAGCGCGCCGGCGCGCAATCTCGTCCAGCGCGACCTGCTCCAGGACTGCGCGATGCCGCGCTACCTCCTCGGCTTTGACTTCGGCTTCGCGGCGTTGCTGCTCCTGCGCCTGGGCTGCCTGTTCCGCCTGGATCCGCGCTTTGACCTGCGCCGCGGCCTGCGCGTCCGCCTGCGCCCGCTGCTGCGCGGCGCTCAGCGCTCCGGCTTCGCTGTGTGCGCGCTGCTGCGCCGCTTCGCGCAGCGTGCGTTCCGCCGCCTCGCGCCGCCGGGCCTGGTCCAGCGCCTCTTGCTCAAGCCGTGCTTTCTCGTCCGCAGCCATTGCGGCATCGCGCGCGAGCGCTTCGCTGTTTTTCGATTCGGCTTCGTACTGCTCCAACAGAGCCTTGGCGCCGGTGGCCTGCGCCAGCGCGCGCAATTCGTCCGGCGAAAACGAATCCTTTGCCTGGCGCTGTTGGTCCACTTCAGCCAGCCGCCTCTTGACCTCGGCCCAATACCGCTCGTCTTCGGCCGCACTCGTCTTCGCCGCGGCTTTTTGGCGCTTTGGAGCGCCGGCTGGGACCGCCGGCTTGCCGTTGTCCGGTGAACCGGCCGCCGGATCGGCAGTTGCGGTAGGTCGCTCGCGTAAATCGCGCCGCTTGCGCTCGGCGTTCTTAAGATGATCGAGCAGGCGGCTCATGCGCCACCCGGTTCACCGGGGCTCACTGCGCGACCGATCTCGCCCTCGACCCAGGGCAGCGGTTTCACCATGGGCAGTAATCCCGATCGAAGAAAAAAGATAAGTTCCTCCACGCGCTCTTCTTCAGGCCGCGGCCTGGCGCTGCAGCTCCCGTCGCTGCCCAGACCGGATAATACGCGAGCGGAATTTTTCCGGTTAAGCAAAATTTGCCGGCTGCCAGCAGCAAAGGGCGGAGCCCTTGCGGGCCCCGCCCTTTATCTTGCTTTGAAGCGCCAGCGTTACGCCTTGAGCGCTGCCCTGGTGCCGTACCACGCTGCAGCGACCAGCCCGACGATCGGACCCGCGGTGACGAATGCGAGGCCGATGAACGGGGCTGCGATGATCAGCGCGACCGGGCGCGCCTTGTCATTTTTCATCACGGCCTTGGCGGCAGTCCAGGCGAGCAGGCCGAAGCCGATCACCGGGAACGCGAGCAGGTAGGCAAGGCCGACGAAGGGCGCGGCGAAGAACAGCGCGACGTTCTTCGCGCGTTTGACCAGGTTCGCTTTGGTCCTGGCGGTGAGAACCGGACCGTAGCCCGTTCCAACCATCCAACCGTTTGCTGCCATCAGATTATTTGTGTAGGTTCTCATGATGTTCTCCGTCGGTTATTTGTTGCTTGCTTGACTATTCATTAGCATCGACCGTGCCAGGTAACGCATCCACTAGTACTTCACGTTTGTTTTCCTGGAGTTAAGTGTGCAATCCGGGCTGCGCCAAGAGCCACCGCGGGCGTGCGGACAGCCCGCGAAGTACAGTGTTTTCATGCGGGCACGCCGACGCAACGAGGTGTTGTCATTTGTTTTCCGTCACTTACCAGTCCGCCGCCCTGCATCTTTTTCGCATGCACAGGCCTATTTCGCGGGAACTAGACTTTCGTCAAACGGGCAGCGATGCGAACGTGCAGAATTTTTCCGCATGGAGGCCGATTTGGTATCGTTCAGACGTCTGCTGACTTGCGCGCACCGGCAATCCAGGATGGCCGGCGGCAGCGCAATATAATGTCGCCTTTCCATTTCACGGGGCGCGCCGGCGTTGCGCTGCGCGACAACCAGTCATGACCGTACTCATTCTTGGCCTGATCGTCTTTCTGGGCGGGCACTCGATCCGCATCGTCGCCGACGACTGGCGCAGCGCGCAGCTGAAGCGCCTGGGCGAAGGCGCATGGAAAGGCCTTTACTCCGTCGTATCGATCGTGGGATTCGGCCTGATCGTCTGGGGATTCGGACTGGCGCGGCAGCAACCGGTCGTGCTCTGGATCGCGCCCACCGCGATGCGTCATGTGGCGGCGCTCCTGACCCTGATCGCGTTCGTCCTGATCGTCGCGGCCTATGTTCCGCACAACGCGATCAAATCACGCCTGCACCACCCGATGCTGCTCGGCGTGAAAACCTGGGCGCTCGCGCACCTGCTGGCGAACGGCCGGCTCGCCGACCTGCTGCTGTTCGGCGCGTTTCTCGCCTGGGCGGTGGTGTGCTTCATCGCGGCGCAAAAACGCGACCGCGCCGCAGCCACGCAGTATCCCGCGGGCACAGCCGGCGCCGCCGCGATCACCGTGGTTGTGGGTGCGGCGGTCTGGGCACTGTTCGCCTTCTGGCTGCACGGCGCGCTGATCGGAGTACGGCCGTTCGCCTGATTTGAAACGCCGCCATGACCAGACCGCGACTGATAGCCCGATTGACGCTCGTACTGGTTCCCGCGCTGCTCGCGGGCTGCGGCGCCCTGCTGCCGCGCGGCGAGAGCGTCGCCGAGAGTCCGTGGCAGAACTATCAGGAAGCGCAACAGGCGTTCGACAGCATCATTCCGTACCAGACCACGGTGGAGGATCTGAAGGCGCTCAAGCTCGACCCGCTGCAGTACCCGAACATCACCCTGCTCAACTATTCGGACGTGCTGCGCCGTTTCATTCCCAGCCCGTCGACCAATGCCCAGGACCTGGACCCGGGCGTGCAGGACTGCATCAGGGCGAAGAGCGCGTGCAAAGGCTACGAGGTCGACCAGAAGACTTTGAAGCGCCGCCGTTACGGCAATTTCCTTGCGGATTTCCTGAATTTCAAACGCAAGGTGGATGTCGCCGGATGGCGTTTCAACGGCGTCATCCTGATCAGGGACGGGATCGTCGTCTACAAGCTCACCGGCGGCCAGCCCGCCATCCACGAACTCGAGGAAAGCAAGAATCCGCTGGGCCCGTTCCAGGGCATAGGCGAATCGAGAATGCTGGGCCGCTGAGCGCGGCGCGGGCCGTCAGTCGCGCAGCCGGATCGCCAGGCTTTGCGTGGAGCGTCCTATCATTCCCTGGGCATCGAAAATGCGCGCCTCGGCCAGGCCGCCGCCGTCCGGTCCGAGCAGCGTGCGCGCGGCGATGCAAATCCACTCGCCCCGCGCCTGGCGCAGCAGGTTGATGCTGAGGTCCGAGTTCACGAAGATATAGCGCTGGAAATCGAGGATGGCGCTGATGCCGTTGCCCGAGTCCGCGGCGACCGCGACGCGCTCGAGCGCGCTCGATTCCTCGCCGGCGAGCACCGGATGGCGCAGGCGGAACCACACGGCCGACGGGCCGCGAAACGCGACCCCCTGAGCGATCCGGCCCTCGATCAGATCGTGGTAGCCGGTGGTCTCGCTGGCGAACAGAAACGGGGCCGGCGGCGATTCTTCCACTGAACGCGGCGCCTGCGGCAGCGGATGCCCCGGGAGATCGGCGGGAAATTCCAGTTGCGCTTCACGCTGCGCCACCGCGGTGAAGCGCGCCAGTTCCTTGCCGCCGGCGCTCAAGCACGCGGCCAGATGCGCCACGTTGCGACCCGCGTACTCCGTCTGTACCGCAATCTCGAGCTCCGCGATCGGGATCGGCCGCAGCAGGTTGGCCGTGAGGCGCGCCACATGCGTGAGCCCCAGCGCCGCCGCGGCGCGCTCTATGCTGCGCGCGACCAGCGCGATCGGCGGCCCCCCGTGCTGGTGGTCCGGATGCCAGGGGCCGCGTGTCAGGTCGGTGGAGGCGTAAGCGCCGTTCGCGAGCGCAATGTAAGCGCCGGGCGGGAACGGCTCGGGCCCGCCGCCGGATTGGGCTGGGGTCACGCGCCGCTCAAATCAATATTTCGCGCGCCGCGCCGCGCACGTCCATTTCATATTCGAGGCCCAGCACCGGCGGCCGCGCGATATGCCAAGTGAGCCCGCCTGCCGCCGCGCCGCGCGCCGCGATCTCCGGACCGACGAGCGCGCCGATGTCCTGCACCGTATAAGCCTGGGTGCTCAGCGCGTCGGCCCAGGAGAATCCCAGCGCAGACAGCCGCTGCTCCATCTCCGCCAGCACGAAACGCACTTTTTCCCGCATCGCCTCGGGCGAGGTGTCGCCGCTGCGCACGGTGCGCTCGGCGAAACTCCCGGCACCGTCGCGCGCCTCGCCGCCGCCGGCGATGATGAAACTGCCGCGCTTCGCCTCCGGCGCGGGCACCGAATAGGAAAAGGCGTAGAGCACCGGCTCGGCCGGCGCGCCGTAGGCGGGGCAGACATTGGTGCGCGCCACCGGGTTGGTTTCGTCCTTGTATATTCCCCAGCGCGCCAGGGTCTGCACGTACGCGCGGTTGAAGTCGCGAAAGCCCTGCTCGCTGAACGGCGCCGGCGAACGCAATTCGCATGCGGCGAACGCGGTGCTGGGCCGACCCAGCGCCCTGAGGTGCGCTTCGACCGCGGCAAAACCCGCGGCCAGCGGCAGCGGCCGCGCCAGGCGCGCGCGTTCGATCGCAAAACCGGGTTCGGCCGCGACCCCGCTCGAATACTGAAATACCGCCTTGAGGTAACGGTAACCGCCTTCCTTGAATACGACCGCCTCCGACATGCCTTGCTCCCGGGATCAGATAGCCGACCGTAACACAGCGGCTCCCGCGGTGGCAACCGAGCCCAGGCGCGCGCCCGGCGCGATTCAGGCGCCGCGGGCGCGGCGCAGCCTGCGTTCGCGGCGGAAGTGGGACACCGCGAGCAGCAGCGCCGCCGCCTGCAGCAGGGCGCAGAAGTAGAGCGGCGCGCCGATGCGCCAGTCGCCCTTCTCCAGATGGGACACCATCACCAGCAGCGGCGCCGCGAGCAGCGGCGCCAGCACCGCCATCAGGCTGTTCAGGCCGCTCACCGCGCCCAGCGTCTTGCCCTGGCTGCGCGCGTCCGCCGCGCCGGAAATGATGCTCTGGATCGCAGCCGAAACGGTGGAGCCGAAAAAGTTGAGAAAAATGACGGCGAACATCATCCAGCCCTCGGTGGCCGCGCCCCAGGCGGCGTAGGCGAGCGTCGAGGACACCATCCCGATCACGGCCAGGCGCTGCGGGCTGAAGCGCTTGAGCAGACGGCCGAGCAGCACGCCCTGGGTGATTGCGGACACGACGCCGACCGCGGCGAGCGACCAGCCGTTCTGCAGCGGCCCCCAGCCGAACTTGAAGGTCGCGTACAGCACCCAGGACGTGTAGAGCGTGAACTGGGCCAAGCCGCTGCACGCCACCACGGCCGCGAGCCGCCCCGCGCCTTTCAACTGCGCGAGCCCGCGCAGCGAAGCCACCGGATTCGCCGCGCTCCAGTGAAAGGCGTGGCGGCGCTCCGCCGGCAGCGATTCCGGCAGCACGAAATAGCCGTAGCTCAGATTGAGCAGCGCCAGACCGCCGGCGGCGAAAAACGGCAGGCGCAGATTGATCGCGCCGAGCAGGCCGCCCAGCACCGGACCAAGGATGAAACCGACGCCGAACATCGCGCCGAGCAGGCCGAAGCGCTTCGCCCGCCCCTCGGCCGGGGTGATATCGGCGACATAGGCGTTGGCGATGGCGATGTTGGACTGCATGGCACCGCTCACCAGGCGCACCGCAATCAGCATCCACACCGCGGTCGCGAGCGCGGTGGCGAAAAAGCTCAGCGCGAGCCCGCAAAACCCGAGCAGCAGCACCGGCCGGCGGCCGTGCTGGTCCGACAGCGCCCCCAATATCGGCGACGCGAAGAAATTCGCCAGGCTGAAAGTAAAGGTCACCACTCCGTACCAGAAAGCCTGATCGCCCTGCGAGCCGGTGAAACTGCCGACCAGCGCCGGCAACACCGGGATCATCAGGCCTATCGCCATCATGTCGATCAAGGTGGTCAGCATGATGAAAGGCATCGCCGCCTCGCGGTCGCTGCGCGCGGCAAAAAACCTGAATGAAGATTTGGCTGGGTTCATGCCCTGGAGTTGCCTAAGTCGAACTGCCTGCGGCCGCTCCCGGCGGATTGCGTCGTCGGGTTGGCAACTGAGAAACTATTGTCCGGCGTCAGTCCCTCCGGGAAGTCGCATGCCATGATAACGCCGGTAACGGCATCCAAGAGGGCTAAATGAGCACACTTTCACTCGAATCCCTGACCGGTTATTGGTCGGCACCCGAGGTCGCGATCAACGTCATCGTCCTGTTCAACCTGCTGGGCGCGCGAACTGACCGCGTTCGGGGGCGTGGAGGAATTCCGCCTTTCGCATGAGCGCAACTGATTTCTACGCCTGCGGCAGGCGTAGAATAAAGCATAGGCACCTGCAGTTTCCTGGTCGGCGGGAAGCAAACACCGGCCATCCCGGCGCCCGGCGAAGATTGGGTTCCGCATGACAAAAGTCAAAAGCGGCACGTGCGTACCCACTAGCCTGATCATGCGCTTGTCCGTAGCGCATGGGATCTGCCACCCCGTTCATTGACTCGCAACCGAGACCACACAATGCCGGTCGAATCAACGCCACTAAGTGCCCAGACGCTCGAGCGGCGGCTCGCAACAATCCTGTGCGCCGACGTCGCAGGCTACAGCAAGATGATGGCCGCCAACGAAGAGCGCACGGTGCGCGTGTTTCGCGGCCACCGGGAAATCTTCGAATCGCTGGTCAACCTGCACCGGGGACGGATTTTCAATACGGCGGGCGACGCGCTGCTCGCGGAATTCAATAGTGCAGTCGAGGCCGTTCGCTGCGCGACCGAAATCCAGGCCGCGCTGCGCACGCGCAACGAGCATCTCGCACCCGAAGAAAAAATGCTGTTCCGCATGGGCATCAACCTGGGCGACGTCATCATCCAGGGCGGTGATTTGCTCGGCGACGGCGTAAACGTCGCGGCGCGCATCCAAACCGCGACCGCGCCCGGCGGCATTTGCATATCGGGCAGCGTGCACGACCAGATTCAGAACAAGTTGTCGCTCGACTTCAAGCTGCTGGGCGAGCAAACATACAAGAACATCGCCAAGCCGGTGCGCACCTACACCATCAACGAAGGCGCCGCCGTAACCGCGCCCGTGCGAACCGGACGGCGAGTGCTGGCAGCGATCACCGCGGCGGTGCTGGCAATCGCGGGCGCGGGCTACTGGGGCTACCAGCAGTACGACGCGAACCGCGCCGAGCAACTCCGCGTCGACGCGAAATTGGCCGCCCAACTGGCAGCGCAGAAATTGGCTACCGAGCAGGCGCAGCATGCCGTTGAGGAAGCCAAGCGGGAGGCGCAGTTGCAGGCGCAGAAACTGGCGGCGGAACAGGGGCTGCGCCGCGCGCAGGAGGAGCGCAATCGGATCGAACAGGATCGCAAGCTGCTCGAGGCGGAGCGACGCGCGGCACAGACCGAGAATCGGCGGGCCGCGGATCAGGCACTGCGCAGTACGCAGGAAGAACGCGCTCAACTCGAGCAGGAGCGCAAGCGACTCGAGGCGGAGAAGCAGGCCGCCGAGGCGGCCAAGAAACAGGCGGAAGCGATTCAGCGCGCGGCGCCCGCGGCCGCGGCGAAAGACGTGCCGAAGCTTGCCGCGTCGCGCGACGGCTCCTACAGCGGACGCCTGTGCAACCATATCCGGAACAAGGCGCCGTTCTGCTGGCCGGTCGTACTGACCGTGCGCAACGGCATCGCCGAAGGCAACTGGATCAGCGGCACGAAACAGCCGGCAAGCGCACATGGAACCATCGCCGCCGACGGCTCGATGCAGTTGACCCTGGCGGCCCGGGCCCCGAACGGCAGGCCGGTAGAGGCGGCCCTGGTCGGCCGCGTCGCCGACGGGGCGATCACCGCCTCCGGCCGATGGGGCAGCGGCGATGGCGTCGCCGGCGAATGGAAGCGCACGCCCTGAGCGGACACCCGCCTGCGCGCCATTGAGGATTCGATGGATTAGCGGTACTCTGGCGCCAATCCGGCCCGGCTCCGAAGGAGTCGGTTATCACGCATTGCAATTGCAGCAAGGTTTTGCCGTCGCGCATCCCCCGATTCCCACTCCATCCAAAGGCACCAACATGAAATCGCTACTGCGTTTAGTCCTGCTGTCATTCGCGCTCGCAAGTCTGGTCGGCGCGGGCCCTGCCCTGGCCCAGGGCTACCCGAACAAACTGGTGCGCCTGATGGTGCCCTTTGCCCCCGGCGGAACCGGCGACGTCCTCGGGCGCCTGCTCGCGGCGAGACTCAGCGAAGGCCTGGGCCAGCCGGTGATCGTGGAATTCAAACCCGGCGCGGGGACCTCGCTCGCGACCGATTATGTCGCGAAATCCCCGCCCGACGGCTACACCATCCTGCTCTCCGCCTCGACCACCATGTCGATCAACGCGACGCTCTACTCCAAGCTGCCCTACGATACCCTGAAGGACCTGACGCCGGTCAGCATGGTCGCCGCGATTCCCAACCTGCTGGTCGCCAATCACACCCTGAAGGCCAACAGCGTGCTGGAACTGATCGCGCTGGCCAAGGCCAACCCGGGCAAGCTGAATTACGCCTCTCCGGGCAGCGGCACCACGCCCCACCTGGCGGGCGAATTGTTCAAGCTGGCCGCCGGGATCAACCTCGTGCACGTGCCCTACAAAGGCGCCGGCCCCGCCATCACCGACGTGCTCGGCGGTCATGTGCCCATGCTGTTCGACAACATTCCGTCGGTGCAACCGCATGTCGTCTCGGGAAAAATGAAGGCGATCGGCGTCACCAGCGCGAAGCGCTCGCCGTCCATGCCAACCGTGCCCACCTTCGCCGAAGCCGGGCTCACCGGTTTCGAGGCCAACTCCTGGTGGGCCATCCTCGCGCCGGCGGGAACGCCGAAGGAAATCGTCGCGCGGCTCAATGCCGAAGTGGTGAAGGCGCTGAGCAACCCCGTCTTGAGGGAGCGCTTCATCGGCCTCGGCGCCGATCCGTCGCCAAGCACGCCGGAGGAGGCCGCCGCGCACATCAAGGGCGAAGTCGCGAAGTGGGGGCCTATCGTCAAAGCCTCGGGCGCGCGCGTCGACTGAAGGCGCCGGCCGCGCCGCCGCCTCGGGGAGAAGAACATGAGCATCGACACCGTCGCCGCCTGGCACAGGCTCGTCGCGGCCCAGGACTCAGGCGGCCTGGATGCGCTGCTCGCCGACAATGCCGTGTTCCATTCTCCCGTGGTGCACACGCCGCAGGCCGGGAAGGGCCTGACGCGGGCCTACCTGATGGCGGCGTTTCAGGTGTTCTCCAACGAGACCTTCCGCTATGTGCGCGAGATCAAAGGGCCGCGCGACGCCGTATTGGAATTCGAGGTCGAGATCGACGGCATCCAGGTGAACGGCGTCGACATGATCAAATGGGACGACGCCGGCAGGATCGTGGAGTTCAAGGTGATGCTGCGCCCGCTCAAGGCGGTCAACCTGATCCACCAGAAAATGGGCGCGATGCTGCAGCGCATGCAATAAGCGCTGCGGCGCGCCGCAAGCCGTTCTAGAGCAACCAGTCAGCCAGGGGGAAAGCATGGAACCGAGGATCCGCGTCACCGTCACCGAAGGCGTGGCCGACGTCAGGCTCAACCGCGCGGACAAAATGAACGCGCTCGACCAGGAAATGTTCGATGCGCTGGTCGAGACCGGCACCAGTCTGGCGAAGACGCCGGGCTTGCGCGCCGTGGTCATCTCCGGCGAGGGCCGCGCGTTTTGCGCCGGCCTGGACATGGGCCGCTTCGCGCAGATGGCGGGCCCCGCCGCCGGAGGCAACGCCGTCTCCACCGAGCTGCGCCTGGGAACGCGCAGCCACGGCATCGCCAACGCCGCGCAGTACGCGGTGCTGGTGTGGCAGGACATGCCGGTGCCGGTGATCGCCGCGGTCCACGGCGTGGCCTTCGGCGGCGGCTTCCAGCTGGCGCTGGCCGCGGACCTGCGCTTTGTCGCCCCGGACACCAAGATGTCGGTGATGGAAATCAAGTGGGGCCTGGTGCCCGACATGGGCGGCATGCTGCTGATGCGGCATCTGGCGCGCGGCGACGTGATCCGCGAACTGACTTTCTCCGGCCGCGTGTTCTCCGGCACGGAAGCGCTGGCGCTGGGTTTCGCCACCCGCGTCTGCGACGACCCCTACCCCGCCGCGCTGGCGTACGCGCGCGAGGTCGCGGGCAGGAGCCCGCACGCGGTGCGCGCGGGCAAGCGGCTGATGAAAGTGATGGAGATGGGCGACGCGGCGGCGATCCTGCGCGCCGAATCCGACGAGCAGATAAAACTGATAGGCAGCGCGAATCAGCGTGAGGCCGTGATGGCCAACCTGCAGAAGCGCGCGCCCAAATTCAGCGAAGCGTAGTCACCCGCCGCAGATTCGATGTTGCGGCGGACCGGCTTATTGCGCTCTAGTTCGCCTGCGCGCCCGAGTCCTTGACCACCTTGCCCCAGCGCGCGATTTCGCTTTTCACATGCGCGTCGAGCTGCGCCGGCGTCGAGCCGACGATCTGGTAGCCGTAGCCCTCGATCCGCTGCTTCGCATCGGGCACAGCCATGGCCTTGATGAACTCCGCGTTCAGCTTCTGCACGATGGGCGCAGGCGTCCCGGCCGCGGCGAAAATGCCGTACCAGGCCGAGATATCGAAACCCGGCACGCCGGATTCGGCGATGGTCGGCACCTGCGGCAGCACCTGCGAGCGCTTCGCCGTCGACACCCCGATCGCGCGGAACTTGCCGGCCTGGATCTGCGCGAGAGAAGACGACAGGCTGTCGAACATCAAGTCGACTTCGCGCCCCAGGAGCCCGGCGACTGCCGGCCCGCTGCCTTTGTAGGGCACGTGCACGATGTCGATACCGACCACGGACTTGAAATATTCGACCGCCAGGTGGCTGGTGTTGCCGGGCCCGGCCGAGCCGTAGTTCAGCTTGCCCGGATTGGCCTTGGCCGCGGCGATCAGATCCTGGACCGAGTGGATGTTCGACTGCGCGTTCACCACCACCACCAGCGGCAGGGTCGCGGCCAGCGTAATGGAAGTGAAATCCTTCACTGTGTCGTAGGGCAGTTTCGGCAGCAGCGTGGCGTTGATCGCGTGCGCGGTCAGCAGCATCACCATGTTGTAGCCGTCGGGCGCCGACTTGGCGATGAAGTCCGCGCCTATGGTCGAGCCCGCGCCCGGCTTGTATTCGATCAGCACCGGCTGGCCCAGGCTCTTCGACATCTCGTTGGCGATCGGCCGGGCGAGGATGTCCGAGCTGCCTCCGGGGGGATAGGGCATCACCAGACGGATCGGCTTGGTCGGGAAATTCTGCGCGTAGGTCCCCGGCGCGAGCAGCAGGGTCGCCGCGCCGGCGAGCGCGGCCAGCAGTTTTGCGGTTTTCATGGTTTATCTCCCTTGTGGTGGCGTTGCGTGGCGACGCGTTTCTTTCTAGTCGACCTTGATACCGTTGTCGCGACAGCCGGAGTGAAACGTTTCCCGCCGCGCCGGCCGTAAACCCCGCGGCCCTGATGGTCAATATCATAGCAATGTCCGGCCTAAGGCGTTTTCGCCGGCGCACGCCGCTGGCGTCGGCGAAAAAATGCGCGCGGCAATGTGCGCCAGCGCATAGAGCACCGCAGCGGCATGGCGGACACTGGAGTCTGCGAGCAAGGGCCAACGGGCCGTTACGAGTAAGCGAGGTGCGATATGGCGAAGTACCAATGCGCGGCTGGGGAATCCGGCGACTTGTTCGGCGACATGGTCATCGCTGCGCCGAATTGGCTGGTCATGCCCAACGCCACGCCCGAATTGAAGACGGCGCGCGTGCTCTGCCGCCAACTCCGGCAAAAACAGACGCGACCCGACAAAATGCGGATCGCGCATCTGATCTGCCTGAATCTGCTGTCGATGCTGCGGCACGACGCGCAACGCGGTTAGCGCGGAGCGAAATACTCGGACGCTGTTTCAAAATTGTCGAAATGGCTTCTGCCCAGGAACCCGTTGCAGAATGAATTTTGCAGCGGCCAATATAGGGGAGTATGAGGGGATGCGCCCCGAAGGTCTCGATCCCGCTTCCTCGGTCCCGCTAGACGGGAGACGGGAAAGTCCCCGCAGGGGATGTCCCCTCGTTTTGGATCGGGTACTCAGTTCGCGTCGTAGTCCGGGCGGTGCATGATGTTGTCGATTTCCGCGCGCTCGTCCTCGGCGTCGAACATGTTCTCGAACACGCGATCGTCGTAGCTGTCTGCGGCGTTGGCCTGCACTGCGGCGTATTCGGCTTCGCGCCAGGTGACCGGGAGTTGCGCAGTTGGGCGGCTGCGATGGGTGCTGCGTTTCATGGTTTGCTCTCCTCATGCGGTGAGTCCGCATGAACCCAGCATGTGCCCGAATCCGGCGCCGATCTGTGCGCCGGCGTACATAAGCCGCGGGATTTCCCGCGGGCCGTTGCACTATCCATTCTTGCCGCCACAGTGGGTTATCCTCTACACCATGAATACACCAAAACTGAACAAACCCTTCGCCATGATCCGCGAGTTCCATCTCGCCGACTGGTTCACCCTGGCCAATGCGGTGTGCGGCATCGGGGCCCTGTTTTCCATGATGACCTACCTGCAATCGGACGACGTCAGGCATGTGTACTTCGCCTGCGGGCTGGTGCTGGCCGCGCTGGTGTTCGACATCCTCGACGGGCGCATCGCGCGCTGGCGGCAGAAAACCTCGGCGATGGGGCGCGAACTCGACTCCCTCGCCGACGTCATTTCCTTCGGCGTGGCCCCGGCCGTGATCGCCTACGGCTGCGGCATGCAGGGTTTCTACGATCGCATAGTGCTCGCCTATTTCGTCGCCTGCGGCGTATCGCGCCTGGCGCGCTACAACGTAACGGCCGACGCGCTGTCCGGCGACGACGGCAAAGTGAAATACTTCGAGGGAACGCCCATTCCAAGCTCGCTGCTGCTGGTGCTGGTGCTGTTCGTGGCCGCTACGCAAGGCGCGCTGGGCGAGTCGCTCTGGTTCGGACAAGTCATGTTCGCCGGCTTCTGGCTGCATCCGCTGGTGCTGATTTTCGCGGTATCGGGCTCGCTGATGGTAAGCCGCATCCGCTTCCCGAAGCTCTAGCCGCCGATTCGAACGGAGCAATCCATGTCAGCACTCACTGTCGCAGGCGTCCTGACGGCAATTCCCTGGAAACAAATCTTCGAGCACGGACCAGGCCTGCTGGGTTCGGCCCGTGACCTGTTCAAACGCAGCAAGGAGCCGGTCGCGAAAGAGTCGCTGGAACAAAGGGTCGAACGGCTGGAGCGCAACGAAAAAGAACAGGCCCGCCTGATCGAGCAACTGGTCGAACGGCAGGAGCTGCTGCTGGCGGCCAGCCAGGTGATCAATTCCCGGCTCAAGGCTTTGTTCATCTTCACCCTGATCACCGCCGCCGGGCTGATCGCCTGCATGGTGCTGCTCTTGTCCAGGTAGGCGCCGGCCCCGGCTCAGGGCTTGCGCGTGAGCGCGCGCAGCTTCTGCGCCACCGCCACCGCGTAGGAGTCGGTCATGCCCGAGACGAAGTCGGTGATCGCGAGCACGCGCGCGTACAGCGCATCGGCCGGTTGGCCGTCTTCTGAAAGAAACTGCCCGGGCAGCACCTCCAGAATCGCGCGCGCGCCGGGCGCGGGCGCCCCGGCCGCGGCGGCCTCGACCGCGCCGACGAAAGCATCCAGCAGCTCGCCCAGGATCGCAGCCCCCGGGCTCTGCAGATTCAACACCACCGCCGAGTGGTACACCCGGTCGCGCGCCAGCGCGCGAAACGCCTCGAGCGCAGTAGCGTGCGGGATCAGCGCGATCAGTTCCTCGTCGAAGCCGCCGGCGAGCATCGCCGGCTCGCTGGCGGCGAACACCGCCGCCGCCTCGCCCACCAGCGCGTCGATGGTGCGCGCGCGCAGGTACTCGACGCGCTTCTCGTCGGTGGAGATCGCCCCTGCCTTGGCCCACGCTGCCGGATCGGCGACGACGCGGCGATACAGCGGTTCGATTTCGGCGTAGCTCACCTCGCGCGCGCGGAATGCGTCCTCGACGTCGATCACGCAATAGCTGATGTCGTCGGCCGCTTCCACCAGGAAGGCGAGCGGGTGGCGGCACCAGCAGTACGCGTCGGCGCGGCGCCGGATCAGCCCGGTCGCCTCGGCCACCGCGTCGAAGCGCTCTCGGTCGGCGTGAAAAAAATTGTGCTTCTTGCCCGAGATGCCCGTCGGCGCCGGAAACGGCAGGTGCGCCGCACGCGGATACTTCGCCACCGCGGCGAGCGTGGCGCAGGTGAGCTGCATCCCGCCCGCGTTGTCGGGCATCCCGAGGCGCGCGAGGATGCGGAAGGTCTGCGCGTTGCCCTCGAAGCGCGCGAAGTCGGCGCCCTCCGCAGGCGCGAGGCGCGCGAGCACCGACGCGCCGAGCGCGGACGCGTTGAACCAAGACTGGATCGCCGCCTCGCCGGCATGCCCGAAAGGCGGATTGCCGATGTCATGCGCAAGGCAGGCCGCAGCCACCACAGCGCCAAAATCGGCAGCGGTGTAGCCGGTGTAGGCCATCTCCGGGTGCTGCCGCAGCACATGATCGCCCGCCAGCACGCCGAGCGAGCGGCCGACCGAGGCCACCTCGAGGCTGTGCGTCAGGCGCGTGCGCACATAGTCGTTTTTCGCCAGCGGAAACACCTGCGTCTTGTCCTGCATGCGCCGGAACGCCGAGGAAAACACGATGCGGTCGAAGTCGCGCTGGAATTCCGAGCGCGGCCCGGCGCCGGCCGCGGGCGTGC
>Ga0334722_10003333_pt1 | contig 17358 bp, 16 predicted proteins | sample C3_bottom_MG_FD_207210 | JGI IMG/M metagenome (GOLD analysis project Ga0334722, IMG submission 207210) | Sediment microbial communities from Yellowstone Lake, YNP, Wyoming, USA - C3_bottom | ecosystem: Environmental > Aquatic > Freshwater > Lake > Sediment | place: USA: Wyoming | collected...
GGATGTACGAGAGATATCTAGGATACCTGTACGAGAAGGAAGGGTGGGCCGTTACATATTTTGGTGCTTTAGAGGGGCTTGAAGACATGGGCCGAGATCTGCTTTGCATCAAAGGCTCAGCTGTTCACGTCGTGCAAGCGAAATATTGGGCGAAGCACAAGACCATTCACGAAAAGCATATATTCCAGCTTTATGGAACAACCATTTTGTTACCCCTGACAAAACCAAACCTTAATGCAATGCGCATAACCCCTGTCTTTGCGACTACTACAAGCCTTTCGGAGACAGCCGCTTGGGCAGCCAACGTGCTTGAAGTTCAGGTTAAAAGCAAAGATATGGATCCATCCTACCCCTTGATTAAATGTAACGTTAGCGGCCAGAGTAAAATTTACCATTTGCCGTTTGACCAACAATATGACCGCGTACGAATAGACCTGACAAAAGGTGAGCGGTACGCCAACACGGTTGTGGAGGCAGAAAATTTAGGCTTTAGACGCGCCATGCGACATGCTTTTAATGCGACGTAATTGATACAACTCGCAAGAGCGAAGCCAGCAGAACGGGGCAAGCCAGGGGGCAAGCCAGGGACGCTGCTTTCTAGCCCGTAGGATGCGGTGAGGAACGAACCGCATCAATCGAGATCCCAAACAACCCCCAACCTTAAATACCCATGGTTGAATATCGACGCCCGAAAATAACCGGCGGCTCTTATTTTTTCACGGTCAACTGCGCTGAACGCAGAGGTGTCCGGACTCTTACCGAAAATATCGATTTGCTGCGGCAGTCATTTCGGAAGGTGAAGCAAACCCATCCCTTTTCAATCGATGCCATCGCGAAGCCAGGGACGTTGCTTTCTAGTTTTCTATTTTATCAAGCCAGCAAGCAGAGCAAACAGTCCCAATGAGCTTGCGAATTGCGCCGGATAAGTTCCACTCAGTGGCTGCACCAATTCGATTATTTGCCAGGACATTCACCATGATCGGGGGCTGAACAAATGCCCCATCCGCGCTTCACCAACCGCAGAGCCAGCTTGACAGCAAGATGGTAAGCTGGTAAGCTGGTTTTATGAAAACAACACTGGATTTACCCGACGAGTTAATCAGGGAAGTGAAATTACGGGCCGTCGTGCAGAGGCGCACAGTGAAAGATCTGGTTGCCGAGTTCCTCCGGCAGGGGCTGGGGATGGCGCCGCCGGCGCGGCTGGAGAAGCCCCCGGTCGGTTCCATGGTGGAGGTCGGGGCCAGGGGACTGCCGGTAATCCGCTGTCGGCCCCAGGCCCCGGCTACCAAGATGAGCGCGGAAGAATTGCTCAAGCTCGAACAGCAAACCCAAGCCGATGAGGACTTGCAGCATGCCGGGATCACTCTTTGACACCAACGTGTGGATTGCGACGCTCTTCACCACCCATCCCTCGCACCAGCAGGCCCAGCAACTCTTGCTGGCCGCGACACCCGCCGAGCCAGCGGTTTTTTGCCGCGCCACCCAGCAAAGTTTTCTTCGTCTGGCCTCCACTCCGGCACTGCTGAAGGTTTACGGCGCGGAGGGCTTGACCAATCGCGATGCCCTGGTGGCGCTAAATGCCTTGCTGGCCTTGCCGCAGGTCTGCGAACGGGAGGAGCCGCCAGGCGTACTCGCCCTATGGCAGCGCCTGGCGGCCCGCGACACCGCCTCACCAAAGGTGTGGATGGATGCTTATCTGGCCGCCTTCGCCATGGGGGGCGGACTGCGCCTGGTTTCCCTGGATCGCGATTTCAAGAACTTCGTCGCGCCGGGGCTCAATTTGTTCCTGCTCAACCCCTGACCGCCATGGCCCGCAAAGCAAGTAGTTGGACTGACCCCCGCGAAGCCAAACAACTCCAGTACCCGCAAAACCGCTTCTGGCTGAGCCAGTCGGCAATGTTAGGGGCGGAGAATGACGCGAAGAACGATGCGGTTCGTTCCTCACCACATCCTACGCCGACACCCCTCTGCTTCAGATGATTAGCGCCAATCACAATAAGGAAAGCATGAAAAACATCTTGGTCATTACCCTTACTGTCCTGGGGCTATTTTGTGGAATGGCCCAGGCCCAAGACAATTTGGAACGGAGGAAAATTGAGTTTTTAATATCCTCGGTAGAAAATCTAAACGGGGCAAAATTTATCAGAAACGGCTCCGAATATACCGGCAAGGAGGCCGCGGAACATTTGCGGATGAAACTGCAAAAAGCCGGGAGCAAAGTTCAAACCGCCGATGATTTCATCAGGATCTGTGCTTCAGCGTCATCTCTCTCAGGGAGACCGTATATGATCAAATCATCCGACGGCAAAGTGCAAAATGCGGCAGAATACTTTCGCAAGAAGCTAACGGAATTTCACCAACCATGAATTAAAGGCTCCGCGCAGTTGCCTGGCGGATTTTTACACCGATGGGCACGCTGCGCTTTGCCCATCCCACATTTCTGCATTGCACCAATGATTTCCAGCCCAGGCCCTTTTTTAAGGGACTGGGCATTTTTCTGGGAACCTTTGGCAAATTCAGGCGTATATACCCTTAGAACCAACACACCAGGACCGGGATGGACGACCAGACCATAATCAGATGCATCCAGAACGGCGAGGTCGCGGTCTTTGCCGATCTGGTGCGGAAATACCATCGCAAGCTGCTGACGTTTATCTTCCGTCTGGTCGGGGATGCGGGACTGGCCGAGGATATCGGCCAGGAGGTGTTTCTCAAGGTCTATCAGGAACTGCCCCGTTTTGAGCCGGAGCGCGGCGTCCCCTTTGCCGCCTGGCTATACATCATCGCCCGCAACCAGGCCATCAACGAACTGCGCAAACGGGGCCGGAGCCGCACCTTGCCGGAGGAACACCTCCAGCACCTGCCTGCGCCGGGGAGCTCACCCGAGGAAGCGCTGCTCAACCAGGAGAAGCTGGCGGCCCTGGCGGCAACCGTGGCGGATCTGCCCGAGCCGTTCCGCGCCACCATTCTGTTGAGCCTGCAAGGGGCGTCGCTCTCGGAAATCGCCGAACGGTGCGGCGTCGCGCCAGCCACGGTGAAAACGCGGCTTTTTCGCGCCCGGGAAAAGCTCAAACTGTTACTGAAAGAATCATTGGGAGGTGTCGGTCATGAAAGAAGAATATGAACCTTCGCCAGATTTTGTCGACAAAGTCATGGCGCGAGTATATCTTCTCGAAGCTCGCAAGGTTTCGCTTCGCGAACGCCTACTCGCCTCCCGGCCAATTCGCTACGTGCTTGCGGGCGGCGGAACCATCCTCGGCATTCTCAGCGCGGCCCCGGTTTATTAATTGATTTATCCAAACACACTACGACAGGAAGGAATATTGTTATGGCGGACAAAACGACAAACCCTGCGCCCGGCAAAGCGGTACCAAACAAAAAGTCACAGCTCCGCGAATATACCGAATCGATCATCTGGGCCTTGGTCTTGGCGCTCATCATCAGAACCGGCGTGGTCCAGGCCTTCAAGATCCCCTCCGGCTCCATGGAAAACACCCTGCTGGTGGGCGATCACCTGCTGGTGAACAAATTCGTCTACGGCATCAAGTTGCCTTTTATCGACACCCGGATTCTGAAGGTCCGCGATCCGCAACGGGGGGACATTATGGTATTCGAATATCCAATGAACCGTTCCCAGGACTTTATCAAACGGGTCGTCGGCGTACCCGGCGATGAGATCAGCGGCCGGAACAAAGAGGTCTACGTGAATGGCGTCCTCTACCAAAATCCCCACGAGGTTCACAAGGACTGGCGAGTAGAACCCAGTGGGAACAGCCCGCGCGACACCTTCGGCCCAGTCAAGGTGCCGGAAAATTCCTATTTCATGATGGGTGACAACCGGGACAATTCCTACGACAGCCGCTTCTGGGGATTTGTCAAAACCAGTGACATCAAGGGCAAAGCCTTCATCAAGTACTGGTCATGGGATAACGAATCCTGGAGCGTCCGCTGGGATCGGCTCGGGCGGTGGATTGAGTAAACTCGACGCCCGGAGCTGTAGGAGCGGTCGCCTGACCGCGAATGCCCACGGGGATAAAATTTGCCAATCTGGTCGCCAGCCCCGGACTTCTGGTTCGCGACCAGGAGGTCGCTCCTACAGATGGCAACCCTCCTATGTAGGATGGATGGGCACGCTGCGCTTTGCCCTTCCTACCAACCTAACCGACTCCGCCTTTATCTTTTCCCCTTCTGCAAAGCCAATTCAATCAACCGATCCAGAAAGGCGGGGAAATCCAGGCCGTAGGCCTTGGCCGCCTGGGGTAAGAGGCTGGTGGGAGTCATGCCGGGGATGGTGTTGGTCTCCAACAGGTAGATGCCATCGGCGCCGACAATCATATCGGTGCGGCTGTAGACATCGAGTTGCAAAGCGCGGTGGGCGGCCAAGGCATAGCTCTGGGCCAGCTTGGTGGTCTGCGCATTCAGCTCGGCCGGGCAAACCTCACGACTGGCGCCGGGCTGGTACTTGGCCTGATAATCGAAGAAGCGGAACTTCTTGTCGGGGATGATCTCCACCAGGGGCAAGGCGATGAGCTCATCGCCATTGCCCAGCACCCCGCCGGTGATCTCGCGCCCGGCAACGAACTTTTCGACCATCACCCGATCATCAAACTCAAAGGCCTTGGCCAGGCCAATTTCCAGTTCGCCCTGGGAATCGACAATACTCATCCCCAGACTTGAGCCCTGGCGCAGCGGCTTGACCACCAGCGGCAGCCCCAGCCGGGCGACCAATCCCGCCGGATCGGGGCAACCCGGATCGACCAGTTCCCAGTCCGGCACCGGCAGCCCGGCCTGGCGATACATGACCTTGGCGACATGTTTGTCCATGGCCAGAGCGCTGCCCAGCACCCCGGCGCCCTGGTAGGGGATTCCCAGCAGATCAAGAAAACCCTGGACGGTGCCGTCCTCGCCAAAGCGCCCATGCAGGAGAATAAAGGCCACGTCGATTTCGCTCGCCTCAGCCGCCAGTTTCGCCAGGTCGGTGGCCGGATCATAGCGGCGCACGTCGTAACGGCTCCGATCCAGGGCCTGCTGCACCCCCTCGGCCCCTTTCAGCGACACCTCCCGCTCGCCAGACTTGCCTCCGGCCAATAATGCCACTTTCAGTCTTGAACCCATATTTTGCCTCAACACGAATTATCAAAAGCAGGCGATGGGCAATGGGCTATAGGCTAGGGGAACTGCTTTAATCCGTGCCATCGCCTATTGCCTATTGCCTATTGCCTATTGCCAATCTAAAATCTTTTCCCCGACTCGGCAAGCAGGTCGACAAAAATATCTCTAGCCCCGCCCCGGTCGGCTGGGTAGAATCAGCCCCCATGAAGCGCGACACCTTAAAAAAACTGGCCGCCATCGTCGGGGCCGAACACCTGATCACCACCGCCGAGGGGCTCCTCTGCTACTCCTACGACGGCTCCGGCTTGGAATACCCTCCCGAGGCGGTGATCTTCCCGGGGAATACCGGTGAGGTCAGCGCCATCATGCAACTAGCCACGGCTAAGGATTTCCCGGTGGTGCCGCGCGGCGCCGGAACCGGGATGACCGGTGGGGCGCTGCCGGTGGCCGGGGGGGTGGTGATGGCCATGAGCCGCTGCAACCGCATCCTCGAAATCGACACCGCCAATCAGGTGGCGGTGGCAGAGCCGGGGGTAATCACCGGCGACTTCCAGCGCGAGGTGGCGCGTCTCGGCCTTTTCTACCCGCCCGATCCGGCCAGTCACCAGTTCTGCACCCTGGGCGGCAACGTCGCCGAATGCGCCGGGGGCCCCCGGGCCGTCAAATACGGGGTCACCCGCGACTATATCCTGGGATTGACTGCGGTGCTGGCCGATGGCCGGATCATCCACACCGGAGTGCGCACCGCCAAGGGCGTAGCCGGTTACGACCTGACCCGGCTGCTGGTCGGCTCGGAGGGCACCCTGGCCATCATCACCTCCATCACCGTGCGTCTCCTGCCCCAACCGGCGGCCCGGGCGACCTTTCAGCTGCTCTTCTCGGAGCTGCCCGCCGCTACCACCCTGGTCAGCCGCTTGCTGAACCGGATGACGCCCTGCACCCTGGAACTCATGGACCGCACCGCCCTGCAGATCGTCGCCGACCAGTTACCGGCGCCGTTGCCGACCGGAACCGCCGCCCTGCTGCTCATTGAGCTGGATGGTGACCGCGAAGTGGTGGAACTCCAGGCCGAGCGACTGGGCGATTTTCTCGCCAACCAGGAAGGGTTGCTGGAGGTGCGCCGCGCCGCTACCGGCCCTGAGGCCGAACAGCTCTGGGCGGCCCGGCGGGCCATCTCCCCGGCCACCTTCAAACTCAAGCCCCACAAGATCGGCGAGGACGTGGTGGTGCCCCGCAGCAAAATTCCCGAGCTGGTCGCCTTTACCGAGTCCCTGGCCGCCAAACACGAGCTGATCATCCTCAGCTTCGGCCACGCCGGGGATGGCAACCTCCACGTCAATATCATGCTGGACCGGAAAATCCCCCGCGAGATCGAGGCTGCCGAGACCGCCACCGGCGAGCTCTTCGCCCAGGTCATCGCTCTGGGCGGCACCATCACCGGCGAGCACGGAGTGGGCCTCACCAAGTCGACCTTTCTGGGTCAGGAGATCGACGGCCCCACCCTGGAGATCATGCGGGCAGTGAAAAAGACCTTCGACCCGCAAAACATCCTCAATCCCGGCAAGATCTTCACATAGGGCATTCCCCCATCTTCCCCGGGCAAAAAAAGGTTTGACACCCGCCCCCCCATCCGCTATATATTCCCCCTTTCATTTACCGCGAAAGGGCAACTAACGCCCAGATTCATAAGGACAGGAGATCAGATGATTACGGTTGAAGTTAGAGGCGACGTAGAACAGGCCCTGCGCTTTCTCAAGAAGAAGCTGCAGCTGGACGGCATGAAGAAAGAACTCAAACGCCGCGAATACTACGAGAAGCCCAGCGACAAGCGCCGCCGGAAATCCACCGAATCCAAGCGCAAGCTGCGCAAGCTGATGCACCGCATGACCCGCGGTTAATCGGCTCAGCGCCGATTCCGCCCCATGCCCAAACCGGTTCAAACCGGAGCCCCAATCCAGCCCACCCGGCCGAAGCGTTCGGCCACCGCGCATCCCTTCGACCGGGAGCTGGAGCTATATCTGCATTATCTGGCCGCCGAGCGGCGGCTGGCCAAAAATACCCTCAGTTCCTACCAGGCCGATCTGGCCGCCTTTTTTGTCTATCTCTATTCTAAACGCATCAAGTCGCTCACCGCCATTCACACCGAACACCTGCGTGGTTGGTTGACCCATTGCCATCAGCAGGGCATCACTAGCCGCAGCAACGCCCGGCGGGTTTCGACCTTGCGCGGCTTCTTCAAATTCCTGGCCGGCGAGGGGCTCATTACCGCCAATCCCACCGATAACATCGATCTGCCCAAACCGGGCCGCCCCCTGCCCAAGGTCTTAAGCGAAACCGAGGTCGCCCTGCTCCTGGCCGCCCCGGCCGGAAGCGCGCCATTGGCCCTGCGCAATCACGCCATGCTGCACCTGCTCTACGCCTCGGGCCTGCGGGTTTCCGAACTGGTCAACCTGCCGCTGGCGGCAGTCAACCTGACCGGTGGCCACCTGCGCATCTTCGGCAAAGGCTCCAAAGAACGGCTGGTGCCCTTCGGTGAGCAGGCCCGGGAAAAGATCGAGGCCTACCTGCGCCTCGGTCGCCCACCGCTCCTCAGCAAGCGGCGCAGCGTGGCGCTGTTCGTCACCGCCCGGGGCCAGGCCATGACCAGGCTGCGTTTCTGGCAAATTATCCAGGAGACCGTCTTCAGCGCCGGGATCAATAAGCACGTCAGCCCCCACACCCTGCGCCACTCCTTCGCCACCCACCTGCTGGCCCATGGCGCTGATCTCCGCGCCGTCCAGATGATGCTGGGCCACGCCGATATCACCACCACCCAAATCTATACCCATGTGGACGGCGAGCGGTTGAAGAAAATTCATCGCAAGTTTCATCCCCGGGGATGAGACAGCTTGCAAGGGTTGGTTTTCCGGGGCCGAAATGGTAAAGTCGATTTCCCCAGGCTATCAGGCGAAGCTGGAGTCACAACTAAATAAGGGTGTTGCCCACTCGCTGCAGGCCGGGACCGGTGGGAGCGACCGCCTGGTCACGAATTCATAGTTCGCGGTTGGCGAGAGAATCGAGAGATTTTGCCGGTTTTGGCATTCGCGGTCAGGCGACCGCTCCCACTAAAACCTGCCCAAGGCCGAGCATGGAAATCATCACCACCCACCTTAACGCCGACTTTGACGGGCTAGCCTCCATGCTGGCCGCCCGCAGGCTTTACCCCGACGCCAAGTTGTCCTTCTCCGGTTCCCAGGAACGCAATCTCCGGCGCTATCTGGCCACTTCGCCCTACGCCTACGACTTCACCCGCCAGAAGGATATCGACTTAACCTCCGTCACCAGGCTGATCCTGGTGGATACCCGCCAGTCCGGACGGATCGGCAATTTCAGCAAATGTCTGGACAACCCCGGCCTCTCCATCCACATCTTCGACCACCACCCGGAACTGCCCGGCGACCTTAAGGGAGATTTCGAGGCAATCCGCCCGGTGGGCTCAACCGCCACCATCTTCACCGAGATTTTTCGCGCCCGCGGCCTGCCGGTGAACCGGGACGAGGCCACCCTGCTGGCCATGGCCATGTACGAGGACACGGGCTCCTTCACCTTCGGCACCACCACCCCGGATGACCTTACCGCCATGGCCTGGCTGCTTTCCTGCGGCGCCGACCTGCCCAGCGTCGCCCAGTTCGTCTCCCAGGAGCTGACCAGCAATCAGGTCACCCTGCTGCACGAACTGATGAAATCGGCCACCACCTACAACATTCAGGGCGTCGATATCGTCGTCGCCAAGATCCGCCTGCCCGAGTACGTGGATGAGTTTGCCCTGATCGTCCGGCGCTTCATGGCCATGGAGAATTTGGACTGCCTCTTCGCCCTGGCCAACATGGGCGAACGGGTCTACCTCATTGCCCGGAGCCGCATCCCCGAGGTCAACGTCGGGGAGATCAGCATTGAATTCGGCGGGGGCGGTCACGCCTCGGCCGCCTCGGCCACCGTCAGCGAGATGACCCTGGGGGAGGCCGAGGAAAAACTGCTCCTCCTTTTCCACAAGCACGTGCAGCCGGTGGCCATCGCCGCCCGGATCATGTCAGCGCCGGTGATTTCGGTCCCCCCGGAGGTATCGCTCAAGGAGGCCAACCAGATCATTGACCGCTACAATGTCACGGTGCTGCCGGTGGTAAAAGACAATAAGGTTACGGGCCTGATCTCCCGGCGGGTGGCGGGCAAGGCCATCTACCACGGCCTGGGCGACCTGCCGGTCAGCGACTACATGACCAGCGAGTTCGCCACCCTGACGCCAACCGCCACCCTGGCCGACATCCAGGAATTGATCATCGGCCATCGCCAGCGCTTCATCCCCATTGTCGAGAATGACTTGCTCATCGGGGTAATTACCCGCACCGACCTCTTGAACCTGCTGATCAACGACCCGGCCCATCTGCCCAAGGAGACCGTCGATGCACCGGACCGGACCGCCAGCGCCCGCCAGCGCAATCTCAATAGCCTGATGATCGAACACCTCTCCCGGGAGATCATCGTCCTGTTGCGCACCATCGGCGAGGTGGCGGCCACCGGAGGCGCCAAGGCCTACGCGGTGGGCGGCTTTGTCCGCGACCTCCTGCTGCGCAAAGCCAACCTGGACCTGGACGTGGTCATTGAGGGCGATGGCATCGCCTTCGCCCACCGGCTGGCCGCCCACCTGCACGGAGAGGTGCGCACCCATGAGAAATTCAGCACCGCCATGGTCATCCTGCCGGACGGTTTCAAGATCGACATCGCCACCGCCCGCTTGGAATACTACGAATATCCAGCCGCCATGCCCACCGTCGAGCTCTCTTCGCTCAAGCTTGATCTCTACCGGCGCGACTTCACCATCAACGCCATGGCCCTGCATCTGGACCCGGAGTCCTTCGGCATCCTGGTGGACTTTTTCAACTGCCAGAACGACCTGAAAGACCGCAAGGTCCGCATCCTTCACAACTTAAGTTTTGTCGAAGACCCCACCCGGATCTTCCGGGCCATCCGCTTCGAGCAGCGCATGGGCTTTCAGCTGGCCAAGCATACCGAGCGGCTGCTGCGCACCGCCCTGCGCATGAATATCTTCGATAACTTACCGGGCAGCAAATCGACTCGCCTGGGCTTCCGGCTTTTCGGCGAGCTCCAGCTGATCCTCGGCGAGGAAACACCGCTGCCCGCCCTGCGCCGCATGGCCCAGTTCGACCTATTGAAATTTCTCCATCCGGCCTTACAGATCGACCCGTTTCTGGAAGAAAGTATTGAGTCCACCCAGCAGGCCTTGACCTGGTATCGCTTGCTCTACCAGGAAGAACGCTGTCGGCAGTGGGTTGTCTTCCTGCTGGCGCTGACCAGCCGACTGACCATGCGCCAGCTCCCGGTCTTCTGCCGGCGCCTGGCCATTCCCGAACGCCATTGCCAGTTACTACTTAAGGAAAAAAGCTATCTGGGCGGGCTGCTAAAAGTCCTCAAAAAACCGCGCGCCCTCAAACCCAGTCAGATTCACCGCCTCTTGCAACCGTTGGCCCTGGAAACCCTGCTGGCCTTGATGGGCCTGGTTCGCCAAGCGGAAGGCAAGAAGGCCATCTCCCACTACATCACTTACCAGCGCCACGTGAAAACCCTGCTCAAGGGCCGGGATCTGCAAAAACTTGGCTACAGCGAAGGCCCGGATTACCGGCAAATCCTGGACCGGCTGCTCCAGGCCCGCCTGGACAATGAGGTTGACAGCCGGGAAGATGAGATTACCTTTGTCAGCAAGCATTTCCCCCCCGGAAAATCCCTGAATGGAGCCCGGCCCAACCGCCGGAATTGATAGAATCATGCCAAACAACCTGATCCAGCAGATCGCCATCCTCGCCCCGCCCTTTCTGCTGGCCCTGACCTTTCACGAATTCTGCCACGGCTATGTGGCCTGGAAGCTGGGCGACCCCACCGCCCAGGAGCAGGGGCGACTAACCATGAATCCCCTGAAACACCTGGACCCGCTGGGGGTACTGGCCTTCATCATCATGAAGATCGGCTGGGCCAAGCCGATCCCGGTCAACCCCGGCTATTTCAAGAACCCGCTCCGCGACATGATGTGGGTTGGCCTGGCCGGTCCCGGCGCCAACTTCCTGCTGGCCGTCCTCAGCGCTGTGGCGGTAAAAGTGCTGCTGGCCACCGGCGGTTTCATGCCGGAATACCTGCTCATGCCGGTGTTGAGCATGGCGGCCGCCGGGGTATGGATCAACCTGATGCTGGGCTTCTTCAACCTGATCCCCATCCCGCCCCTGGACGGCAGCCGCATCCTCAGCGGTTTCCTGCCGGCCGAGGGGGTACTGTTCATGCGGAAAATGGAACCATTCGGTTTCATCATCCTGCTCCTGCTCTTTTACCTGGGCGTCATTTCCAAGCTCCTGATGCCGATGCTGAATTTCGCCCACAGCCTTCTGGCCGGTTGAAGCTAAGATGATCTTCTTGAATAACCAGCAACCAGCTACCTGAGCAAACGAGGAACAAGTCATGATCAAGGCCATCCCCGCCGAAAACCACACCATTGCATTCGACTGCCCCAAATGCCGCCTCCGCACCAAGGTGGCGCTGGACAAGGTGGGTTGCACCTATCAATGTCGGGTGAAGTGTTCCTGCGGCAATGTTTTTTCCGCCGAAATCGAACTTCGTGAACAGCCCCGAAGGCAGCTTGATATTCCGGGTTGTTACGAGATCGGCGACTGGAAGTTGGACGCTGCGGAGACTCACAAACCAAGCGATTGCCGGGTCATCGATATCTCCCGCAACGGTCTGGCCTTCCTGAAAAAGCCCGGTCGGCAACTAAATCCGGGAGAGCTGGTCCGCGTCAGCTTTCAATTGGATGATCCCGCAGCAACAAAAATCATTCAGGAATGCGAGGTCCGGCACGTCAAGGAGAACTTCGTGGGCTGCCTGATCCGCAAAATCAACCCGGATCTGGAGGATTATCTGCTGGGTTAAGGCTGAAGACTGAAGGCTGAAGGCTGAAGTAAAAGCGGTGGCCTACCGCCTTCGGTCTTAAGTCTTCAGCCGTCAGCCGTCAGCCTTCAGCCTTCATTACCTTGGCAATAACCCCGGACAGTTCCTCGACTCGAAACGGCTTGCCGACCATCTCCACAAAACCGTAGTCTCGGAAATTGGCCACCACCGGATCGTTGGAATAGCCGGTGGTGACCACCGCTCTGACCTGGGGATCAAGGGCCAGCAATTCCTCAACCGCTTCCCGGCCACCCATGCCACCGGGAATGGTCAAATCGACTAAATAGAGGTCGATGGGGCGCCCCTTTTGGCAACAGTGATGATGGAGTTCAATGGCCTCCCGGCCATCACCGGCCAGCAACACCTCATAACCCAGATGCTCCAGCATCTCCCGGGCAACCTCCCTGACCATCTCCTCATCATCAAGAACCAGAATCAGACCACTGCCGGATATCACTTGGGCCTCGATTGGCGGCTCAGCTACACAGGCCTGATTGGCGGCAACCAGATAAATGGTAAAGATGGTGCCCTGGCCCGGCTGCGATTCCACACTGATGTGCCCCCCGTGCTTGACGATGATGGAATGGGTGATGGCCAACCCCAGACCGCTGCCTTCCGGCTTGGTGGTGAAGTAAGGATCAAAGATCCGCGCCACCTGCTCCTGGGCAATGCCACTGCCATTATCGGCGATGGTCAGCCGCAGCAAGCGGTCCCCCATATCCGGCACCAACCGGCTGCAGTTGTCAAAGTTAGCGCAGGCGATTTCAATGTTGCCACCATCCGGCATGGCCTGACTGGCGTTCAAGGCAATATTCTGCACCACCTGGCTGATTTGCCCGGCATCAACCTCCACCGCCCAGAGATCGTCCGGGAGGAGGTAACGGCACTTACTCTTACTGCCCCGCAAGACAAACTCTGCCGAGTCCTCAATAATCCCGCCAATGGAGGCAACCTTTTTCACTGGCTCTCCCCCCTTGGAAAAGGTCAGCAGCTGCTGGGTAAGATCCTTGGCGCGCAGCGAGGCTTTCTCGGCCCGGGTGAGGAGATGGTAGCGGCGGTCACCAGGATCGGTGGCCATCATGACCAAGTTGATATTGCCCAGAATGGCGGCCAGAATGTTATTGAAGTCGTGGGCGATACCGCCAGCGAGAACACCCACCGATTCCAATTTTCTGATTTTGAGTAACTCCTCCCCCAGCTTCTCCTGCTCGGAGATATCCCGGAAGACCACGGCCCAACCAACCACCCGGTTCTCGCCATCGTGAATCGGTGAGCCACTATCAGCAACCAGCCGTTCCCGGCCGTCCCGCGCCAGCAGCAGGTTCTGGCGCGGCGCCACCCGAACGTCACTGCGGTCTAGATCAAGGAGATCAGCCACTGGTTTGCGGCTCCGCCGGTCACAAAGTTGCAAGACCTCCGCCAAGGGCCGACCCACCGCCTCTACCTGGGGCCAACCGGTAAGCTCCTCGGCCACCTTATTGACCATCATCACCAACCCCTCGCGATCGGTGGAGATCACCCCATCATCGATACTGCGCAGGGTCACGGCCAGTCGCTCTTTTTCGGCAGCTAGGGCCTCTTCGGCCTTGAAGCGAATATCGATTTCCTCTTGCAGCATCAGGTTGGAGGCCGCCAATTGCGCGGTACGCTCACGGACTCGCCGATCCAACTGGTCGCCAGACTCCCGCAGCGCCTCCTCGGCCAAGCGCCGCTCACCAACTTCAATCTGCAACTGGGCGTTAAAAGTCTCGGTCAGTTCTTTGGCTCCAATGGCCTCATCAGCCATATTCTCCAATTGCGCCCCGAGCTTGCGGCTCAACAACAAGCCAGCCAGGGCCACAGATAGAACCAAGGCCGAAAACAACATAGTGAAAAAAAGCAACCGCTTATCGTGGCCCACAACACGTTGCTTTAACTCGGTAATTTTATCGGCACGAAGGGCAAAAATCTTCTCTTGTTGTTGCATGGTCGCATGACGAAGAACTTCAAACTGTCGCCAATCACCATTTAAAACATCCAGGGCACCTTGCAGGGCGCTCATTTCCGCAAGATAAGCGGGCAGAGCGGCCAGGATCTCCCGGGCCGGACCACTGAGGATCGGTTCTCTGGAAACAAGGGCCTGCAGAGCCTGACGCAGCCGCAGAGCTTCACCAGCCACGGTATTGCCGGGGGATGACACCAGCTGCCCGTTGCCAACCCCCAACCTTGAGGAATCGTTGTTCGCGACACTGGCGTCGATCAACGCCTGAATTTGGGACAAATTCTCCTGGCAAAGCCCGACCAGGGCCTGGCCCTGCATCTTGCCAAAGTTTTCCGGAGCAGTCACTAGTTGCCCGGTGCTTGCCCCCAAGGCGTTAAGCTTTCTGACAAACATTTGCTGGTGCGTACGAAGGCGATCCTGAACCTCTTTGACCTTGGTGAAGTCCCGGAGAAGATCCTCAAAGCCGCCGTAATATTTGTTCAGGCTGGCCAACAAATTCTGGTCGGCCTCGGCAGTAGCGCTCCGCGCCACCCGTTGGTTCAAGGCCTGGAAATCTTTTAAGAGACGGACCTTGTCGCGATTCAATACTTCCGGTTTTCGCAGCACTTGATTGATAAATCTCTGGATATCAGCATTCACCTTAACCAGGGTGCGATGCACTTCGCTGCTGAAGTCAATCTCTCCCGTCACCAGCTCAATCTCGCTAAAGATACGTTCATGCAATCCCCGGGAGTAGATCACAATTCCGACAAAAGCCATGGCAATCACGACAAAGGTCACGAAATTGACCCGGAGTAACATCCGGGTTCGGGAAGAAACGTTGCTGGGCGGTGGTGGCTGATTCATGGTTACCGAACACATTAATATAAATTCTGCGCCTGCGACATCAAAGACATGATCCGCTGATCATCTCGGGCTTTTTTTGTTTTTCCCACCCTGCTATGATAACGGTGAGTCGGAAATGGCGAAACAAAATAACGACTCCTTACCCCAGCGCTTTCCGAACTGAGCCCAAAACCTTGACCCCGGAGTTAAAATGGCGAAGCAACTTGTTCTGATCGGCGGCGGCCACGCCCACATGGTAACGCTGGCCAACATCAAGACCCTCGTCGCCAAGGGCCATCAGGTAACCGTGATTGGCCCCTCCGAGCACCACTACTACTCTGGCATGGGACCGGGCATGCTCGGTGAAACCTACACGCCAACCGACATCCGCTTCGCCACCCGGCAGGTGGTGGAAAAACAAGGCGGCACCTTCATCCGGGATGCGGTTAGCCGGATAGATCCAGAAAGCAAAACCCTTACCCTGGCCACCGGAGCCACTCTCAGCTATGACGTGCTTTCCTGTAATGCCGGGAGCCAGGTGCCGCAAAACCAGATCGGCGGTAGCTCGGTCGACATCTTCTCGGTCAAGCCCATCGAGAAACTCCAGGAGGCCCAAGGTCGCCTTCTGGAGCTGGCCAGAACCGGTCGCAACGCCATCGGCATTGTCGGCGGCGGTCCTTCCTCCGCCGAGATTGCTGGCAACATCCTCCAGCTCATGAAGAGACACCGCCTTGATCTACCCACGGTGCGCATTTTTTCGGGACCAGCGTTTATGAAGCGCTTTCCGGCAAAGGTCGTCCACCTGGTTCGCAAGAATCTGCAAAACCGCGGGATCAAGATAGTCGAAGGCAGCTATGTGCGCCAAGTCACCAGCGGCAGGATCGAATTGGAAGATGGCCAAAGCTATTCGTCCGATCTGATTTTTCTGGCTGTGGGCGTGAAACCCTCGCCAATCTTTGCCGAGTCTGGACTGGCGGTCGGACCCGAGGGAGGGTTGCTGGTCAATCGCTTCCTGCAAGCCCCCAACCATCCAGAAATCTTCGGCGGCGGCGACTGTATCTATTTTCAGGAGAGCCCCTTGGACAAAGTCGGGGTTTACGCGGTCCGCGAGAACCCGGTTCTTTACCACAACCTGCTGGCCAGTTTGGAGGGAGGAGACCTGCAGCCCTTCTCGCCGGGCGGCGATTATCTACTGATCTTCAATTTGGGAGAGGGCGAAGGGGTGCTGCACAAAGGCTGGTTGACCTTCGGCGGCAGCCCAGCCTATATGATCAAGGATTACATCGATCGGAAATTCATGCGGCGCTTCCAGGCCATGGAACAGGAATAGAGCTCAGGGAGAGACGAAGGAGAACTCCTGGTTCAGTATTCGATTGGAATTTTCGGAAAGTGGCGTCACCCCGGCCGGGGTTTGATCAGAATCAACCAATAACCGGCACCGTCCGTCGATTTGCCGGTGAAGTCCCAGCAAAACATAACTCGCCTTATTCCCATCAGCGGCGACCTCCATTTCCTCTCTGGCCACCAACGGCATTCCCTCACTGGTCTGATAGATGGTGATGTGGGCTCGGGAAATACGCTCGGTACCAGCGGGGGAACAATAGATGATGGTGTCACCGCCCAGCTCTTTTTTCTCGACAACAATTTGCCCGGCCCAAACCGCACTTGCCGCCAGACAGCACGCCAGACCCAATGTTAATATTGGTTGTATTTTCATATTTGTTCCCCCCAATCATAAACTCGATGCAATCCCTGAACATCGTTGCTCATAAAGGCTAGCACGCTTGTCTCCGTAAAGGGAACTAAAAAACCCTTTAGTACTAACCAGAAAGCGCCAGACCAAGAATAATGCCAAGATCACAGCTAGCAAAGGGGAAACATGACATGACATTAAATACTGCATTAGCGGTATTTAAAGATCGGTCGTGACCTGGTTTCCCCGGAACAGATTCGCAGGGCGACCATGCACGGAACCAATAAAGCCTTTGAACGTTACTTCCGGGTTGAGGGTGCAGAATTGAAGATATCTACGATATGACACCGACCAATATTTGTGATACGGCTGTGATACATAAAAAAAGCCAATGACCCCAGCTAACTACCTGGAATCATTGGCAAATGGTGGAGGCGCCGGGAGTTGAACCCGGGTCCGAAAATACTCCCCTGTAGGCATCTACATACTTAGTCCCGTTGCATTGCTTATCGTGTCGGAACTTACCTCGGGACCAGGGCCCCGACACTATCCTACTTTAGTTTCGCCCTTCGGCCGGCAGGCGCAGCCTAAGACTATCCCGTGTGCGCGACGTTCCTAGCAGACCCCACGGGCGTGGTCAACCGGAACGGTAGCCTATGCGGCTACAGCGTATGCATAATCGTCTGCGATTATGTTTATGCCTGATGGTTTTACGAGCAACCAGAGCTCGGTATGCAGCCTAAGCTTATGTATCCCCGTC
>Ga0334722_10003334_pt1 | contig 17350 bp, 11 predicted proteins | sample C3_bottom_MG_FD_207210 | JGI IMG/M metagenome (GOLD analysis project Ga0334722, IMG submission 207210) | Sediment microbial communities from Yellowstone Lake, YNP, Wyoming, USA - C3_bottom | ecosystem: Environmental > Aquatic > Freshwater > Lake > Sediment | place: USA: Wyoming | collected...
TTGCGCGAAATTTCTGAAGATGGTTTGGCAAAATCCCTGCCGTTGAATTGCACCGACGGGCAACTCGCACAGGCGATGATTGAACAACTTGATCATCCAATGCTTCCAAGAAAAATAAAACTGCCAACCTGGGATGATTGTGCAAACAATTTGCTCGTGTTGTATCGTGATGTATTGAAAACTGCATGAAGATATTACTGCTCGCACAGTTTTATCCGCCGATCATGGGCGGCATCGAACGTCACGTTCAAGCACTGGGCGCGGGACTTGCCGCACGCGGGCACAGTGTTTCTGTTGCGACTCTTTGGCATAAAGGTTTGGCAGAATTTGAAATGGATGGCGCGGTGCGCGTGCATCGCATCCGCGGAACGATGCAGAGATTGACCGGCTTGTTCACTGTGGATAGACAGCACTCGCCTCCTTTCCCGGACCCGGAAGCGGTGGCCGCGTTGCGAGGCGTGATCCTGGCTGAAAAGCCGGACATTGTCCACGCGCACAACTGGCTGATTCATTCTTTTCTTCCGCTGAAAAAATGGAGCGGCGCCAGGCTTGTGATGACTCTGCATGATTGCGAAATGACCTGTGTCCAGATGCGGATGATGTACATGGACGCGGAATTGTGCAGTGGGCCGTCTGCTGGAAAATGTTTGAGATGCGCCGCGCATCATTACGGCGCGTTCAAGGGCCCTGTCACGTTGATGGGGAATTGGGTGATGTCCGCGGTCGAGCGCCGCGCGGTGGATTTGTTCCTGCCTGTTTCGCGCGCCGTGGCAAAGGCCAATGGTTTGGAAAGCTCGACTGCTCGTTATGTAGTGACACCGAATTTTGTGCCGGACGATGTTGCGAACATAGAAGGCGATACGGATCCGCGCGTGGCGGCTTTGCCGAAGGAATTTATTTTGCAGGTTGGTGATTTGTCGCGCGATAAAGGTGTTGAAATCTTACTCGCGGCTTACCGTGAGTTAGAATCTCCTCCACCGCTGGTTCTGGTTGGGAGGCGATTGCCTGAGTCGCCGAAATTGTTGCCAGACGGCGTTACAGTGATTGATGGTTTGCCGCATCGAGCAGTGATGCAGGCTTGGCAGAAAAGCCTATTCGGCACCGCGCCGTCCATTTGCCTGGATGCCTGGCCGACAGTGACCCTGGAAGCGATGTCTGCTGGCAAGCCGATGATTGGCTCGCGTATCGGCGGGATCATGGATCAGATCATCGAGGGCGAGACCGGCCTGCTCGTCCAGGCCGGAAGCGTTGATGATTTGCGTCAAGCGATGGCGACTCTGATTGCAAGTCCATCTCTGCGGACGCGGATGGGTAACGCTGCGAAACGTCAGGTCGTCAAGTTTCAGGCAAGCAGTGTGGCAGCTCAAATTGAACGCCTTTATCAAACTTTGATGCAGGTCGCGGAATGACCCTGGCTCGAGTTCAACGATTGTTTTTCCAGATCAAACAGCAATTTCTTGTGCCGTTGTATGCCAACGCGTATGCATTAATATTTAACCAGTTCGCGTCTGCCGCGATGGGAATGTTATATTGGGCCGCCGCGGCCCGGCTTTACAGCACGGAGATGGTGGGGCAGAACACTGCCATTATTTCAACCATGTTATTTTTGTCTGCGCTGGCGGAATTGAGTTTGAAGGCGGCCATGACGCGCTTCGTGCCGCGCGCAGGCAAACAAATTGTCCGGCTTCTGATTTACACATATGTGCTCAATATCACGGCGGCCATGCTGGTCACGATTGCGTTTTTTGCGTTGGGCAGGTATTTCAATTTTACGTTTGCGTTGCTGGCGGATACCCGTCTCCTGCCGCTTTTGTTGCTTATTGCTCCGATCACATGGACAATTTTTTATGTGGAGGATGGCATCTTGATCGGATTGCGCGAGGCAAAGTGGGTATTATATGAGAATTCAATTTACAACTTTTCCAAGATTGTCATCCTGATCATCATCTCATTAGTCTCTGATAACCGGTATGGCGTTGTGGCGTCCTGGTTCCTGCCCGTGCCTTTTCTCATCCTGCTCGTCAATGGATTTATCTTTTTCAAATTTGTCCCGCGCTATCTTGCTCAAAGCCATACTCAGCCCGCAAGCATTACGCCGAAACAAATTGCTTCCTCGGTTGCAGGCGATCACATCGGTACTATTTTTGCCGAAGCCTGCGTACGCCTGCTTCCATTGCTTGTGTTGAACGTATTGGGCAAGAGCGCCAATGCCTATTTTTATCAGGCGTGGCTGGTTGGAAACACGATTTATCTCATCGCTTACAACATGGCCTCTTCCTTTTCCGTCGAAGCATCTTCGAATTTGCAACAGATTGCAGTTTTCAGCCGCCGGATTTTGATTCAGAAAGGGCGGCTGGTTGTGCCATTGGCTTTGGGTGTGTTAGTCCTCGCCCCGCTGGTGCTCAGGATATTTGGCGAAGAATACGCCGAGAATGGCACTGTACTTTTGCGCTGGCTGGCACTGGCGGCATTTCCAATGATCTTGAACATTTGGTATCTTGGATATGCAAGAGTAGTAGGAAAAATCGGGAAAGTGATTCGCAATCAAGCCGTTATGAGCATCCTGACGCTTGGCTTAAGTTATATTGGATTGCCAATTTTGGGGATTACCTCCGTTGGTATTGCATGGTTTGTTGCCCAGACTGTAGTGGCTCTCATTGTCGGCATCGAGACTGCGCCTATTTTGTTGAGCAGGCAGATACATATCGCTACTGATGAAAACACATCCATCAATGTCCGTTTGCGGCGCGCGGACTGGCGCTTCCTCTCATCCAATATTTCTCCGCGGAGAAGCATTGTTTTCTCGAGCGGCTTTTTAGCAGAGGCAGTCAAAGCGATCACAATTGAAGAAACGGCGATTGGGAAAAATGTTGAAAGCAGGGATTTTGATCTCGCTGTGGCCGCGAATCCAAGCGGGTCGGTTTTAAATTCCGCGTTCCGCGCTTTGGGCCCGGGCGGAGTATTCTACAGCGAATGGGCCGCTTGGCGTATGGGAGGCGCGCGAGGCATCCAGGCTCGCCTGCATCGTGCCGGCTTTGAAACAATCAAATTATTCTGGGCGTATCCATCCGTGGATAATCCACATCTTTGGCTTCCGCTCGATTCGTCCTATTCCCTCTATTTATATTTGGCGGATCAATTTATTCCAGGCGAAGGGTCCTGGCGCGCCTTCGTGCGGAAAATCCTGTCTGTCTTTCTGCGTGTTTTTATCCGCACAGGACTTGTGCCGACTTTGAGCGCAGTTGCTTATAAAGAATCAGCCAAGCCCTTCGATGTGATAGAACTCGTTCGGAAGGAGTGGCCTGCTCAAAGTCAAGGTGTGAGCGCAGACCGATTATCCTTCTTAATGCAAACCGGCGGATCCCAGTTATTCAGCAAAATTATATTTTCGATTTTTTCTCCCCATGATCTCGCCCCTTGTTGGATTGTCAAATTGCCGCGCATGCCGCAGGACGGGCAGACCATCAAACATGAAGAAAACATTTTGTGGGCGCTTCGCGGTGATCAACTTCAAAACTATAAGGATGTTTTTCTTCCGCGGATTCTATTCAGCCGTGATTGGAACGGAGTTTGGCTTTCGGCGCAGACTGCCCTGAGCGGCGTGCCGCTCAATAAATTGGTGGCCAATGAAACTGTACAGGATATTGCAAATCGCATCACCGATTGGCAGGTTGCATTGGCGAATCTTTCGCGCAGGCGCGAAACTCAACCGCCTCTGAGTCAGATCGTCGAACGCATCCTTGCCAAATTGGATTTGGTCGCGGCCTCACGTTTAACCAGTGGAGATTTTGCGCATGCCCGCGCGATCTTGCTAAGTATCCGATCCGTGCCTCTGGTGTGCGCTCATAACGACTTTGCGCCATGGAATGTAATGCAAACCGACGAAGGGCTTGGGGTTTTCGACTGGGCAGATGCAGATTGGAACAGCTTGCCATTAATGGACTTGGTCTATGGGCTTTCGAACCTTGCCTTTCTCTCGGAAGACGCGTGGGATGTGCCGCACATGGTGCAAGTCTACCGTTCGCTTCTGGACCCGGGAACGGCCTTCGGAAAAATATTTGGTCAAAGTCTGACGCGTTACGCCGCGGCCATCGGCGTGAATCAGGACGATATCGCCCCGCTTCGTCTCGCGACCTGGATCACACATTGCTATTTTGAATATTCAAATCGCAAAGTTGAAATGGGCGGCCCTATGAAGCCCGGACTTCAACCACAAGATGAAGGTGTTTGCTTTCCGCTGTTTCGCGCAGAATTGGAATGGAGCAAACGGAATCTTAAAAAGTAGCCGGAATGGATTTGTACATCTTTCTTTCCCCGCACTTTGACGATGCCGCACTTTCGTGTGGTGGCTTAATCAAACGCCTGACCACCGCGCGGAAACGAGTCGTTGTGGCCACAATTTTTACAGCCGACTTGCCGCCCGGTGAAACACCTTCCCGACTTGCCCGTCGCAATCATTTGGCCTGGAATGCAGGTCCTTTGCCTTTTGCGGCGCGCGCGGTTGAGGATGAGAGGGCCATGAAAGTGTTGGGGGCGGAACATAAACATCTTGGATTTTTGGACGCAATGTATCGTCGAGACGGGGGTGGTACTCCCTTTTATCAGACCAGTACGGTTGGCGTCCCGGTCGTGGATGCGGACGAGCGGGAAATAGTCCCGTCCCTGCGAAACAAATTTGAAGAGCTTCGTCCTCAGTATGCTGGCTTCGATTTGCATATTTTCTCTCCTCTGTCCCTGGGGGGGCATGTTGACCATGTTCTTGTTCGCAAGGCGGCTGAGGCGCTTTGGAATCCCATTTACTACGAGGATTATCCTTACGCAGGGCGGGAAGGGGTCACTAAGGCTTGGCTGGAATCGGAGGGAAAAGATTCCCGATGGAAGTATGTTTCTTTGAAATTAAATCCAGACGAGAAGGCGTCTCGCGTCTCTGCTGTTCTGAAGTACACATCGCAAATCCGCGGCTTATTTCCATCGCTCAGCGAACGGATTTATGAAATCGTGCGGGCCCGGGTTGGCCCTTTGTCAAACGCGCATCTTCCTGAAAATCGCAATGCGACTGATTGGCGCGCCGAAACAGCGATCAGGAAATATATCGAGAAAGTGGCGGGAGAAAAATATTGGTTTGTCGGGGAGAGAAACGATCTGCCGGACGCGATTCTGCGAGGCTAGCGCTTCCGCATTTTGTTCAAGATCAATTCCAATAGAAGAGGGATTTCTGCGAAGGCTGGAAGGGGATCATCAAGTGCATACATCTCATGCTCTGTGTTGTGGAGCGATCCGATGTATTCACGAAATGTCAGCTTTCCGTCTCGAATCGCGCGTATCGCCGCCATCAAATCATAAGGGGTGCGAACCCATCGAAAGCCGGGCTTGGTGCAAGCCGGAGGGGTATCTTCTCCCTGCGCCGTCTGCCACATGAGATACGGAAAATCCACTCCGGCGCGTGTGCATAAAGGAATCCAGCCCCACGCACGCGCGTTGACATCCAAAATCTTGTATTCATTGTCGCGCCCATCGAATTTGAAGTCTATTTCCACCAACCCGGAGTAATTAGCCTTTTCAAGCCAGCGAGTGGCAGGCGCTTCGATCTCAGGTTTTTCGATCGTTTCAACATAAGCGCCGACCCCAAATTCCGCTGGTAGAAGCCGTTTGCGTTCCGCAAATGCTTTGGCTAAAATTTTCCCTTCCTTGCACAGTGCGGCGAATGAAAATTGCGTGCCGGATTCCCCGGGGATCATCTCTTGTATCATGATAACTGAAGGGCCAGCCATAGAGTGGGCCTTAGCATACAGGGTAAGAAGTTCTTCGCGGTTTTCGGCCTTCCAAGCCCTGCCAATCGAGAAGAGATCCATGCCTTGATGATGAGCCGGTTTTAGGATCATCGGGTAAGTCCCGTCTATCTTTTCTATTTCATTCCGATCTTCGGGATAAAAAGTCTTCGGATGCTTTATACCTGCTTCATCTGCTAGACGATAAGTCAAATGCTTGTCAAATGCCCATTTCAAAATATCCCAGTTGGGAACGGTGAGGCGATAACGTTCCCGGAGTTTGTGATGATTACGGGCAATAAGTGCCGCGCTTTTGTCGCTGTCCGGAAACAAAACCCAATTTTGGATGTTATTCTGTCTGGACAATTCAATCAGAAACTCAATCTGTTCCGCCTCATTCTTCCCTCTCATTGACAACGTCCTGCGGGCGTAGCGTGAGATGCCAGCGACGGAGAAGTGATTTCCAAGGATCCACACGGGAATGCCGCGGCGGCCAAGACTCCGGGTAATTCCCAGCCCGGTATACCCGTCCGTTATGACCACTGCGCCAGCCCGACCATCTTCTTTGCGGCCTCTCATCAATTTGACCCTAATGAAAGCTTGTTGAAAATCATCATGGCCTTTAGTTTAACATAGAGTTTCCCTTTGATTATTATATCCTTCCGCGAAGCTTCTTGTTCCCATGCGGCTGATTTAGTCATGAGCCAGTGGTATCGTGATATACTTTTGTTTGTACAGTACTTTCAATGGGGATCTTTGCGCCGTGTTTTGGGGATAAAGGAAATGGAGCATGTGAATGAACAACTGGGTTCACGAATTGGTTTCCATGTGCTGGAAAATATTTTAGTGACCAAAATTGACGCTCAACTTTGTTTGACACCTGCGCTAAGAATGACCGACCTACGCATTGAACGTCTGACCAGCTATGATCAATTCCTGGCCCTTAGAGCAGATTGGGATTCCCTGGTTGAATCCTCCGTTGCCACAATATTCCTAACTCATAATTGGCTTGATCGTTGGTGGCAATTCTATGGCCGCGGCTTCGACCTTTGGATTTTAGTTGTCCGTGACGGCGAGTCTTTGATTGGCTTGATGCCGCTTGTGCTTGTGCGCGAGGCGATGGGGATTCGCCGTCTAACGTTCATGGGAGGGGGGGAAGTTACACCGAATCATTTAAATATCATTGCCTGCCCCGAAAGATTTTCTGAAGCGTTGGGGCTGATTTGCACTTATTTGCTGACTTGTTCATCGGAATGGGACTTTCTTGACATTGATAAGCTTCCTGCTCAGCACATCGCAGTGGATCTATTTCGGAACGCCTTCATGTCTCGAGGTCTGACATTATGGCGCAAGGTCACCGCGCGATGCCCATACGCGGTGTTACCGGAATCTTTTGGCTTGTATTTGCAATCCCTGGGATATTCAACCAGAGCTGGGTATCGCCGAGTAAAACGATATCTTGAGCGGGATTTTCCGGGCACGCGTTTTGACCAGGTTCGTTCGGAGGAAGAATTAGACGAGGTTTTTGAAAGGCTTGTTATTCTTCATCAAGTGCGCTGGACAAAAAAAGGATACCCCGGTGCATTTGCAAGGGATCGCGCGGTGGAGTTTCATAGAGCAAATGCGCATGACGCACTTAAATCCGGCCTTTTGCGAATGTATTACCTGAAAGTGTCCGGTACAATCGCGGCAGTGTACTATTGCTTTCGGATGGCTAATTCTGTACAATATTACATAGGCGGCTTCGATGATCGCTTCGCCAAATATAGCCCGGGAATGTTAATAACAGGATATTCCATTGAGCAATCTATTGCCGAGAAAGCGAGTCTCTTCGATTTTTTGGAAGGTGATGAGGGATATAAATCCCATTGGGCCAGCGGCGTCCGTGAAAATGTGCGGCTTGCCGTGTTTTCTTCAAATCTGCGAGGGCGTTTGGCTCATCTTTACATTAGAATTGCAGAAACCGCGAAAGAATTGGGCGTTAAGTTTGTCCCCGCGGCAATCAGGCGGCCACTATGGCTTTCTCTACAGCGCCTGCGCGCTGGCGGATGATGGCGCGCAAAAATAAATAATCGAATGTTACCCAAACGACTTGATCTAAAAGCCTTTTTGAGTTTTCCTTTACGCTGGGTGGAACCTGCTTCGACCGAGGGATGGATTCCTGGTTGGGGAAGACTGCCTCTTACGGCAGTTTTTGCATCCCTCGGCGTCTGGGTTTTGTCCATTGGCTACAGCCGCGCGCGAAACGGTTTGGATGGAGGCATGTTCTTATTCTGGGCCGGGATGACCGCCGTTTATTTTCCAATCGCTATCCGCTTCGTTGCGAAGGATCTTAGGCGGCATGAGGCGGTTGGGATGATCATCCTGCTTTCCTTAAGTACCTTCCTCTTCAGTTATCTGCGCAGTCCGCTTTTGTTTCGCGGCTTCGATGAGTTTCTTCATTGGCGCACGGCCTATGATATTCTCCAGACTGGTCATCTTTTTACCTATAATTCCCTTTTGCCTGTTTCGCCACTATATCCGGGACTGGAAAACGCGACGGTCGCACTGGCCAGTCTGAGCGGATTGAGTATTATCAGTTCCGGCTTCATCGTTTTGGGCGTCTCGCGCTTGATCATGCTCCTGGGTCTTTACCTGATCGTTGAGCGCATTACCAAATCCGCTCAGGTAGCAGGGATTGCCGCCATGATTTATACGGGCAGTTCCACCTTTCTCTTCTTTGATACGCAATATGGTTATGAATCATTGGCGCTGCCACTGGCCGCCCTTGCTGTTTATATGCTTCTTAGACGGGCGGCGTCTTACGGCCGGACCTATTGGGCTTGGACCCTGTTGATCGCGGCTGTGCTATTTTCGATTGTCCCGACTCACCATGTAACATCTTATCTGTTAATTGCTTTTCTTGTGCTATGGACCTGCACCGACCTTTATGTTCAATGGCTTGGGTGGGAAGGAGCAGATCCTTTTGCTTTGGCCGCCTGGCTCACTTTCCTGAGCCTGTTGTGGATTGGGACGGTCGGCAGGATTACTCTTGAGTATCTTTCTCCCATCCTAAGTGGGGCGTATGATTCTCTAGTTGGTTTGCTGACCGGCCAAAGCGCCGCGCGGCATTTGTTCGAAAATTCAGCGGGCCAGGGCGCCGTGATTTTTGAGAGGATATTTGCCTTTTCTTCGGTAGCGATTCTCGGTATTGGGTTATTAATAGGACTTTGGCAATGGTGGCTCCGCTATCGCCGGAATTCCATTGCCTTCGCGTTTGCAATAGCCGCTCTTGTTTATCCCGCCTTGCCGCTGATGCGTCTCTCTGCGGGTGCATGGGAAGTGTCAAATCGCATGTCCGGCTTTATTTACGTGGCCCTGGCTTTTATTGTTGCGATTGGAATGATGGAATTCCCTCTGCCGACGAGTGGGTCGCGGATTCGGCCATGGATTGTTGCGCCTTGCGTTATTTTGATTTTCGTTGGCGGGGTAGTAGCGGGATCGTCGCCCCAAACGCGCTTGCCAAGTCCATATCTGCCAGCCGCTGAGAGTCGTTCAATTGACGAAGAAGCGACGATGGCCGCAGAATGGTCTCGAAAGATTCTAGGTCCAAATAATCGTATGGCGGGGGATCGGACAATGACGACACTGATGGGCGCATACGGGACTCAGCGAATGGTCGTGAATCTGAGCGATGATGTAAGCATCTCGGGGCTTTTCCTGCGATACAAAGTTACAGATAGCGATCGCGAGATTATCAAAAAGGCGCAAATCCGCTATCTGGTCATTGATCGCCGCATTTCGACTGTATTGCCCATTCTCGGTTATTACTTTGAGAAGTGGGAACAACTTATTGTCCAGTTTGTCCCTCCGGTTAATATTTCTGCACTGGAAAAATACGATACCACAAAGGATGTAAGCACAATATACGACAGCGGAAACGTGGTCATTTACGATATAGGAGCGCTCGGAAATGCGCCGTAAGTCGTTGGATTTAATTCTGGTCGTCGCCGTATCCCTGCTTGGGATATTGGTTGCCGCGATTGGAGGGCGAAACCCTGATCAGGTCAACAGCCTGTCATTGTGGTTTGCTCCAATTGGCATTCTGCTTGCATTGTTTTTGCCGGGCTATGCTTTGGCTGTTGGTCTGTTTCCGCAATTTGATGGCGCGGCGGTCTTTCTGCTTTCCGTTGGCCTCAGCCTTGTTGTTGATGTTTTGGGCGGTTTGTTCTTGAACTTTACGCCCTGGGGACTCCAGCCGATTTCGTGGGCGATATTGCTTGGCGGCGTAGCCATTATTGGGAGTTTCAACACCGCTATCCGTCGTCGGGCGAGACTGGCGCCTGAACCGGAGCTTGAAGCGATTTCTCCGTCCTGGAGCGCGCGCGTCGTCGTATTGTTTGGAATTGCCCTTGTCATTGTCGTGCTGACCATTAGCTTGACGCTCAATGACACCCAAGGCAATGAAGAGTTCACTCAATTGTGGGCCATTCCTTCCTCTGAGGATGGATTCTATGCAATCCATATTGGTGTTGCCAATCATGAAGGACGAACTATGCATTACGAGCTGTACATCGAAGCAGGCGGTGCGCGGTTGCAGGATTTTCCAGATCTTGCTTTGATTCCCGGTGAAACATGGACAAATATCTTGCAGTTGGATGAGCATCCTCAAGATGTGATAAACATTTATCTGTATCGGCTAGGCAACACCCAGGACCCGTATCGGACTGTCCGAATATCCCCAATCTCATTTGACTATGTGATGACGCCGACACCCGCGTTGACCTCGCCTTGATGCTCTCTTCATTCTCGTTTTGACCCATTGCTCTATAAAGAAAGGTGGCACGATGAAAACTCAAATCTTGGTTCGAATGACTCTCTTTATTCTTATCTTTGCAGGCATGCTGGCCGGCAATTTTCAGCCTGGCCTTGCACAGCAGGCCGTCGGTGACATTGTCAGCTTTTCGCAGTTGTCACAAAAAGAGATTGTCTTGCAGGGACCTCTCGATATCCAGTCTTTTGCATTCAATCTTCCGGCAGACTGGGAGATCATTGACGGCAGTCAATTGCATGTCAACTACAATGCCTTTTTCAATGATACGGCCGCCTCTGCGGCTAACCCCAATGGCATCACGGTGGCCGGTTACATACAGGTTACGCTTAATGATGTCCCCGTTGGGACGATTGTACTGGATAATCGCGGAGAGAATTCCATTGATCTGCCCATTCCAAACATTGCCTGGGCAACTCCTGATGCGAAAAAGACGACCCGCTCTTTGCAGTTCTATCTTAAGACCGCAGAAGAGTGTCATCCCACAAGCGGATACGTGACCAATCCTCAGACCAGCCTGAGTGTTATTGTCCGGTCGAGTTCCTACTTCCTTCTGCCTCATCGTCAGGCGCCGATCGTCACCGACCTCCGCAGGCTTCCTTATCCGATCTATCAGGATTCCTTCCTCCCCGATGCGGCCGTATTGGTAATGCCTGATAATCCAACCGAAGCCGAACTTCAGGCGGTATTAACAACCTCTGCGGTATTCGGGCGAATGACCGGAAATCTATTGACATTGAAGACAATTGCGGCCAGCAGACTGGACTCGGCGAGTCTGACCGATTCGCACCTCATCTTTGTTGGCAAACCATCCAGCTTTCCGCAACTATCTCAGGCAACTTGGCCCGCCCCAATCAACGGCGATGGGTTCTCGAATCCGCAACTTGGCGCGGAGGATGGCATTTTGCAGGTGGCTGTATCTCCGCTGAACCCCGCGCGCATCTGGCTCTTGGTGAGTGGGCAAAGCGATGCGGGCATTGTGAAAGCCGCACAGGCTCTTGGGAGCGGCGAGATACGCGCCGATCAGCAACCCAATCTATCCATTGTTTCAGCCACACAATCTTTGCCGGTCACCAGCCTTGGTCTGACGGATCATACGTTCGCAGATCTTGGATATTCGACGGAAACACGCTGGGGACCCGGCATCCGCTTCATTGCGTATCGTTTCCAGATTCCTCCGGGGCAGGTCGTGACGCAGGATGCATATGTGGACCTTGTATTCAGCCATTCGTCCATGTTTGATTTTCAACAGGCGGGCTTGAGTATTTCACTGAACAGTGATTACATCGGCAGTTTCCGTTTCAGTGAACGTACTGCTCAAGTCTCCAATTGGCGCTTGAATCTTCCCAGTGCGTCTTTCCAGCCCGGTGATAATCTGTTGTTGATCGAAGCAAACCTTGAACCAGTCACTCACTGCATCCCCAATCAGGAACTGTGGTTTACGACCCGCCCTGAATCGGTTTTGCATACTCCCACCCAGGCCGCGCCGGATGAAGTTGCCTCGAGCAATTTGAAAGATTATCCGGCTCCGTTCGCGCCGACTTTAGACAAGATTGCGTTTATCCTTGCTCCGAATGACCCCGATAGTTGGAGCGTTGCCTCCAAACTCGCATTTGATTTGGGCGCACGGACCGGCGGCGCGCTGATTGATCCGGTCGTCTCTTTCGCGGACAAGGTGCCGGACGCCGTTAAAAAAGACCGTGACTTGCTCCTGATTGGACGTCCAAGCGCGATGCCTGTTGTGCAGGAACTGGCCAGTGCCATGCCTGCGCCGTTTGACCCGGGCAATGACATCGCCAAAGAACCTCCGGGCGCGTTCACCTTCAAGGTTTCACCCAATACTCCGGTGGGTTATCTGCAGATCTTCCCCGCGCCGTGGAATCCAAAACATTCGGTGTTGACCATCTCTGCAAACGGCCCCGATGGCCTCACCTGGGGCGCGGACGCGTTGATTACCTCCGATCAGCGCTCACAGTTGACCGGCAATCTGGCTGTGCTTTACAATAACCAAATTATCGCCACCCAGGTCAGCGGCGCTGTTGCAATTGCGACCCCTGTTGCATCGTCCACTCAGGCTGTTCAATCCCAGCCGGGCCAGCCCGCCGGACTTAATTTGTTTGCCATCAGCGGGATCGCAGTGGTCGTGTTGATCGCACTTGGCTTGCTGGTTTGGAGAATCGGCGCGCGGCGGAATGAACGCTGACGGATAATTCGCTGACGTAAATCCAGACTGCCCCGGTGGTTGAATAACGACCTCTTCAATTGCCGGGGCATTTTTAGCGAGAGGTAAAGCCGAGAATGCCCAAATGGTTGTTTTTTGCAAGCGCGTTGGTCATGGCGCTTGCCTGCAATGCTCCGTTCATGCTGACCCCAACCCCGCCTCCTGTGATGATCACGCCGGATGCGCCAGAAACACCCGCGCCAATGGATAGGCCCGGATGGAAATTAGTCTTTCATGATGAGTTCGACAATTCTTCCCTGAGTCCCAAATGGGCAACGGAATTGCGCTGGGGCAGGTTGAACCCGCCGGAGTTGCAGTTTTATTGGCGCGACGCGTTCAAGTTGCAGAACGGTCTTCTGCGCATCGCGGCGGAACATCGTCCACTGGAGGGACAAAACTATACATCGGGTGTGATCGCCACATTCTCGACCTTCCATTTTCAATATGGTTATGCCGAGATTCGTTCCAGGGTCCCGGCCGGAAAGGGACTCTGGCCTGCATTTTGGCTGTTGGATTCATCTAACACAGGAATCGGCGAAATTGACGTGTTGGAAATTCTCGGGCAGGAGCCAAACAAAGTTTATATGACTTTGCATTATCCCGATGCCAATGGCAATTCTGCCTCGAAGCAGGGAGAATTTACGGGGCCTGATTTTTCTACGGGCTTTCACACCTTCGCGGTGGACTGGCGAAAAGATTCGATCGTTTGGTACGTGGACGGTGTTGAGCGATACAGACTCACAGAGAACATCCCGCAAGGCCCGATGTACATCATTGCTAATCTTGCGGTCGGTGGAAAATGGCCTGGCTCGCCCAGTGTAAAGACTCCGTTCCCGGCCTATTTTGATATTGATTACATTCGCGTCTATCAGCAGGCAAATTGATTTGCCGAGAATCCGCAGAGTGACCTTTTCGTTGTACAATTGCCGCCGATGCCCGAAAATCTCAACGTTTTGTTTTTAGCCGCGGAAGCGGAACCTTTTGTCAAGGTCGGTGGGTTGGGGGATGTGGCCGGGGCTTTGCCTCGCTATTTGCGCGGCCACCCGCCCGAGGTCACGGAAGGAAGCGTGTTGGACGTCCGCTTGGTTTTGCCGATGCATCCCGTTGTCAAATCCGAAGCGAGTGACGCGCGTCCGTTGATGATTTTCCCGCTCTCCAAAAAGGACGGCGATGTTCAAGTTCAGGTTTTTGAAACAAGCCTGAACGGCATGACCGTTTATCTGCTGGATGGCGAACCGATCTCGTCGAGCGGCTCGGTGTATTCGCTGGATGCCGCGCTGGACGGCGAAAAATATACGTTCTTTTCGCTGGCCGCGCTGGAGTTTACGCGCCAATTGGATTGGAAGCCGAACATCGTCCACGCCAACGATTGGCACACCGCGCTGGCCTGTTACGCGTTGTTGATCAAACGCTGGGAGGGGGAGTTCCCCGGCGTGAGTTCGGTGCTGACTTTGCACAATCTGCCGTTCATGGGGCCGGATATTTCGGCGCATCTCGAAGCGTATGGATTGCCGCTGGCGCAGACCGGCCTGCCCGAATGGGCGCACGCGCTTCCGCTTCCGCTCGGACTTTGGGCGGCGGATGCCATTGTGGCTGTTTCGCCAACCTATGCGCGTGAAGTGTTGACTCCTGAATTCGGCTGCGGCTTGCAGGATTATCTGCATGCGCGCCGCGAAGCATTGAATGGAATCCTGAACGGCATTGATGTTGAATCGTTTAATCCGGCAACGGATTCCGCCATCGCTACAAATTTTGGCGCGCCGACTCTCAACAGACGCCCGCAAAATAAAACGGCTTTGCAAGTTCGCCTTGGTTTGCCGACCGACGCCGATGTGCCTTTGCTCGGCGTCGTCTCACGCATGGACCCGCAAAAAGGCATTGATCTGATTCCCAAAGCGTTGAAAAAATTGAAAGACTTGAATTGGCAGGCCGTGATTCTCGGCGCGGGCGTTCCGAAATTGGAAGAAAGCATCAAGGCTTTGCAAAGTGAATTCCCCGACCGCGTGCGCGCCGAGTTCAAATATGATCCCGGTCTGGCGCGGCAAATCTACGCGGGTGCGGACATGTTCCTGATGCCTTCGCGTTATGAGCCTTGCGGCCTGTCGCAAATGATCGCCATGCGTTACGGTTGCGTGCCCATTGTCAGCGCGGTGGGTGGGTTGAAAGACACGATCTTCAAAGACGAGACCGGCTTTATGTTTGAGAAGCCCACCGTTTCGCGATCCGCCACAGCCATCAAAAAAGCGATTGCACTTTTCCCCGATCATGCGAAGTGGGAGGTAATGCAAAAGGCTGGCATGGCTCAGGATTTTTCGTGGACGGTTTCGGCGAAGCAGTATTTTCAACTGTATCAACGTGTTTCCGCGCGGTTGATTGCGCGCTAAAACAAATTCATCCACAGATTTCGCAGATTACACAGATTTGAAAATAAAATCTGCGAAATACTCTTCGAGTACGATGTCTGTGTAATCTGCGGATTGATAATATCCAACCTCGAGAAGACACAATGAACTTTCCTCGCTCTGGTGGCATCATCCTGCATCCTTCCAGCCTGCCCGGCACGTACGGCATCGGCGATCTCGGTCCGCAGGCCTGTCGTTTTGTGGATTGGCTCGCGGCGTCCGGCGTCAAACTTTGGCAGGTTCTGCCGCTCGGTCCCACCGGATACGGCGACTCCCCGTATCAATGTTTTTCAGCCTTCGCGGGCAATCCATATTTGATCAGCCCGGACTTTCTCCTGCGCGATGGATTCTTGACTCAATCTGACCTGGCCGACATGCCTGAGTTCACCGCGTCTCGCGTGGACTTCGGCAGGCTCATCCCGTGGAAACTTTCGCTTTTGTCCCGCGCCTTTGACCGTTATCAATCCAACCCCGGACCTTTCCAAAAAGAATTTGACTATTTCTGCGCGGACAACGCTTCATGGCTGGATGATTATGCTCTCTTCATGGCTTTGAAGGAATCGCACGGCGGCGGCGCGTGGAACGGTTGGCCCAACCAATTGAAAAAACGCGGGCAGTCCGCGCTGGATGCGGGTCGCAAATCTTTGGCAAAAGAAATTTTGCGCTTTACTTTTTATCAGTTCATTTTTTATCGTCAGTGGTTTGATGTGCGCGGATATGCCAATAAAAAGGGAATTCAGATCATCGGCGACATTCCGATCTTCGTGGCGTACGACAGCGCGGACGTGTGGGCCAATCCCGAATTGTTCTTCCTCGATGAAGCCGGGAATCCGACCGTGGTGGCGGGCGTGCCGCCCGATCTCTTTTCGCCGACCGGTCAACTGTGGGGCAATCCGCTGTACCGCTGGGACGTGCACAAAGAGACGGGTTACGCGTGGTGGATCGAACGCATGAAGTCCACGCTGAAGTTATTCGATATTTTGCGGCTCGACCATTTCCGCGGCTTCGCGGGGTATTATGAAATTCCGGCTAAAGATAAAACTGCCGAGCACGGACGCTGGGTTCCCGGCCCGGGCGCGGATTTGTTCCGCGCCATTGATACGCACTTGAGCGATGGACTCGCCACGGCAGAGATCAAACTGCCGATCATCGCTGAAGATTTGGGCGTGATCACACCGGACGTGGTCGAACTGCGCGATGGATTCGAACTGCCCGGCATGAAGGTTTTGCAGTTCGGATTTTCAGGGCCAGATAATCCTTTCCTTCCGCATAACTATGTTCCGAATTGTGTGGCTTACACAGGCACGCATGACAATGATACCGCCCGCGGTTGGCTGGCAACTGCCGCGCAACACGAACGCGAATTTGCCTTGCATTACCTGCGCACGGACGGGAGTGATTTTGCCTGGGATTTGATTCGCTCGATTTGGTCTTCGGTGGCGATGTTTGCCATCGCGCCCATGCAGGATGTGCTCAATCTAGGCGGTGAGGCGCGCATGAATTTCCCCAGCACATTGGGTGGCAACTGGGAATGGCGCATGAAAGATGAAGACCTGAGCGAATCTCTTGCGGGGAAGTTGCGCGAGTTGAATTATTTATACAGAAGATAAGAATAAGAATGCCAAACAGATTGTCTTAGGAAGTTTTCAAAAATGGTCGTGATACATTGTTGGATTTAATTTCCGCCAATTCCCCTTCACTTTATTTTTTGAATAAGTCCCCAGCTTGAAGTCATGCAAGAAAATTCTGTATAACAGGCTATGCCAAATTATACGCTTGCTTCTTTTACACTTGCATCACTGGCTTCTCCCTCTCCGTCAAATTGACCACAACCGCCTGGCTGGCCTTGACCAAATTCTGGGGCGTGATCATGATCTCATTGCCCCATTCTCCTGCACCCACGCCGAGAATCGATTCGTTCATCAGCGAGGCTTCGAGGAAAGATCGAAAGCCGTCAGGTTGCCAGCAGAAGGGCGGGATGGAGCCGATCACGTAACCGGTCGTTTCTTTCACCACGTCCGGCGCGGCCATTTGAATGTTGCGCGAGCCGATGGCCTTTTTGAGATTGCCGGAGACCGCGTTCTGGTCCCCGCCCAGCATGACCAGCACGCGCTCGCCCGTGTCCGCTTGAAAGATCAAAGTCTTGACG
>Ga0334722_10003335_pt1 | contig 17349 bp, 17 predicted proteins | sample C3_bottom_MG_FD_207210 | JGI IMG/M metagenome (GOLD analysis project Ga0334722, IMG submission 207210) | Sediment microbial communities from Yellowstone Lake, YNP, Wyoming, USA - C3_bottom | ecosystem: Environmental > Aquatic > Freshwater > Lake > Sediment | place: USA: Wyoming | collected...
AAATACCCGTTTAGCAAGCCATGTTACCTGTACCTGATTCCCCATCCGCTGTTTCTGGCAGCTTCGCGCTTCTGTCTCTCGGTCTCAATTTCATTACGTCTCCTGTCTTCTCTTTCGCGCGCCTGGGCCTCTTCCGCCTGCCTCCGGACTTCCATGTCATGCTGCCTTTTTTCCGCATCCTGTGCTTTCCAGTATCGTTCGTTTTCCATCTGCTGAATTTCTGTGTCGTTGACTTCTTTTGAATAGGTCGTCGAGGACGAATCACGATTATAATAAGCGCCGGCCGCTCCGTATCCGCCCCGGCCGCTGCCATAGGCATTTACATCACCGCTTTCACTGCTGTAGGTCCTGGTCATTGTTCCACTACTGCCCGCTCTGCCCTGATAACTGCTCGCCGGGATATTTTGCTGAGCATGCGCCGGATTGCCTTCGACTTCCCTGATGGACGCTATGTCGCTCTGCGCAACACAAAATTTACCTGTCTGCAGCCATGTGCAGTAACTGCCGTCTTCCAGGGAAAACGACTCCCATCTGAATGTATCTCCGTCCCTGGTCTTCAATAGAACATCGGCCCGGGCCGGAAACGGAACAGCAAACAAGACCGCGCAGCCAAGCATAAAGCCGACACCCCTGATAACTCTCAGCGCATTAAAGGAATAAAAACTTTTTGAATTATTAATTAACATCCCCCCTTGCGATCAAAAAACGAATAGATTATTTATAGCTGTAATCAACAGGTGTGTCAAGAAAAAAAGGATCTGCCAAAGAGTCTATCGGAGCCGTGCTTTTGGCCAAACCGGAGTGGAGCGCTACGCGTCCAGCGCCTCTCTCACCTTTTTCGCCAGGGAGGATGGCCTTACGGGCTTCTGAAGAAACATCGCCTGCAGACCGGACATGCCTGAGGTTGAAAATATGTCTTCCGAATAGCCGCTCAAAAAGATCGCCTTCATATCAGGGTTGATCCTGCGGATTTCCTCGAAGGCCTCCTTCCCGCCCTTTTTAGGCATGATGCCGTCAAGTATCACCAGCTTTATCTCGTTGCGATGCTCCCTGTATTTTGCCGCCGCGTCTTCGCCGTCAACCGCTTCGATCACCTTGTAGCCGTAATGCGTGAGCGCCAGGGTCGACAGATTTCTTATTGAGGCATCGTCTTCAGCAATCAGGATGGTCTCATTCCCGCCCCTGACTCCGCCTGTCCCGCCCTCTTCCGCATCTTCTTCAGTTCGCCCGGTAAGAGGCAGATAGATATTGAATACCGTGCCCTTTCCCTTCTCGCTGTAAACATCTATATAGCCGTTGTGCTGTTTCACTATGCCGTGCACAACCGCCAGACCCAGGCCTGTGCCGCTGCCGGCCTCCTTTGTGGTAAAGAACGGTTCGAACATGTGCTTCCTTGTCGCTTCGTCAATGCCCACCCCGGTGTCCGAAACCGTAAGCAGGGCATATTCACCCGGAACGCCGTAGCCGTGCATCTTCACATAATCAGCGTCCATAAGGAAAACCCGGGTGCCTAGGCTCAATACGCCGATACCCGGCATGGCATCGCGGGCGTTGGTGCTGAGGTTTATCAGGACCTGGCTTATCTGGCCCGAGTCCGCCAGGACCACAAGCTCGTTTTCGAGTTCCATCTTTATTTCTATGTCTTCACGGACAAGCCTGTGAAGCATCTTGCCAAGACCTCTTATTATCTCATTGAGGTCCACGGGCTTGAGGTCGAGCAGCTGTTTTCTGCTGAAGGCGAGGATCTGCTGTGTAAGGGCCGCGCCGCGCATCCCCGCCTCAACGATCTCATCAGCAAAATGCCTGAGGGGGTCGGCTTTTTCCATCTTCATCTGGAGCAGACTCGCATATCCGACCACTGCGTTGAGCACGTTATTAAAGTCGTGAGCAATACCGCCTGCAAGCTGCCCTATGCCTTCCATCTTCATCACCTGACGGAGCTGGTCCTCGAGTTTGCGATGTTCAGTGATGTCGCGCATGATATGCACGCTGCCGATCAGATTCCCGTTTTTATCATGAACAGGCGTTGTCCTCACTTCGAACAGACCGCCTAGCTTTTTGTCGACGATCTCACTGCCCTCTTCCCTGCCGCTTTCGAGCAATCTTCTGTGAGGACAGAATTCCGGCGGTTCGGACGTGCCGTGAATTACCTCGTAGCAGCGCCGTCCGATCAGCTGTTCCGGGGAAGCCCCAAAACGCGCCGCCATACCCCTGTTCAGGCGTTTGATGCGAAATTCCGTGTCCAGCAGGGCGACAAGATCCGGGACCGAGTCAAAGGTGCGTTTCCATTCTTCGTTGGCGCTGATAATTGCCCTCTCCTGCTGCTTGTGTTCCGTTATATCCAGTATGGAGCCGTCGAGTATCCCTTCTTCAGAATAAATGTTCAGTGATGTGAGGCAGTCCCTGACTCCGAGTTTTTCGTTGATCATCCGGAACTCGAAATCGCGCACCCGGCCGTCGGCCTTCAGCTTGCGCACCATCTCCTCTCTCCGGTCGGGATCGACCCAGAGGATGGACGAGGGTTTTCCGACCACCTCGTCGCGCGTCTTGCCGACCAGTTCGAGAAATTTCTCGTTGACATTTAAAACTTCCGACCCGTCGAGTCTCGATCTGAACATGGCGATTTCGGTATTATTGAAAAGGTTGTGGTATACCCTCTCGCTTTCGAGCAGGGCCTTCTCAGCCTGTTTGCGACCGGTAATGTCCCTGACAATCGCCCACATACCTTCGATCCCGCCTTCCTTGTTCTTAACGAGAAAGGCGCGCAGTTCCACAGGGAAAACACTGCCGTCTTTTCTTCTGTATTCTTTTTCAAAAACATCTGAAAATCCCCGGGGGAGTATTTGCTCCGTAATGATATGCTTCTCCAGGGCGCGCCATTTTTCGGGAGTGATATCCATGAACGTAAGCCCCATAATTTCCTCACGGCCGTAGCCGATCATCTCCCTGTATGTTTCGTTATACTCCTTTATTCTGCCGTCCATGTCCACAAACACAAAGCCGTCTCCGAGGCTTTCGTAAAGCCTGCGGTACTTTTCCTCGGATCTTCTCAGAGCTTCTTCGGTCCCGACAATCCCTCTGTAATAAGCCACCCTGTGGCGGTGCAGGCACAGGCCTGCTCCAGCAAAGACAAGAATGATCCCGCTCGCCGTCAGCGCAATAACATCGGCCGGGCCTCTTTTCGGGGGATGAACGTAACCGGAATTTGCCGGAGATTCCGTGAGGTTCGTGTAATAAATATATCCGGCAAGGACCAGGACAGCGGACAGGATAAAAAAGACGGCCACCAGAAAATAGAACAGCCTTTTGTCGTCGCTCCACGTCTTTAGATTTTCCACGCTGCCCCTTTGGAGGTTATTCTCAGTCTGCCGTCATTGTTGATTCTCTCATACGATCCGGCAATTGTCAAAATCCCGGCAGCAGTCAAAATCAATGATTGCATCCGGAATCCGGTCTTGGGAAGCCTCAGCGGCGCGGGATCAACGTATCACGATGCGGTCAACAGTAACGGCGCCGTTTGCAACGGTCAGCGTGCCTGCTATGATTGATGCGTCTGCGTTGGCGGTATAACACGCATTATAGCCGCCCCTGAGAACGACAGATATATTCCTGTTGAGATTCGGGCTTTCGGCAAGGCTTACGGCCTGGATCTGGATAACGCTTCCGCCGGCCGCAAAGTTATCGTAAATTGTCTGCAGCGAAGACCCGTACACAGGCGCCGCGCCGGCGATCCTCACAGGCTGCGTCGGGCAACCCACCGTGATATAGCCTGTTTTAACAACAGTACTGCTGCCCGCTGCGTTTGTAACGGTAAGGGTGACCGTATAGGTCCCCGCATTCTGATAAACGTAAGACGGGTTCTGAAGCGCGCTCCCGCCTCCGTCGCCAAAACTCCACTGCCAGGAAGTCGCAATATTGGCGGAACTGTCTGTAAAACTTACGTTCAACGGAGCGGCACCGGAGAGAACTGAAGCGTTGAAACCGCCCACAGGAGCTACGACTACAGGTGCAGGCGCAGAAACGTCTGTATTAGTGCCGCCGCCCAGTTCACCGTAATAGTTATACCCCCACGTCCACAGTGTGCCGTCCGCTTTAAGCGCAGAGGTATAAAGGCTCCCGGCGGAAATAGAAATCCATTGGCCGGCCGGCCCGAGCTGTGCAGGGGTATTCCTGCTCGTTTTTGTGCCGTCTCCCAGTTGCCCGAATGCGTTTGATCCCCAGATCCACAAACTGCCGTCGGCTTTCACGCCTGCGGTCTGGCCGTCTCCGGCTGAAACAGAGACCCAGTTTGTATCCGCGCCTATCTGCGCCGGCACATTCCTGTTTGTATTTGTGCCGTCCCCCAACTCGCCGTCAAGGTTATAACCCCAGGCCCATAAGGTGCCGTCCGACTTGACCGCCACTGTGTACAAATCGCCTGCAGCGACAGAAACCCACATATTATCCGTTCCTATCCGACCGGGCGTATTACTGTTAGTGTTTGTGCCGTTTCCCAGCTCGCCGTCAAGGTTATAACCCCAGGTCCACAGACTGCCGTCCGCCTTAAGCGCGACTGTATGGGCGTCCCCTGTTGCAACAGAGACCCAATTTGTATCCGCTCCTATCTTTGTGGGCGCTAATCTGCCTGTATTTGTCCCGTCACCCAGCTCGCCGTAGTAGTTGTAACCCCAGGCCCATAAAGTCCCGTCGGCTTTAACAGCCGCGGTATAGGCGTCTCCGGCCGAAACGGATGCCCATTTTGTATCCGTGCCTATCTGCGCGGGCGACGATCTTGCTGTATTTGTCCCGTCGCCCAGTTCGCCGTAGTAGTTCAGGCCCCAGGTCCACAGAGTACCGTCCGCTTTCACCGCTGCGGTATGATCATAGCCTGCCGAAACAGAGACCCATTTGTTGTCGGTTCCAACCTGAACAGGTATATTGCTGTCCGTATTCGTTCCGTCTCCCAACTGGCCGTAGTTGTTCAGGCCCCAGGTCCACAGGGTGCCGTCTGATTTCACTGCCGCCGCATGACCATAGCCTGCCGAAACAGAGACCCATTTGACTTCAGTCGCCATAGCAACGAGAAAAGGCGCATTCCGTTCCAAATTGCCGCCGTCACCCAGCTGGCCGTAACTGTTTCCTCCCCAGGTCCGGAAAGAGCCGTCTGCCTGCAGGCCGGCTACATGATAATATCCGGCAGAGACCGCAACCCATTTGGTATCAGCGCCCACATGTGTCGGCACAACCTTGCCGGTATAGGTGCCGTCGCCCAGTTGGCCGTGGTTGTTCGTACCCCAGGTCCAGAGAGACCCGTCGGCCTTGACCGCCGCAGTATGAGCGCTCCCTGCCGTAACGGTTACCCATTGAGTGTCCGTCCCTATCTGTTCAGGTTTGTTCTGCAGCGTAAACACAGTACCGTCGCCCAACTGGCCGAATTCATTACTTCCCCATGCCCATAGTGTGCCGTCGGCTTTAACGGCCAAGGTGTGAACCCAGCCGGCGGCCGCAGAGACCCACCCGGTATCTGAGCCGACCTGCGCCGGCACGCTGCTGTCGACATTGTTCCCTATACCCAACTGGCCTGCTCCGTTCCAGCCCCAGGCCCAAAGAGTACCGTCGGCTTTAACAGCCGTTGTATGGCCGTTCCCGGCTGCTGTAAACACCCACTCATTGGGCGCGCCTATATGAACAGGCATATTTCTGTTTATTTTAGTGCCGTCGCCCAACTGGCCGAATTCGTTATCTCCCCAGGTCCACAGGGTGCCGTCGGCTTTAACGGCAATGGTATGGTACCAGCCGGCTGAAACAGAAACCCAATCGTTGTCAATGCCTACCTGTACAGGCAGATTTCTGTTAGTATTGGTCCCGTCGCCCAATTGACCGTAAAAGTTGTACCCCCACGCCCAAAGCGTCCCGTCCGACTTCAGGGCAACCGTATGAAACTGCCCCCCGGCAACGGATATCCAATCATTGTCGGCGCCCATTTGCGCCGGCAGATTTCTGCGGGCATAGGCGCCGTCACCCAACTGGCCGAATTCGTCGTCTCCCCAGGTCCACAAGGTGCCGTCGGATTGCAAGGCTGCCGTATGATAGCCGCCGGCCTGAATTTGCGGCCTGACCACCCTTTCCTTTGCGCCGGCCTGCGCAGACCAGCACAGTAATATTGCAAACGTCATAAAGACCGCCGCGAATTTCAATTTATGAACTCCCAGGAATGCAGAAGCCTGATTTACGGTTATGAACTGCTTCCAGGCCGTGGTTTCGCCGGCTGAACTTTCGCCCTTCATCATACTTAATTATAACACCGGAGCTTATATGTGCAGGTATCTATTCATCCCCGACAATGCGCAGCCGACTTCGATATATCATCGTAAATTGGGCAAAGATGCCGCCGGCCGCATCTATGCAGACATCTGATACAGAGGCCCGGCGCGAGGCTACAAAGGACTGATGCAGTTCATCGCCAGCAGCATACAGGACTACGATCACTACTGCAAAGGCAACCCACTTAAGTCTTATCCTGCCGTCAGCCCCTTCGCCTGCAGCCCTGAGCAGCAGCATACCCAAAACAAAATATTCGACAAAATGCGCAAATTTTCGCAGAAACAGGTGAGTTATGTCTAAAGTCCGCTGTGATGCCCAGGGGAAAAGATAATTTAATACCGTTCTGATGACCGGCCATGTATTGTGCGCCGAGAATGTTGCAGTGGACATCCAATAGATGAAAGACATCCAGAAAAGAGAGGCGATCCAGTCATTCGGGCGAGACGACTTCAAAAGGAAACTCCGGGGTACGGTCGGATGATTCAGCCACTGCGATCAACAGATGACGAGGGAAGATCAAAAACGCCTTTCACAACTTTATTGAGAACCCGGCTTAGTTCGGCCATCTGGTAAGGTTTGGCCAGCACCCCGGCAAAACCGAATTTCCGGAACTCCGTCAGGACTTCGTCCTCAAGACAACCGCTTGAAACAATGGCCCTCGCCTTCGGGTCCATCTGAAGCAGCCTGACTATCGCCTCCCTGCCGCCCATACCCTCTGCTACGACAAGGTCGATAATCACGGCATCAAAAGGCTTGCCCGCTTCCATGGCTTCGCGGTAAAGCCGCAGCATCTCAGACCCTTCACCCGCAAAGACAGCGGAACATCCGCATTGGACCAGCATCCTGTCTATCACGCTTCTCACTATCTCTTCATCGTCCATTACGAGTATCCTTCTGCCGCCGGGCACCCAGAAGCCCCTTTCTTCTGCCTTATCCCTATGCTCCTTTCGAACCGCAGGGAGATAGACGTTGAACACAACGCCGGAACCGTCCCCCGCAGAGATGCCGGTATAACCGTGATGGGTCCTGATAATTGAATAGGCATCAAGACGTCCGTCTCTGATCGCGTTGTCTTTTGCGGAGGAAAAAGGATGTTTTAGATCTCCGCTGTCTTCGACATGAGGTTCACGACTCCTGCCTTCAATCGTTATCTTTATAAAATCCCCCTCCGCAAGCGGCAGGGAAGCTGTTTCAGGGCGTCCGGCATTTTCAATCCGGATATTTGCAGTCCCTCCGCCGGGCATAGACTGTTTCACATATTTGAGCAGACTCAGGGCCGCGTCCCTGATCCGGCCTTCCTCCGCTTCTACAGACCAAAGTCCGTCGCACGCCGAGATATGCCAGACAATACCGGGGTCTCCGGAAAAAGAGCCGGCAAGGTCCCGCATCAATTTTTCAGGGGAGATTCTTTTTTTAGCGAGCGGGCCGCCTATCGAAAAAGAGAGCAGTTTCCTCGTCACAACCTCAGCCCTTGCCGAGGCCCTTTCGGTTTCAGCCAATATATCGAATACCTCGGTCCCGGGTTTGAAATACATTTTAAGAAGAACAAGGTTGCCTATTATGGCGGTCAGGATGTTGTTGAATTCATGCGCCATTTCTCCTGCAGCAGCCATCTGTCCCAACTTTTGCGCATCGGCCGCCCCGGATTCATGCGCGCTTCCGCCGGCAACATTGACGGCTGCTTCAAGGGAAGAAACGCGCTTGCGCATCTCTTTCAGTTCCTTTATCAACTGTTCTTTGGGTTTGTCTTCGTCTTTCATTTTTTCAGGAGAACCATATATATCAGGCCTGATAATGCGATATAAAACCGCGCAAATACCGAAAATCAGGCACATGTAAGGTTACCATTTGGCATTAATTCATTGCAATATGAGCACAACATACCCGAAGGGCACAATCCGGCTCAAGCGCTTTTAATTTCCTGATATCCGATATCCCGGGAGGGAAAAGGGCACGGGAATACGCAACTGTATAGCCCGTCAAGAAGTATCACCGCCCCGGCGTGTTATACTAAAATATGAAATATAATGGCGTAACAGATGCTAACGTTGACAATCTATATAATGCCTTAACCAAAAAGGCGCAGACGGCAAACAAGGATATTACAAGGGAAATAGTGGAAGACTGGGTGGAGGGTATTGGTCGTGCCGACAGGCAGATAGCCTTCATGTCCGGAGCGTTAAGCGCTTTGTACAGCGGAAACTATACCCCTGATAAAATGGTTCAGGATATCCTTCATTTATCAGGGATGGATAACTGATGAAAAAAAAGACATCTTATTTTTCAGTAGAGGACATAATCAGGAATCAATTCAAAAAACCCGTCAGCAGGGGCACTATCGGCAGGGACCTTAACGGCTTGCTGTGGGCTTACGGTCTTACGCTGAAAGACGCCCGCTATGTTGTTGAAGTTATCACAATAGACCTGGAGACTCATATGGTGGAACGGATAAAAGATAAAGAAAGTTCATATGAGCAAAGGGCGGATGCAACGGCATACATAACAGGCCTGATAAAGGGAATCCTTCCGGTTCTATCCATACCCCCATTGAATCCGAATTGAACCCGATTCTATCACCGGGACCATTACTTCAGAACCGATGACTTTCCGACAGGGAAAATGGTCGGGGCGAGAGGATTCGAACCTCCGGCCCCCTGCTCCCAAGGCAGGTGCGCTAGCCAGGCTGCGCTACGCCCCGAACTCAATATGCTACTGAATATCTGCTCCGGAAGTCAAATCAGGCGGCCGCATCAGACGCGTATCCAATAAGTATGGAAGGTCCCGAGCTTCGCGGAAAACAGACCTTGGAACAAGCGTCGTAATGTTCGCACCGCTTGCCGGCGTTATTCGCCGTCGATGCTGATAGCTTCAACAGGGCAGTTCTCTTCGGCCGCCTCGCAGCAGCCGACAAACTCACATGCCTCGGCATCAATGATCCGGGCCTTGCCTATCGTCTCATCGAGATGGAACACGGCCGGGCATATCTCCTCGCACCTGCCGCATCCTATGCATACGTCATGATCAACCTTCAGGTTCATTTACAGTTCCTCCATCAGGGCCGCAGCAAGAAGCGGAAACATGATTTCATGGTGTCCGGTCAGCGCATAATTTTTTCCGCCGCCGGAAGTGGGTCTCTTCAGAACGTTCTCGCGCGGCCGGTAGTGCTGAACAAAATCCATATTTACGGTTGTGATATCGGAAACATTATTCCCCAGGTTTCTGGCAACATTCAGGGCCTTCAGAAATACCTCGGGCAGAACAACCGCGGAACCGAGATTGATGTAGACTCCCCCCTCGAGATCGGAGACGACCGACACCAGCAGCCTGAAATCCAGCATGCTCCCCTTTCCGATGAGGGCGCCGTCTGCTTCAGGGTGCATGTGCACAATATCGGTCCCTATGGCTACATGAACAGTCATGGGGAGATCGAGCAGGCAGGCATTCGCAAAAATACTGCCTGACTTAAAGGCGAACCTGCCTTTGCTGATATGCTCTCCCAGAGATCTTCCGATTCCGTAGCCCTTTTTCACGCCTTTATTGACCGCCTGATTGAGTCCCCGGCCGGTCTCCATGGCCATGCCGAAACTGCCGGTGCAAAGTTCTGCAGCCACATCCTCGGAGGTATGCCCTGCAAGGGATATTTCAAAATCGTGGACAGCGCATGCCCCGTTGACCGCAACCGCCGTAATAACGCCTTTCTTCATCAGCTCAATGATTAAGGGGGAAAGTCCCAGTTTGATGGGATGGGCGCCCATGCCGAGAATCACCGGCCTCCTGTTTCTCCTCGCCGCAATTATCGCGCCGACAACCGACTTAAAATCCCTCGCAGCCAGCACATCCGGCATTTTGTTCAGGAAAGAGCCGAACGAATCGCCCTTAACCGGCGTGCCGGCAAAAGAGCTCACAGAGACTTTGCTTTTTCTTGAACAGAGAGAGTAAGACTTCACGGATTTAAGGGAAACCGGCCTGTATTTCTTCATGAACAAGATTTTACCATATCAACAACTTGATTTAAAATCCTTATATATGGTAAAAAATAAGACCATTTTTTCAAGGAGGAAATCAATTTGGCGGCAAAAGCAGCACCGAAAAAAAACCTTTCAGCCATAAAGAGGGCCAGACAGGCCGAGGCGAGAAATTCCCGCAACAGGGTGGAGCGTTCAAAGATAAAAGGGGCGGTAAAATCCGTTGAAGCAGCTGTAAAAGACAGTAACAAGGAAGCGTCGGCAGGTTCTCTTGCCAATGCCGTCAAGATAATAAGCAGCGCAACTTCAAAGGGTATTCTTCACAAAAACAATGCCTCAAGAAAGATTTCGAGACTTACAAAAAAGGTCAACGCTGTTTCGAAAGCCGCAGCAGTTTAACTAGCAGCAGTTCCATAGGATAGGGGCTGCCGGAACTTTTTATACCCACGTCGGCCTTGTTTAATATATTAAAGACCTCGTGATAATACTTCGCATCCTGCGGAGTATTTTTTTCACCAAACGCCTTTGAATACTGCCAGTTGATTGCGCCCAGGAGACTGTAGGGTTCCTCAGACTCGCTCAATATCCTGTATATGGAAAATATACGATCCGCGTCGCCGGCGCGGATCGCGTCTATGAGCGTAAAGGCATTATAATTCCTCCTGCCTTCCACCACATCCATGATGTCTTCCTTTTCTATCCTGGTCTTTCCCATAAAAGTGCATTTGTCGACCTCGGACGACAGGAGGCCGGGTTCAGGGCCCACAGTGCCGATAAGGTAATCCGCAGCCTCAGGCGACAACTCAACTCCCTTTGCCTTGGCCCTTGCCCTGAGCCATTCCGGGACGTCCCTGTCGCTGAGATCCAGTATAATCTGCTTAACGCCGGTGAGGCCTTCCCTGACTTCCTTTTTTACCGCCCCTGCGTTAAGCAGGACCAGCACGGAGCTCCCGCAGGGTTTCAGGAGATAGGCGGCCAGTTTGGCAATATCCTTCTTCAGCAGCTTCTGTGAGTTTTCGACAACAACAAATTTTCTGCCGGAAAAAAAAGGCGGGGTGTTGAGCACATCGATTACAGCCTCTGTCGAAACCTGGTTCTCTTTGGGCGCCTGAAGATCAAAGGACTGGAAGTTAAAATCCATTTCATCCGGGTTAACCAGAGATTTTACGAAGGAGACCGCTTCGCTGTGAAGAAAGGGGTCAGACGAGACCAGGAGGTATCCTGCCAAAGGCAGCCCCTTTCCGGCCTCCTCAACAAGCTTTTTGAAGCTCATTTGTAAATTAGCGCGCCGGCTACTTCGGAAGCAACGTCTTTCAGCGCCTTGTCTTCGGCGGTTTCTCTCGCAGCCAGGAGCTTTCCAAGATCCTCCGAACCGGCAAAAGATACGATGAAAGGAGAATTTATATTTTTGATCTCCAGTTCCTTGCCGTCTTTGTCGACAAGTCTGAAGTCGGCGTTCACCAGGACTCTGTACTGTATTGTTACCTCTTCCTTTTCAGAAAGGCTGGACATTTCAAAATTATTGATCACCGCGGTGAGTTTAGAAGGTGAATTCCTGTTTACCGTTATCCCCTGTCTGAGGAACTCTTCGACAAGCGCATTGTGGAGTTTATCCTCCAGTTTCGGCTGAAGTGTCCGGTTTTCAATAACGCCTATCGCTATCTCTTTGTAAGGCAGGTCCGCATGTCTTTGTATGCTGTATCCGCAGCCTGCCGCGAGCAGCAGCACAATAACGGCAGAGGCCGGCGTTAATAACCGTAAGACCGCCGGTCCCGTTTTCATGCCGGCCCGCCAACAACAATATTCACAAGCCTGCCCTGCACTACGATAACTTTTTTCACGGCCTTTCCTTCAATATACTCCAGCGTCCTGGGATCGGCAAGCGCCAGCCGGCTGATTTCCTCGTCCGGAAGCCCTCTGTCTATCAGGAGTTTGCCACGGAGTTTTCCGTTTACCTGGATTACCAGTTCCACCTTTTCTTCCAGCGCAAGCTCTTCGTTCCAGCCGGGCCATGACCTACCGGTAATCGAGGGCTCATTTCCGATCACAGACCACAACTCTTCCGCGATATGCGGCGTAAAAGGCGTCAGCAGGAGGAGCGCCTTTTCGATCGCCTTTCTGAACACGTTCAAATCCTGTTCACCCTGGGGGACAAACCCGCTCAGGGCGTTTACCAATTCCATGAGCGCGGCTATAGCGGTATTGAAATGGTATTCACGTTCAATGTCCGTAGTCACTTTTTTTATCGTCTGATGGGTCTTTCTCAGGAGGCTGCGGCCTTCGGCGGAAAGCCCTTGCGACAGGACATCCGGCGCTGTATCTGCAGCCGCAGTTGAGCCGGCCTTTTTTATTGACTCCAGGTTTTTAAAGACCACATTCCATATCCTCGACAGAAAGCGGTATGCGCCCTCAACTCCTTTATCCGACCAGTCAAGGTCTTTTTCAGGCGGGGCCGCAAACAGCGAAAACAGACGCGAGGTATCCGAACCGTATCTCTCGATCAGATAATCAGGGTCTACCACATTGCCCTTTGACTTGGACATCTTGGCCCCGTCCTTTATTACCATGCCCTGCGTAAGCAGATTGGTGAAAGGCTCGCTGCAGGCTATGATGCCCAGGTCCCTGAGGACCCTCGAAAAAAATCTCGAATACAGCAGATGCAGGACAGCGTGCTCAACCCCTCCGATGTACTGGTCCACAGGCATCCAGTATTTCGTCTCCGCGCTGCCGCCCGCGAGTTTCGATCCGATATCAGGATCATTCCGGTCAAAGCAATACCTAACAAAATACCAGGAGGAATCGAAAAAAGTGTCCATAGTGTCTGTCTCACGTCTTGCGCTGCCGCCGCATTTGGGGCATGAGGCATTCAGAAAAGACGCGGACTCAAGCAGCGGTGAGCCGCCTTTGCCGGTAAACCTGACGTCTTCAGGAAGGATGACCGGAAGCTCTTTTTCCGGCACAGGCACGACACCGCACGCATCGCAATAGACAACAGGTATGGGAGTCCCCCAGTATCTCTGCCTGGATACACCCCAGTCTCTTAATCTGTAGTTGACTATCTTTTTACCGAGGCCTTTTTGTTCGAGGTGTTCGGATATCTTTGCTCTTGCGTCTTCGCTTTTGAGCCCGCTGAAAGGACCCGAGTCCGTAAGCACGCCGTCGTCCTCAAAGGCCTCAGACATATCCGCAGCGGACGCCCCGCTTTCGGGTGTAATTACAACCTTCACAGGCAGGCCGTATTTCTTTGCGAATTCGAAATCTCTCTGGTCGTGCGCGGGCACAGACATGATTGCGCCGGTGCCGTATTCCAGCAGCACAAAGTTGGCGATATAAATAGGCACTCTTTCGCCGGTCATCGGATTTATGCAGTAACGGCCGGTAAACAAGCCGACCTTTTCGTCGACCTTGCCGTATTGGGCTGTGATCTCAGCGAGACCGGCCCTGCCCTCCATAAGTCGCGCGCTCAGGGGATGAGGCGGCGAAAGGCAGACGAACGTGCAGCCGAAAAGAGTGTCCGGACGGGTGGTATAGATCCTTATCTTTTCATCGGAGCCTTCAATGCTGAAATCCGTTTCAACGCCGTGGCTCTTGCCTATCCAGTTCTTCTGCATGAGGACGACCCTCTCGGGCCAGCCCTTCAGTTCGTCGCAGGCAGCGAGGAGCTCTTCGGCATAATGCGTAATCTTCAGGAACCACTGGTCCAGCTTTTTCTGTATGACAACGCTGTCGCAGCGCCAGCATTTAGTGTCAATGACCTGTTCGTTGGCAAGCACGGTCTCGCATGAGGGGCACCAGTTCACATACGAGGACTTTCTGTAAGCAAGCCCCTTTTCGAGCATCCGGATAAAGAACAGCTGGTTCCACCTGTAATACTCGGGGCTGCAGGTCGTCACTTCCCTGTCCCAGTCGTAACTCAGGCCGAGTTTGTTCAGCTGGGCCTTCATATACGCTATATTTTCGTATGTCCATTTAGAAGGGTGAACGCCGTGTTTTATAGCGGCATTTTCAGCAGGCATGCCGAAGGAGTCCCATCCCATGGGGTGCAGGACATTGTAGCCCTGCATTCTCTTGTAGCGCGCTATAACATCGCCGATGGAATAGTTCCTTACATGGCCCATATGGATTTTGCCCGAAGGATAAGGGAACATCTCGAGGCAATAGAATTTTTTCAGTGATGCGTTGTCGCCGGTTTTATGCAGGCCCTTTTCCGCCCAGTATTGCTGCCACCTGGGCTCGACCTTCCCGGGCTCATATCTTTCTTCCAAAATCGGATACCTCCGGAAAACATTTAACACAGGGCTGGAGAAAACAGCGCTCCCTGTTCAGGCGGGTATTATAACATAGACAAACAGGGCGCAAGACTGCATGCCCCGGCCCGGCTTCGCGTTTACAAAGCGACGAATTACCACCTTCTTTTGTTCCGGAGCCATACCGGCATTTTCCGCCATTCCGGTATCTGGGACTATGAAACCGCAAACCTCCCGACCAACTTCTTCGATAATTTTGCCCCCTAAGTCCGTTGACTTCCGGATTTATTGTATATACAATAAATATCATGCGGTATGCTTGGGACGAGGGTAAACGTGCGGCGAATCTTATCAAACATGGGCTTGATTTCGCCATTGCTGATGGATTTCAGTGGGACAGCGCGTTTATTAAACCGGACAATCGCCTGCATTATGGCGAGCAGCGCTTTACCGCTGCCGGGTTCATCGAAGATCGTTTGCATGTGATGGTGTTCACCCTGCGTTCCGACATGATTCGTATTATCGGTCTTCGCAAGGCAAATTTACGGGAGGTGAAGCAATATGAAGATCAAAAAGCCTGAGCATATTACCAGGAAAGATTGGGATGATGTTGATGTGCCGGAACTTGCCAATGAGGATTTCAAACGGATGCGTCCTGCAATAGAGGTTGTCCCGCAGATTGTAAAAGCCTATAAAGAAGGCCGGTTGCGTGGGCGGCCAAAAGCAGCCGCTACAAAGAAAGCCCTCCATATTCGTCTGTCTGCCGATGTGGTGGAATTTTTTAAAGCAACCGGCAGGGGCTGGCAAACGCGCATAGACGAGGCGCTAAGGGAATATGTGAAATCGCATGATTTATTCCTCTGACGCAAACCGTTAGTTGCCGCCAAGCCAGGGTTGCTTCGATAATGCCGCTGAACATATGTGCCGTCTTCTTTGAAATATCCTTTGCCGCTCCCGGCCTCGGCAAAACCAGGGGATACAGGGATTGTGAAAAATACTGCAGCGACCAACGCCGTCTGCATGGTTGATTTTATAATGTCGTGGCTGCGTAAGACAATAAGACAATCAGAACTTGACGCCGAAATTCGGCAAAAGACCGGAAAGCTGTCTAATGTTGTTCGTCAGAAGCAGCAGGCCGAAGATGATCAGGAGCAGGCCGCTGGCCATCATTATTATCTTCATATATTTCCGCAGCCTGACCGAGTAGGAGAGGAACGAATTAAACATAAGGGAAGACAGGAAAAAAGGCACCGCCATGCCGAGTGAATATACCGCGAGCAGTTTCAGGCCGTAGGCCACGGAACCATGGGAGCCCGCGTAGAAAAGTATCGTGCCGAGGATAGGGCCTATGCAAGGCGTCCACGCAGCAGCAAACGTCATCCCCACGAAAAAAGAACCTATGTAGCCGGCGGGCTTTCCGCTGACATGGAACTTCCTTTCTCTTGTCAGAAAATCCAGCCTGATGATGCCTGAAACAAAAAGGCCGAAGAATATAACGACTACGCCGCCTATATATCTGATCCAGTCCTGGTAGTCAAACAGAAACCTCCCCACCGCGGATGAAGATGCCCCGAGGGCGATAAATATCGACGAAAAACCCGCTATGAAAGCAAGCGAATTTGTGATAGTAAGATAGCGTATTTTTCTTTTGTCGGCGCCTTCTTTGAGATCTTCAAACGAAATGCCTGTTATAAACGAAACATAGGAAGGCACAAGAGGCAGGACGCACGGCGAAAGAAACGACAGCAGACCTGCGAGGAATGCCAGAGGAAAAGAAACATCCTTCATTATGGGCCTTCCGGCGCCGGAGCGCAGTCTGAGGCATCTCCCTTAATCTTCTCAACAGCGTGAGGGATAATGTCGAGAATAATCCCGAGACCCTCCCTGACGGCCTTAGGGCTACCGGGAAGGTTAACAATAAGGGTGTTGCCCCGCACACCCGCGACAGTGCGCGAAAGCATGGCCCTGTTGGTTTTTGACATGCCGCCTGCACGCATAGCCTCTGCAATTCCGGGCACCTGCCTGTCAATAACCTCCAGTGTTGCGTCCGGCGTGACGTCTCTTGGAGAAAGGCCCGTGCCGCCGGTTGTTATTATGAGGTCGGCTTTTGTACTGTAAAAGATGAGCTTTTGCTTTATCAGTTCTTTTTCGTCCGGCATGATCTCATTATACTTTACCTCAGCGTTTATTTTACCCATCATTTCCGTAATCTCAGGACCGCTCAGGTCTTCGCGCTCGCCGCGCGAACCCTTGTCGCTCATCGTCAGCACAGCAACCGTAATCACGAAACAAACACCTTGTCGCCTTTTCTGATCCTGCCGCCTTTGATCACCTTTATGAATATCCCTTCCTTGGGCATCACACAATCTCCGGCCTGATAATAAATGGCGCACCTGGTATGGCACTCCTTGCCGATCTGGCTCACCTCTCCGACAACCTCTTCGCCCACGGATATACGAGTCCCAAGAGGCAGGGATACAAGGTCAACGCCTTCGGTGGTAATGTTCTCGGCGAAATCTCCGGGATGCACATCCAGCCCCATGTCCTGCATCTTCCGGATGCTCTCAATAGCAAGAAGGCTGACCTGCCTGTGCCATTCCGCAGATGCATGGGCATCGCCCTCTATGCCGTAACCCGTCAATATGACGGCCTCATCTACAGGCTTCTTTCTGACACCCTTTTTGTCGCTTATATTTATGGAAACAACACTAGCGGACATGGTTAAAGATAGCACAAACCACTGATTGCCAACAAGAAAGCCTAATAAAAAAGGCTGCGGTTTGTTACAACCGAAGCCTCCTATGAAACAAGAGTCTGTTTTGTTTAAGTGCCCA
>Ga0334722_10003337_pt1 | contig 17345 bp, 13 predicted proteins | sample C3_bottom_MG_FD_207210 | JGI IMG/M metagenome (GOLD analysis project Ga0334722, IMG submission 207210) | Sediment microbial communities from Yellowstone Lake, YNP, Wyoming, USA - C3_bottom | ecosystem: Environmental > Aquatic > Freshwater > Lake > Sediment | place: USA: Wyoming | collected...
CAGGCTTGCGAGTTTGACTATTCCGGTACGCAGGCCTGCAAAGCGCTCAAAGAAGAAGGCTACCGGGTGATTCTCATCAACAGCAACCCTGCGACGATCATGACCGACCCAGAGTTGGCCGATCGGACCTATGTGGAGCCGATCACGGTCGAGGTCGTGGAGAAAGTGATCGAGCGCGAACGTCCCGACGCCCTGCTCCCGACCATGGGAGGACAGACCGCGTTGAATACGACGATGGGATTGGTCAAGCGGGGGACGCTCGAAAAATACGGGGTCAAGTTGATCGGCGCGTCCGCCGAGGCGATTCATAAGGCCGAGGATCGCGAAGCCTTCAAACATGCGATGCAGCGAATTGGCTTGCGAGTGCCGGCCAGCGGCACGGCGCATAACCGTGAAGAAGCCATCAAGATTCTTGAACAGATCGGATTTCCGGCGATCATTCGACCGTCGTTCACCATGGGCGGGACCGGTGGAAATATTGCGTACAACCGGGAAGAATTCGAGAAAACAGTCGAATGGGGCCTCGCCATGAGTCCCGTCGGCCAACTGCTGATCGAAGAATCCGTAATCGGGTGGAAAGAATACGAACTTGAGGTGATGCGGGATCTCAAAGACAATGTCGTCATTGTCTGTCCGATCGAAAATCTGGACCCGATGGGGGTGCACACGGGTGACAGCATCACGGTCGCGCCGGCCATGACGCTTTCGGACAAAGAGTACCAACGCATGCGGGATGCCGCGGTTCGGATCATGCGTGAGATCGGTGTCGATACCGGCGGATCGAATGTCCAATTCGGCCTGGATCCAAAGAACGGCGACATGGTGGTCATCGAAATGAATCCACGCGTGTCGAGGAGTTCCGCGCTCGCCTCGAAGGCGACGGGGTTTCCCATCGCCAAGATTGCCGCGAAGCTTGCCGTGGGCTACACGTTGGATGAAATCACCAACGACATCACCGGTGTGACGAAAGCCTCATTCGAACCCACGATCGACTATGTGGTGGTGAAGATCCCTCGCTTTGCCTTCCAGAAGTTCCGGGGGGCCGATCCCACCCTCACGACGCAGATGAAATCGGTAGGCGAAGTGATGGCGATTGGGCGGACCTTTAAAGAGTCCTTGCAGAAGGCGATTCGTTCGCTGGAGTTGAACATGAACGGGCTCTCCTCGCGGGAGGGGTTAGATCGCGCCATCCCTGAAGGGTTCGATCGGCAACCAGCGCTGGAGCGGGTACGCCAACATCTGCGGACCCCGATGGCGGAGCGACTGTGGCACGTGGCGGATGGCATGCGTCTCGGCCTGTCCAATGACGATCTGTTTGCCCTCACGAAGATCGATCCCTGGTTTTTAGAACAGATCCGAGAGTTGATGCAGTTTGAAGCCCTGCTGGTCGGCCAGGCGGGAAAGAAACCAGCGACGCTTGAGGAGTCGCTTCTGTGGGAAGCTAAGGAACTTGGTTTTTCAGACGATCGTATCGCACAGCTCATCGGCGTGACCTCAGCCTCGGTCCGGAAGCAGCGGACTAAGGCTGGCCAGAGCCGGAGAGGGGTGACCTATAAACGGGTCGACACCTGCGCTGCAGAGTTCGAAGCCCATACTCCTTATCTCTATTCGACGTACGGAAGCGAATGTGAGGCACGCCCGACAGACCGGAAGAAAGTGATCATCCTCGGTGGAGGGCCGAATCGTATCGGGCAGGGGATCGAATTCGATTACTGTTGTGTCCATGCGGCTATGGCGCTTCGGGACGAAGGTATTGAATCGATCATGGTGAATTGTAATCCCGAAACGGTGAGCACAGACTACGACACCTCGGACCGACTCTATTTTGAGCCGTTGACTGAGGAAGACGTCCTCAACATCGTAGAGCGCGAGCAGCCTTTGGGAGTCGTGTTACAGTTCGGCGGGCAGACGCCGCTCAAGCTCGCGCTGCCCTTGTCCAAGGCCGGGGTACGAATATTGGGAACGAGCCCTGAGGCGATCGATCGCGCGGAAGATCGAGAACGATTCCGCGACCTTTTGACTAAGCTCGGGCTCCGCCAAGCGGAGAGTGGCATGGCCCGATCCGTGGACGAGGCTCTTCGGATCGCCTCGCAGATCAGCTATCCGGTCATGGTGCGGCCTTCATACGTGTTGGGCGGGCGATCCATGCAGATCGTCTACGACGAATCCGGCTTGCTTGGGTATATGGGATCGGCGGTCAAAGCCTCGCCGAAACATCCCGTGCTGATCGACAAGTATCTTTCGGATGCGATTGAAGTTGATGCCGATGCCATTTCAGATGGGACGAACGTCGTGGTGGCCGGGGTCATGGAACATATCGAAGAAGCCGGGGTGCATTCGGGGGACTCGGCCTGTTCGTTGCCGCCCTATTCGCTCGGTCAGAAAGTTGTCGAAGAGATTCGTCGACAAATGAAGGCGTTGGCTCTGGAGCTCGGCGTGATCGGTCTGATGAATGCACAATTTGCCATCAAAGACCACACAATCTATGTACTGGAGGTCAATCCTCGAGGCTCGCGCACCGTGCCGTTCGTCAGTAAAGCCATCGGTGTGCCGCTTGCCAAGTTGGCGATGAAGACCATGGTCGGGAAGAGTTTGAAAGACCTTGGATTCACCGAGACCAAGACACCTTCTCACTTGTCCGTGAAAGAATCCGTCTTTCCCTTTAATAAGTTCCCGGGGGTGGATGTACTTTTAGGTCCGGAGATGAAGTCCACCGGAGAAGTGATGGGTATCGACCAGGATTTTGGATGGGCCTTCGCGAAGTCCCAAGCAGGAGCTGGTGCGCCGCTGCCGAAGGGAGGCACGGCATTCATCAGCGTGAAGGAAAGTGACCGCCCGGCAGCTCTGGCAGTCGTGCGACAGCTCCTGCGGCTGGGGTTTAACATTCAAGGTACGAGTGGAACGGCGGCGTATTTGCGGAGCCATGGGCTTTATGCGGAAGCCGTAAACAAGGTCATGGAAGGTCGGCCCCATGTCGTGGACCATATCAAGAACGGGCAGGTGAGCATGGTCGTGAACACCGTGAGCAGCGCGGCGTCACATGCCGATTCATTGTCGATCCGCAGGGAGGCCCTGAACAAAGGGCTGGCCTACTATACGACCATACGGGGAGCACGAGCGGCGGTCATGGGAATTGAAGCAATTCTCAAGAAAGAACTCACCATTCGGTCGCTGCAGGAATATCACGGCGCAGGAAGCACAGAACGATGAATAATGAATGCTGAACCGCTGCTTTTGCGCGTGAAGCGCAGGACGAAATGAGCGACGACCAGGCAGCTGGCTCTCAGTATTCATCCTTCTGCGTTCACCGTTCAGCAATGTAATTTGGAGGAAGAATGCCGACACCGATTACGAAGAAGGGGCACGAGGCGCTCCAAGCAGAGCTTGATCGTCTGCGCAAAGTCGAGCGTGCCAAAAATATCGAAGCCATTGCTGAAGCGCGCGCCCATGGCGATTTGAGCGAGAATGCGGAGTACGATGCCGCAAAAGAACGCCAGGGATTCATCGAGTCGCGCATCGTGGAACTGCAATCGAAGCTGGCCGACGCCCGCATCATTGAAACGGCCGGGCGAATCTCCGAGACCATCGTGTTCGGCGCGACAGTCCTCGTGATTGAACAGGAGTCGCAGTCGAAGCGGGAGTATACGCTGGTGGGACAGGATGAAGCCGATATGAAAGTGAACCGCATCTCGATTCAGTCTCCGGTCGGTAGGGCGCTGATCGGCAAACGGGTCGGCGATTTCGTCGAGGTCAAGACACCGGTCAAGATGGTCGAATACGAGGTGGTGGAGATTCGCTTCGAGGAATTGTAAGGTGCCGCCGGCGCGCCCTCTCATTACCCTCCTGACCGATTTCGGCGATCGGGACTATTTCGTGGCGAGTATGAAGGGGGTGATTCTCACCATCAATCCCCACGCCACTATCGTCGATCTCTCGCATCACGTGCCGCCCCATGCAGTTCAAGAGGCCGCCTATTTGCTCAAGTCTTGCTATCGATATTTTCCGGAGGGCACGGTGCATGTGGCCGTCGTCGATCCCGGCGTCGGCACCGTGCGGCGCCCCCTCATTGCAAAGAGCCAACACTACTTCTTTCTTGCCCCTGACAACGGTCTCTTGACGCCGATCCTTGCCGAAGTCAGCGAGATGGAAGTGCGTGAGATTGAGAATACGGACTATCGGCTGACATCACCAGGCCGCACCTTCGACGGCCGCGATCTTTTCGCCCCGGCTGCGGCGTGGCTGACCAGGCAACAGCCGTTCGCGTCCTTTGGGCAACTCATCGACGACCGCAAGACCTTCACGATCTCGATGCCGAAATGGGAATCCGAGGCCTTGGTGGGAGAGATCGTCCACGTTGATCGATTCGGCAATCTTATTTCCAACCTGACATCCCATCACGTGAAAGAACTTCGAGAAGTCACGAATCGACCGAACCCGCTGATCCGCATTGCCGACCACACGATCGACGGACTCGTCGGGAGCTATCATGAAGGGGATGCGCGAGCGCCTCGTGCCTTGATCAATAGTAATGGCCAGCTGGAGATCTTTCTCAAAGAGTCCAGTGCCGCATCGTTGCTCCAGCTTGGCAAGAAAGAAGCCGTCAGACTTATGTGAGGTCCGCAGGCTTCTGAAAAACCATTTCGGCACAGCAGAACTTCGCGGACCTGCATGTGCGACGTAACAGAAGAACACTCCCGCAGGATGCTCATAAAGGCGACCTTCTCACCCGCCCACCCATTGGCACGCCGAGACGTGCCATTAACCCGGGCGAGGGCCTTCTGATTCCTTGACTTCCCCAGAAGGAGTAGGCAGATCGTTCTTCACTGCGCGCATCGAGCGACCACCGCTTTATCATGGGGGCTCTGCGAGCAAGGAGAACGGTCTGCCTGCTCCTTCGCATCTTTCTGAGGCCGCGTGTTGCGCAAGCACAGAAGATCATCAGCCTCCATCCCCTCCTCTTGTTTCACGCCCCTGCGCCAGCCGCCGGGAGTAGGGTAACGGTCGTGATGGCTTCCCTCAGTATTTCGACCATGCGTTTGAGTTCCGGAAGTGACGTGCTGAGTGGCGGCATGAGGATCATCACATTGCCGATCGGGCGTAGCAAGAGCCCTCGGCGGCGCGCATCCGTTGCCACTTTGTGGCCGATCCGCTCTTCGAGCGGATAGGGCTTCTTCGTGTTCTTGTCCTCCACCAACTCGATGGCCACGATGAATCCCTGCTGCCTGATCTCGCCGACATGGGGTAGTCCCCGGAGTGGCTTAAGGAGCCGCGCCATCGCCTTAATCTTAGGTTGGAGTCTGGCGAGCGTCTTCTCTTTCCTGAACACCTCGAGGCTTGCCAGTGCGACGGCGCAGCCGAGCGGATTGCCGGTGTAGCTGTGTCCGTGGAAGAAGGTTTTGAAGTCTGCATATCTGCCGAGAAAGGCCTGGTAGATTTCGTCGGTGGTGAGCGTCGCAGCCAACGGCATGTAGCCGCCGGTCAATCCTTTGCTGATCGCCATCAAGTCCGGTGTGACCCCCTCATGCTGGCAGGCGAACATCTTGCCGGTGCGACCGAATCCCGTGGCGACTTCATCGGCAATGAGGAGGACGTTGTACTTGGTGCAGAGCTCACGAATCCGCTTCAGATAGCCCGGAGGAGAGGTCAGCATTCCCGCTGCAGCTTGCACGAGCGGCTCGATGATGAAGCCGGCCAGTTCATGGTGACGTTCTTTGAGGATCTGTTCAATCGGGTCGAGGCAGGCCATATGGCAGGAAGGGTAGGTAAGACTGAGCGGGCAACGATAACAGTAGGGCGGGTCGGCTTCGGCGGTGGGGAACAGTAGCGACTTGAACCGCCCATGGAAGAGGTCGATGTTACCCACGCTGACGGCGCCGACTGTATCTCCATGGTAGGCCAGCTTCAGATGTAGAAACGTGTTTTTGGGACCGGCCTCGGGCCGTCGTAGCTGCCAGTACTGGACCGCCATCTTGAGCGCGATCTCGACCGCGGTTGATCCATCGTCGGAATAAAATACCCGCGTTAGGTCTTTGGGTACGATCCGAATCAATGCTCGCGCAAGCTGAATCGCCGGTGGATTGGAGAGCCCGAACAGCGATGAATGCGCGACCTTATCCAGCTGCTTTTTGATCGCACGGTCGAGCGCTGGATGCCGATGGCCATGGAGATTGACCCAGATGGAGGAGGTTCCGTCGAGGTACTTCTTTCCTTCCGTATCGATTAGGTAGGACCTTTTTCCTCGCTCGATAATGAGCGCCTCCTCCTGCTCCCATTCCTGCATCTGGGTGAACGGATGCCAGAGGTACCGGTGGTCCCAATCGATCAGCTGTCGAACAGAAGGTTGATGTGCCATGGTCGTTGGGCAGGGCGTCATTGGTCAATCGTCAATCGTCGGGGCTGGCAGGATCAACCGATTGACGTATGACGAATGACGGGGCCAATAGAACGCGGTGCGGGCCGGATTATACGAGGGGGCGATCGCTTTGACAACCTAGGAGGCAGTTACTATAATGCAGTGATTTTCAGAAATGAGCTAGGATTTGCAAAGCCTTATACGCAATTTCTCGATTATCGCCCATATCGATCACGGCAAATCAACCCTCGCTGACCGGTTCCTGGAAGCTACTGGTGCAGTCACGGCCCGAGAATCGAAAGAGCAGATTCTCGACGCGATGGACCTGGAGCGTGAACGCGGAATCACGATCAAGGCCCACGCGGTCGCGGTTCGGTATCAGGCCAAGGATGGGAAGACCTATGCCTTGCATTTGATCGATACGCCGGGGCACGTCGACTTTACCTATGAAGTCTCGCGCAGTTTAGCGGCGTGCGAAGGCGCGCTCTTGCTCGTCGATGCCACGCATGGGGTGCAGGCTCAGACGATTGCCAATGTGAATCTGGCGATGGCCAATAACCTCACGATCATTCCGGTCATCAATAAGATCGATCTCGCGAGCTCCGATCTGGAAGGCACCAAACAATCGATTTCCGATGTGCTGATGTTGGATGCGACCGATGCCCTGCCGATCAGCGCGAAAGAGGGACGCGGCGTGCCGGAGGTGCTGGAGGCGGTCATTGCCAGGATCCCTCCGCCGTCGGGTGACCCTCAGGCGCCGCTCAAATCGCTCATCTTCGACTCCTGGTTTGATAATTATCAGGGCGTGATCGTGCTGACGAGAGTCGTGGACGGAGCCCTGCGGCCTGGGATGAAGATCAAAGTCATGTCAAACGACCGGATGTTCGAAGTGATGGAAGTCGGCCAATTCACCCCGAAACGGACCAAAAAGACCGAGCTGTTGACCGGCGAGGTCGGGTACCTCTGCGCGAACATGAGAGAAGTTGCGGACGTCAAAATCGGCGATACGCTCACGGACGCGATGTCGCCGACAAGCGTTCCCTTTCCCGGGTATAAAGAAGTGAAGCCGCTGGTGTTCTGCGGGCTCTATCCCACCGACACGGCCCGGTACGAAGATTTGCGCGATGCGCTGGTCAAGCTGCGGTTGAACGATTCCTCGTTCGTCTACGAACCGGAGACGTCGCTCGCGTTGGGGTTCGGGTTTCGATGCGGCTTCTTGGGCCTGCTGCACATGGAAATCATCCAGGAGCGGCTCGAGCGCGAATATGACCTGACGCTTCTCACCACCGCGCCGACCGTCGTGTATCGCGTCCTGACGACCAAGGGCGAGGTGCTGGAGGTCAATAACCCGTCACAGCTTCCGCCTCCCAGCAGTATCGACTCATTTGAGGAGCCGTTTATTCTGGCCTCGGTGATTACCCCAGAACGGTACATGGGGGCCATCCTAAAGCTCTGCCAGGAGCGCCGCGGTGTTCAGCGGGGCATGCAATTTCTCGATCCGACTCGGGTGATGATCAATTATGAATTGCCGCTAAACGAAGTCATTCTCGATTTTTACGATAAGCTCAAGTCGCGCACGCAGGGCTATGCCTCGCTCGATTATGAGCTGCTCGGCTATCGCGAGTCCGATCTCGTGAGGCTCGATATTTTATTGAACGGCGAGGCGGTCGATGCCTTGTCATTTATCACCCATAAAGACCGTTCCATTCAGCGTGGGCGTCAGCTTGCCGAGAAAATGAAGGAGCTTATTCCACGGCAGATGTACGAGATCGCCATTCAGGCGGCGATCGGGAGCAAGATCATCGCGCGTGAGACGATCGGAGCCATGAAGAAGAACGTCCTTGCGAAATGCTACGGCGGCGATATTACGCGGAAACGCAAGCTTCTTGAGAAACAGAAGGAAGGAAAGAAGCGAATGAAATCAGTGGGGAGCGTGGAAGTGCCGCAGGAGGCCTTCCTCGCCATCTTGAAAGTCGGTGAGGAATGAGCGGGGAGACGAAGCGCCCCCCATCGGACGACCTCAGGCCCTCGACCCAACAGGGACGGACGGATGCCGCAGGAGCGCCGGTGGTGTTCGGCGAACCGTCGGTGCGGTCACAACCCGTCAGGAAGTCGCTCGTTCGCGAGTATGCAGAAGCCATTGTCGTGGCGATGCTCCTGGCCTTTGCAATCCGGGTGTTTGTCGTCCAGGCCTTCAAGATTCCCTCCGGCTCGATGATTCCCACGTTGTTGATTGGGGACCATATCCTGGTCAGCAAGCTGTCCTACGGCATTCAATGGCCCAGCCAGTGCAAGTTTCAAGCGGCCTTTCCTCCCGTCAATTGCTACGCCTCGCAAGCACTCATTGAATTCGGCAAGCCGCAGCGGGGAGACATCATCGTATTCCGGTTTCCCGAAGACGAGGAAAAGGATTTCATCAAACGGATTGTGGGGACTCCCGGCGATACCGTCCAACTTCGCAATAAAGCTGTGTTGGTGAACGGGGTCGTGCTCGATGATAAACTATTTACCCAACGGATCGATCCGGGGATCATCGACGGCACAATCAATCCGCGCGACAATTTCGGGCCGGTGACAGTGCCTGATGGCGCCTATTTCGTAATGGGCGACAATCGCGACCAAAGTCTTGACAGCCGGTTTTGGGGATTCGTGCGCGAGGAAAAAATCCGCGGGAAGGCATTTCGTATTTACTGGTCGTGGAGCGGGCAAGGTCAATTGACGGAGTGGGTCAGATGGGATCGATTCGGAAAAACCATTCAATAGGTAAAGTCACGCGCCAGGCGGTGGCAGGCTCCCGGGATCAGGGCCGTGGAGGTGCGGCGTCTCCTAAAGGGCTTCGGCAGTATATCTCGCGGTTCCCGCAAGCCTCCGTGCTCGTCATCGGCGACATCATTCTCGACCATTATATCTGGGGTCGTGTGAGCCGTATCTCGCCGGAAGCCCCGGTGCCGGTGGTCCATGTTGATTCCGAGTCCTTGAAGCTCGGTGGCGCCGCGAACGTCTTCAATAACATCCTGGCCCTGGGGGGGAAAGCGGACCTCTGCGGCGTCATCGGTTCGGATGAAAGCGGCCGGATGCTCCTCAAAGAGTTGGGATCGACACGTTCTGGGCGTGGAGGGGTCGTGATCGACCAGGACCGTCCGACCACCAGAAAGTCCCGCGTCATCGCACATAATCAGCAGATCGTGCGGTACGACGTGGAGCGCCGCGCGGAACTCAAGCCGTCGATGCAACGGCGGATTCTCCGCTACGTGGAATCGCGGTTACGGGAGGTGTCCTGTCTCGTGGTGTCGGACTATGCCAAGGGGGTGGTGAGTGCCACGCTGATGTCGGAACTCACGCGGCTCGCCGCACTTCGCGGAATACCCCTGGTTGTCGATCCCAAAGTCGAACACTTCAGCTACTACAAGGGCGCGACGGTCATCACGCCGAACCATCTTGAAGCGACACAAGCCGCCGGGGTGCACGGCGATGACGATCTGGCCAGCAACGAGGCCGGCGCAATCATACGACAGCGTTTAGGATGCCAAGCGGTGCTCATTACGCGCGGCGAAAAAGGGATGAGTTTGTACGAAGGAGAGGGCGTCTCCTGGCACATTCCCACACAAGCTCGCCAAGTCTACGATGTCACCGGTGCGGGCGATACGGTAATTGGGACGTTGGCCCTCGCGCTGTCGACCGGTGCCTCGACGAGAGATGCGGCGACGCTGGCCAACCATGCCGCGGGTATTGTCGTCGGCCTGGTCGGAACCGCGACCCTGTCGGCACTACAGCTCTCGGAGGCTCTCGGCCATGGCTAAGGCCACACCATCCGTCATGGTAGTAATTCCGGCTCGGTACGGGTCGTCGCGCTTTCCAGGAAAACCCCTTGTCATGCTCGGTCAGAAACCCATGATCCAGCATGTGTATGAACAGGCGGCGGCCTGTCGAGCGGTCACGGAGGTTCTGGTCGCCACCGACGACGAGCGGATCAAACAGGCTGTGGAAGGGTTTGGCGGGCGTGCCGTGATGGTAGCCGGAGAATATCGGACAGGCACGGATCGAGTTGCCGGAGTGGCGCGCATATTCGACGGGGACTATTTTGTGAATCTACAAGGAGATGAGATCCCGCTGCAGCCGGATTTGTTGACGGATCTCATCGAGCCGTTCATCGAGAGCGGCACAGGAATGGGCACACTGAAGCGCACGATCGAATCAACGGAGGATGTCCACAATCCCTCGGTGGTGAAGGTGGTCACGGACGATCTTGGCAACGCCCTCTATTTCTCACGCGCACCAATTCCATTGGTGCGGGACGACGCCAGCCGCCGAGCCATCGGAGGGTTGCATTACATTCACCTCGGCCTGTACATGTACGGGCGCGACACCTTATTGAAGCTGGCGTCCCTTCCCACCGGAAGGTTGGAGGATGCGGAAAAGCTCGAGCAGTTGCGCGCGTTGGAGCATGGCATTCCAATCAGAGTCTGGGAAACTACACATGACTCCTTGCGGGTGGATACGCCGGAAGATGTCGAGCCGGTGGCAGAGAAGCTCCAACAGTGTGACGTCACCAAACGGGAGTTGGGCGCGCTGAAGGCAGCCCCTTCCAGGTAAGGGTGGCATGCCGGTCAGAATTATACGATCTGACAAGATGGGGGCCACCATGAGCAAGTTCATTTTTGTCACAGGCGGGGTCGTTTCCTCCTTGGGGAAAGGGCTCGCCTCGGCTTCGATCGGCAACCTGCTCGAGAGTCGAGGGTTGAAGATCACGTTCCTCAAGCTCGATCCCTACATCAACGTCGATCCCGGCACGATGAACCCCTATCAACACGGGGAAGTCTACGTGACGGACGATGGCGCGGAAACAGACCTGGACCTCGGCCACTATGAACGGTACACGTCCCTCACCCTCACCAAAGAAAACAACTACACAACCGGCAGGATCTACCATTCGGTGATCACGAAAGAGCGTCGTGGCGACTACCTCGGCGGGACGGTGCAGGTGGTGCCCCACGTCACCGACGAGATCAAACAGTGCATTATGCGCATCTCCCAGGGGATGGACGTGACGATCGTGGAGATCGGCGGCACGGTGGGCGACATCGAGAGTTTGCCCTTCCTCGAAGCAATTCGCCAGATGCCGTACGACGTAGGCCGCGAGAACGTGCTCTATGTTCACCTGACGCTGGTGCCTTACATCGGTACAGCCGGTGAGCTGAAGACCAAACCGACGCAGCACTCCGTCAACAAGCTCCGGGAGATCGGTATTCAGCCGCATATCCTCCTCTGCCGAACAGATCGATATCTGCCGCCGGAACTTAAGGGCAAGATCGCGATGTTCTGTAACGTCGAGAAAGACGCGGTGATCACGGCCAAGGACGTCGATACGATTTATGAAGTGCCGATCGTGTTCCGGAAGGAAGGGCTGGACGAGTTGATCGTGCGCCTGCTCCAACTCGAGACCGGTCCGCCGAACCTGCGCGAATGGGATGCGATGGTCCAGAAGATCAAGCGTCCCAAGCATGAAGTCTCAGTCGCTCTGGTCGGTAAGTACGCCGGTTTGAAGGAATGTTACAAGAGTCTCGCCGAATCGCTTGTCCATGGCGGTATTGACCATGAAACAAAGGTGAACATTCAGTGGGTCGAATCGGAGGAGATTGAACGGCAAGGGACCGAGCGTATCCTGCGCGAGGTCGATGGCATCTTGGTCCCCGGCGGGTTTGGCGCGCGCGGGATCGAAGGGAAAATCGCCGCGATTCGATACGCCCGGGAACACCAGACTCCGTTTCTCGGCTTGTGTCTTGGCATGCAGTGCGCGACGGTCGAGTTTGCGCGGAACGTCGCCGGGCTGGCCGGCGCAAACAGCGCCGAATTTGACGAGGCCTCTCCCTATCCCGTCATTCATTTGATGTCGGATCAGCAGTCCGTCAGCGACAAGGGCGGGACGATGCGGCTCGGGTCCTATGTCTGTATGCTCGGGGAGGGAACCCTGGCCCAAAAGATGTACGGGGTGAGCGAAGTGCGTGAGCGCCATCGGCATCGGTACGAATTCAATAACGCGTACCGCGAGCAATTGCTCGCCAAAGGTCTCGTGCTGAGCGGGCTTTCGCCGGACGGTCAGCTTGTCGAGATCATAGAATTGAAGAACCACCCGTGGTTCTTGGCGACGCAGTTCCATCCCGAATATAATTCGCGGCCACACCGTCCACATCCTTTGTTTAGCGGCTTTGTGGGAGCGGCGTTGCGGCGCAAGTGCGGTCACTAGTGCAGCGCGTCCAGCACTGCTTTACATTTGGCGGCTTTGGTCAGGATGCGCTCCACAGGCGCCGTCCAGACAAAATGCGCGGGTTCTGGTTGTGATGGTACAGGTAGTCTCTGATTGCTGCAGACAGTTCAGCACATTCTTGAATCTGCCGCGATGGATGCACTAATCAGTGAGGTCTCGGAACCATCGCTCGACCATGTTCACCCACGAACTCGACGTTGACATGAAATGCAGATAGAAGCGCGGATGTCGTTGCAGCCAGCGTGTCGGCGTTGCCTGGGGGGTGAGGTACAGGCCGATGACATCTTGAAGTTTCTCGACAAAATACTGGTCGCAGCTTATCTTGAAGAACTTGACCAGATGCAGCTTGAAGTTGTGCCGTTTCCAGATGCGGCGGATTGTGGCCCTGCTCAGCCCCTGTGCCTCGGCCATGCTTCGGGTGCTCCAATCTGTCGCAGTGGGAGGCATTATGTGCAGGGTCGCGACCACCGCTCGGACCACCCGCTCCGAGATTCTCGGAATACGTCCAGGGCGCGGTGCGTCCCATTCCAATCCCGCACAGCCAAGAGCCAGAAACCGCTGTCGCTACAGCTGCACCGTACACTAGGTTGAAATGCTGAAACAGGCGCCCAACTTTGTTCTCGGCTCGACAAGATCCTCAACGGGGACCCGGCCGCCTCCCCAACTCGGCGGCGCGCACAGACTTGGTGCTCCTTATTCGTCGCACCGAGCGCCCCAGAGACTACGTCTCCGGTCTTGTCCTTACCTGCGGCCTCGCCTGGGAAAGGGGAGCGTCTCGTCGCCCTCGGGATTGGGCGGGTGAGAAAGATAAGCCTGTTTGAGCATTTCAAGGGAAGTCGGAAAAAACAAAGACCATGACACACGAAGTCCAAGTCGGTTCATTCAAAGTCGGCGCGGGCCATCGGCCGTTTCTGATCGCTGGGCCCTGTGTCATTGAGAGCGAACAGCTCGTGCTGGAGACGGCGGCGCGCATCGCTGTGATCGCCAAGTCTCTGGGCATGCCCTATATCTTCAAATCGTCCTTCGATAAAGCGAACCGGACCTCCATCACGTCGTATCGCGGACCGGGTCTCGAAAAAGGCCTGGCGGTGCTGAAGCAGGTCAAGGATCAGTTGGGCCTTCCTGTCTTAACGGACGTCCATACGGAAGAACAGGCGACCGAGGCAGGGAAGATCGTGGACGTGCTCCAAATTCCCGCGTTTCTCTGCCGGCAGACGGATTTGCTCATTGCAGCGGCGAAGACCGGCAAAGTTGTGAACGTGAAGAAGGGCCAGTTTCTCTCTCCGCAAGAAATGGGCAACGCGGTGAAAAAAGTGGAGGAGGCTGGAAACAGGCGGATCATCCTGACAGAACGAGGATCGTCGTTTGGCTACAACAATCTCGTCGTCGATGTACGGTCCTTCCCTGTCCTTCGGAGCTTCGGCTACCCGGTGGTCTTCGACGCTACCCATAGTGTGCAGTTGCCGGGCGGTGGGGGAACTAAATCCAGCGGCCAGCGTGAATTCGTCGAGCCCCTGGCCTGCGCAGCAGCCGGCGCCGGAGTCGATGGTTTCTTCATGGAGGTCCATCCCAATCCCGATGAGGCCTTATCAGACGGACCCAATATGGTGCCGCTCCATCAATTACAAGCTTTGCTAGAACGGATCATACGGATATGCGACGCGTCACAACCTCGAAAGTAACCAAGCCGAAGGGCGTTCGTGCGGCGTCGCCTAAGGGCGGAACCAGCCTCGACGTGGGCAGGCGTGTGCTGGACATCGAAGCGCGCGCCGTCCAGGCCCTCGTTCAACGTCTTGATGGTGGGTTCTCGGAGGCCGTGGACCTGCTCTATCACTGCAAGAGCAAAGTCGTCGTCTCGGGCATGGGCAAGTCCGGGTTGATCGGGCAGAAGATCGCCGCCACGATGGCGAGTACCGGGACGCCGTCGTTTTTTCTCCATCCAGCCGAAGGGCTCCACGGCGACCTCGGCATGTTGGCGCGCCGCGATGTCCTGATTGCGATTTCAAATAGCGGAGAGACGCAGGAAATTTTGCAGCTCTTGCCCTTTATGGAGCGCATGGGCATTCCTGTTGTGGCGATTGTCGGCCGAAAGGGGTCGACGCTGGCTAAGAATAGCGCTGTCGCGTTAGATGTGTCCGTTGAAGAAGAGGCCTGCCCTATGGGACTTGCCCCGACGGCGAGCACGACCGCGACGCTCGCAATGGGAGACGCCTTGGCCGTCGCGTTGCTCGAGAAGCGTGGGTTCAAGGAGCATGATTTTGCGCAATTCCATCCAGGTGGGACGCTCGGACGTCGTTTGCTGGTGAAAGTGCGGGACCTTATGCACAGGGGGCAGGACGTCCCACAAGTAAGGGAGACGGTCTTAGCCTCGGTGGCCATTCTGGAAATGTCGGCCAAGAAACTCGGCATGACCATGGTGGTCGATCGAGCCGGCGCACTCCTGGGGGTGATTACCGACGGCGACCTGCGGCGCTTTGTCCAACAGGGCGGGGATTTCTCCAAGATCACCGCTGGGTCCTTGGCCTCGCGCCGCCCCAAGTTGATCAGACCTGATGAACTGGCAGCCAAGGCGGTCCAAATGATGGAGCGCTATGCCGTCACCACCCTCGTCGTCGCGGACAACGCCAAGCGAATTGTGGGGGTCGTGCATCTGCATGACTTGCTCAAACATGGAATTGTCTAACGGAATAGGTCACCGATGAGTCGCGTACCGGCAGCATGGAAATCGGTCGGGCAGGAATCGTTCAACCTGCCGAATTTCATTACGCTCACACGCATTCTCTTGATCCCTGTCTTCGTGGTACTGTTTGCCACGCCGACCCCGCACCGATCTCTCAGCGCGGCCCTCGTCTTTGTCGTGGCAGCGGTTACTGATTTGTTGGATGGCTATCTGGCTCGCCGTAACGGCCAAGTGACCACACTCGGGAAGCTGCTCGATCCCATCGCCGATAAGTTGTTGGTCCTCTCTGCCTTGATTCTTCTGGTCAACATCGATCGCGTGAGTGCACTGGTCGCGATATTGATCATCGCGCGCGAGGTCGCGGTCACGGGCGTCCGCGCCATTGCCGCAGGCGAAGGCATGGTGATCGCGGCTGAGACAACGGGCAAGTACAAAATGGCGCTGCAGGTCGTGGCGATCGTGCTGTTGATCCTCGAGGACACGTTCTTGTCTGATCTCGGCAATCTGCATCTCGCCGGCATCGTCACGCTCTATCTGTCACTGGTGTTCGGCTATGTCTCGGGCGGTCAATATGTGTGGAGCTTCTGGAAGCAGGTCGTAGCCAAGGGACTGTAGCAAGATGCTGAAAAAGCCCGCCAGCGGCGTTCTCGCATCGCTCAGACCCTCAATGTACCCCAGAGGGTATGCCTCAGTCCTTCACTCGCTGCGGTCTTGCTGGACGGAATTTTTGAGCATTCTGCGGGAGTCTTACGAGTTCTCTCGGTGTTTGCACCTCCCATCAATGATTCCCTAATCCATGGAAGAAAAGCTTCTCTGGTTTCTGATGACGATGCTCGGCTACCTGCTGGGCGCCGTGCCTTTCGGTATCGTCGTGTCGAAGGCGATGGGCCTGCCCGATCCACGAACGGTCGGGAGCAAGAACGTCGGGTTCACCAACGTGCTGCGTGTGTCCGGAATGAAAGCGGGCGTCCTCACGCTTCTTGGCGACATGGGCAAGGGGTGGGTGCTGGGCTGGGTTGCGATGCAGTGGCTCACCGTTGAGTCCTTCATCATGATCGTTGCGCTCTCGCCGATCCTCGGACACGTCTTCTCGCCGTTTCTGGGTTTCAAAGGAGGGAAGGGCGTGGCGACGGCTGTGGGAGCGGTGCTGGGTCTGTCTCCCTCTATCGGAATCCTCTTGTTGTTGATCTGGCTGGGGGCCGTAGCGATCTGGCGCTATTCATCCGGTGGAGCGCTGGCGGCCTTCGGGTGCTTTCCGGTCGTGGCGATCGTGAACGAACAACGGCAGGAATTCCTCGTCTTTGCCTTGGTTGTCAGCGGGCTTATCTGGATTAAGCACAAAGATAATATCGTCCGGCTTTGGAAGGGGACGGAGAGTAAAATAGGGCAGCGGAAGGACTGACAGCTATGTCGGTTCTTTGCTCCTGGAATGCGCATCTTCCCAATCCCTTACTTCCTTCTCAGGGGTAGCCTGGTCGATCCTCGGGTGCACGCATCGACCGAGCACCTTCGGAGCGTGCGCGTTCCGCGAGCAGGAGGACGACCAGGATTCCTATTCCACCTGTTCTCCGGGCGGGGTAGCGTGACGTTCTGCTCCACGCTCAGGATTTCTTCATTACCATCGCCGGAAATGTTTGATCCTCTCGCCCTGAGTGGTGGGAGCACCCGTACCGGGCTCAGGAAGTCCGATCTCATGAGAATAACAGGAGTGTGTTTGCGATGGCGACGATTCTGATCATCGATGACGAAGAAATCATCCGTGTACTTCTCCGCTCTGCTCTTGGAGAGGCGGGGTATGAGGTCACGGAAGCTTCCAATGGTCGTGAGGGACTTGAGTTCTACCATCCCAGGCCGGTGGATTTGGTCATCACAGACATTGTCATGCCTGAGATGAAGGGGCTGGACATGCTCCTGGAACTGACGCGTGAATTCCTCCACGCCAAGGTGATCGCGATCTCAGGCGCAGGAGGAGCAAAGAATGTCTTGGATGTCGCGAAACTCCTCGGGGCACGGCAAACCTTCCAGAAGCCCTTTAACCTGCCGCATCT
>Ga0334722_10003338_pt1 | contig 17342 bp, 14 predicted proteins | sample C3_bottom_MG_FD_207210 | JGI IMG/M metagenome (GOLD analysis project Ga0334722, IMG submission 207210) | Sediment microbial communities from Yellowstone Lake, YNP, Wyoming, USA - C3_bottom | ecosystem: Environmental > Aquatic > Freshwater > Lake > Sediment | place: USA: Wyoming | collected...
CCAAGCTGGAGGGGATGACCAGCTGGTTCCTGCCGGTTTCCAAGTCCACCACCTTCCATTCTCTGTTGAGTGTTGGCCAGATCTTTGGCAACAGCAAGGGCCATCTGCCGGTCTTCGAGAAATTCTACCTGGGCGGGATCAATACCATCCGCGGCTTTGACAACGGCAAGATCAGCCCCATTGACCCCAAGACCGGCAACCGGATTGGCGGCGACAAGATGTGGTACGGCAATTTCGAGTATATCTTCCCCATCGTCAAGGAGCAGGGGGTGCTGGGAGTAATCTTCTACGATGTCGGCAATGTCTACGACAATGAGCAGTCCTGGCGCTTCAGCGATATTAAGCAATCGGCCGGAGCCGGAATTCGCTGGCTCTCGCCCATGGGCCCGCTGCGCCTGGAGTGGGGCAAAAACCTGGCCCCACTGGAAGACGAAAAAACCAGCAACTGGGAGTTCAGCATCGGCGGCAATTTTTAGTATCCTGCGGATAGGCTGAAGACTGAAGGCTGAAGACCGAAGGGCAAAAGCCTCAGGTCTTCAGCTTTTTCGCTTTAAACCTCCAGACATTAACTCAGTTTTGTTTTGTGGAGTTGCTGTGAAATTGGGCCGTCCTTCGACAAGCTCAGGATGATCGGAAGTACTCTTTGAAATCTTTCAGGCACTGGCTCCATGAAACAGTAATACCGTTCATCCTGAGCTTGTCGAAGGACGGCCCAAACTCGGCCTTAAATCAGCCTTCAGTCTTCGGTCTTAAATAATGGAAAAACTTCTAGCCGCCCTCTCCGGGCCACAAAAAATCGCCCTTACCGCCACTGGTTTGCGCGGCGCGGCTCCGGCTCTGTTGGCCGCCCGGCTGCTGGCCAGACACCAACGCCCCCTGGTGGTTGTACTTCCCACCGAGGAAAAAGCGGCCACTTTTGAGCAGGATCTGGAACTGTTCACCACCCGCCCGGTCTTGCTCTACCCCGGCTACGACATCCCGCCCTATACCCCACTTTCGCCCGACCCGGTGACGGTAGCGGCCCGGCTCTCGACCCTCTACCGGGTGCAAAACAGTCGCGAGCCTTTCATTCTGGTAATCCCCGCCGAGGCCCTGCTGCGCCGGGTGCTGCCCCGGGAAAAACTGGGCGAACTGGCCGAGCTGGTGATGCGCGGCGAGGAGACCGACCAGGATGACCTCTGCCGTCGCCTGGTCCGGGCGGGCTACGAGCAGGTCTCATTGGTCCGCAACCCCGGCGAATTCAGCCGCCGCGGCTCGATCCTCGACATCTTCCCACCCTATCCGGGCGAGGCGCTGCCGATTGGCCCGGCCACCACAAGACTTACCGACAATTGCCCGGTGCGGCTCGACTTCTTCGGTGACCTGGTGGAATCGTTGCGCTTCTTCGATCCCATCAGTCAGCGCTCCTTGCAAGAGCTGGCGGAGTTCACCATCCTGCCGGTCTCCGACATCCTTTTTCCGGGCGAGGATAAGACCTTCCCCCACCCGGCGGCAACCTTACGGCGCTTGGGCCGGGAACAAAACTGGGATCGCGACAAGAGCGAAGCCCTCACCGACCGGTTGGCCTCGGGCCAGCGTTTTCCCGGCATCGAATTCCTCCTCCCTCTTTTCTACCCGGAGACCGCCACCCCCCTGGACTACCTGGGGCCGGAAACCCTGCTGCTCATGGTTGACCCCGGCGAAATCACCGCCACCATCGCCCTGGCCTGGGAGCGGATCAGCGCCAATCAGGCCAATGCCGAGGCCCACCGCGAACCAGCCTTACCGGCCCAGCAGCTGTTTTTATCCGGCTTGGAGTTGGCAGAACATCTCGACCGCTTTTCCCTCATCCAACTCCATGATTTTCCCTCTGTCCCGGCGGAAACAACGCCACCACCCGGGACAAGCGCCGATGAGTTAAACCCCTTCACCCTGGTAAAAGCGACCCCGGCCAGCAACATCTTTGCCGTCAGCACCGGCAACCACACCTTACTGCGCCAGGAGTTGGAACTGGAACGCCGCCGCAGCGGACTACTGGCCCCCTTGGCTGAAAGGATCGGCCTCTGGCTGAGCGAGGGCGACCGGGTTGATATTGCCTGCCGCAGCGGCCGCCACGCCGAGCAACTGGCTGAATTCTTAGGCCAGCACGGCCTGATCACCACCCCGGCCCAGCTGCCCCTGGCCTCCGGCACCAATCGTGCCGCGGTGAGTCTCTATCCGGCGCCACTTTCCGCCGGTTTTGATCTGCCGGAGGAGAGATTGCACCTGCTCTCCGAAACCGAGCTCTTCGGGGAAAAGCGCCTCAGCCGTCGCAAAACCCAAGGTCCGCCCCCCGGCGACCCGATAACTTTTGAGGAACTCAAGGCCGGTGACATTGTCGTCCACCGCACCCACGGCCTGGGCAGCTACGCCGGGCTGATCAACATGACGATCAGCAACATCCCCGGCGATTACCTGCAACTGATCTTCTCGGGCGACGATAAGCTCTACGTACCGGTGGACCGGCTGAACATGGTCCATAAATACCAGGGCCTCTCCGACCAGAAGCCCTCCCTGGACCGGCTGGGTGGCAAGGGCTGGGCCGCCGCCAAGGAAAAGGTCAAAGAGGCGGTCTGGAAGGTTGCCCAGGAACTGCTTGATCTTTACGCCCGCCGCCAACTGGCCGAGGGCCGTCGCTTTTCCGGTCCCGACGAACTCTACGCGGAATTGGAGGAATCCTTCCCCTTCGACGAGACCCCGGGCCAGCTCAAGGCCATCAACGAGGTCATCGACGATCTGGCCTCGGAGAAGGTCATGGACCGGTTGGTCTGCGGCGACGTCGGCTATGGCAAGACCGAGGTGGCCATTCGCGGCGCCTTTAAGGTTGCCTCCGACGGCTATCAGGTGGCGATTCTGGTGCCGACCACGGTTCTGGCCGAACAGCACGCCGCCACCTTCCGCGAGCGCCTCTCCGGCTTCGCCCTGCGGGTGGAGTGCCTCAACCGCTTTCGCCCGGCCGCCGAAATGAAAAAGACCCTGGCGGACTTGCACGAGGGCAAAGTGGACATCGTCATCGGCACCCACCGGCTGCTCTCCAAGGATGTGGTGTTCCGCAAGCTGGGGCTATTGATTATCGACGAGGAGCACCGCTTCGGGGTCAAGGACAAGGAGAAAATCAAAAAACTCCGCACCGGCATCGATGTCCTGACCCTCACCGCCACCCCGATTCCCCGGACCCTGCAACTGTCGCTCCTGGGCATCCGCGATCTCTCGGTGATCAGCTCACCGCCCCGGCAGCGCCGCTCGGTCAAGACCTTCGTGGCCAAGGTTGATGATCTGGTGATCAAGGAGGCGGTGACCCGGGAGTTGCAACGGGGCGGGCAGGTTTTTGTGGTCCATAACCGGGTCCAGTCGATCGCGGAGATGGCCCACCGGATTCAAGAGTTGCGCCCAGAGGCCCGGGTGGCCGTGGCCCACGGCCAGATGCCGGGCCGCACCCTGGAAGAGATCATGTTCCGTTTCGTCCAGCGGGAGATCGATGTCCTGGTCTGCACCACCATCATCGAATCGGGCCTGGACATCCCCAACGCCAATACCATCATCCTCACCCGGGCCGACCGGCTGGGGCTGGCCGAGATCTACCAGCTAAGGGGCCGGGTGGGCCGCAGCAGCGAACAGGCCTACGCCTACCTCTTGGTGCCGTCGCTGGAAGGGTTGTCGCGCGAGGCCCAGCAACGGTTGCGGGCTTTGATGGACTATAATGAATTGGGGGGCGGCTTCAAGCTGGCCATGAGCGACCTGCAGATTCGCGGCGGCGGTAATATCCTTGGCGAATCGCAAAGCGGCACCATCGCCGCCGTTGGCTATGATCTCTATCTGGAACTATTGCAACAGACCGTCGAAGACTTAAAGCGCCAGCGCGACGGCGAAGGCCCGCCGCCCGATGACGACCTGGAGCCGGAGATCAACCTGCGCTTGCCCGCCTTCCTGCCGGAATACTACATCCGCGACACCGACCTGCGTTACCTGGCCTACCGGCAGATTACCTCCTGCCACAGCGACGAGGCCTTGGACGCCATGCGCGAGGAGCTGCGTGATCGCTTCGGCGCCCTACCCGAGGAGGCCGAAAACCTTCTGGCGGTGATTGGCCTCAAGGAAGATCTATTGTTTCTCAAGGTCAGTCGCCTCGATCAGGGTGATGACAATCTGGTTCTCACCTTCACCGACCGGACCCCGCTGGAGCCGACCCGGCTCTTGGCCAGAATCGCCTCTTCAAAAGGGGGATTGCGACTTACCACCAACAATCGCTTGGTCGTCAAACTAAAACCCGGATCTGGGGCCATCATCCTCGCCGAGGCCAAAAATATCTTGCGCACCCTCAGAGGGGATGCTACTTAACTCCTTTGCGTTTCCCTACCCGCGCGCCAATCATTCCGCTTTTACTGGAGAACTCCCGAAAATGGCCAGCCGTTCCCCGCGTTTACAACTAATATTTCTCTGCTCGCTGCTCTTCCTGCGGGCGCCCGGGAGTTATTCCGCCACCATCGAACGGGTCGTCGCCATTGTTAACGATGAGGTGATTACCCAGGGCGAGCAAGAGCAGGAAGGCCGCCGCGCCTTCGCCAACATCCGCAAAAATAGCACGCCGGCCGAGCTGGAGGCCAAACTGGCCGAGGCCAGGAATAAACTTATGCAGTCGATGATCGAAGATCGCCTGCTCAGCCAGAAGGCCAAGGAATTAAAATTCACCCCGGCCCCGGCCGAGGTGGAAGAATCAATTGCCTCAATGCTCGCCGAAGGCAAAATGACTCGGGAAAAATTCAAACAGGAATTGGCTGGCGAGGGTTTGACTGAAGATGATTACCGGCTCCGTTTGAGCGAACAGATCAGTCGCTCCAAGCTGGTCAATTTCCAGATCCGTTCGAAAATCGTCATCAACGAGGAGCGGGCCAAGAAGTATTACCAGGAAGTTTATATTAAGGAAACACCGCCACTGGGCTACCATCTCCTGCAGATGGGATTCCGCTGGAACGGCAATGAAGCGGCCTCGGCCACCCAGGAAGAGGCGCAGCTACGGGCGGAACGGATCCGTAAGCTGGTCCAGGACGGGCAGGATTTTCGGGAATTGGCCAAGTCGGTTTCTGAGCTGCCCTCGGCCAAGGATGGCGGCGACCTGGGTGCCCTGCTGCTCTCGGATATGTCCCCGGACCTGCGCGAATTGCTGATTGATCTGGCCCCGGGCCAGGTCAGCCGGGTGACGAGCACCAGCGAGTCGATCCAGTTTTTCCAGGTATTGACCATTAACAGCGACGGCGCCACCCGGTTTCCCTCCTACGAATTGGTCAGCAGCGCCATCCGTGAGCGACTTTTTCAGGAAGAGATGAAAACTCGCCTGGAAAACTGGATGAAAGAATTGCGCGAACAGGCTATGATCAAGGTACTCAATTAACTCCCGGAATTATCGGATAATTACTTATTACAAGCGGACCAGACCGTTACCACGGCTGGGATTCAAACCCCATGATCAATAAACCCTTGGCCCAGGCCAATCAAGAAATAGTGCGCCGGGCCTCCCTTGGGCTGCATTTACGGGCTGCCCGACAGGGCCGGAACATCTCTTTGGCTGAGGCCTCCACCGCCACCCGCATCAGTCAGCGCATCCTGACCGCCCTGGAGGATGACGATTTCGCGGCACTCCCGGCCGAGGTCTTTACCCGCGGCTTCATCAAACTTTACGCCGAATATTTGGGACTAGACACCGGTGAGGTGCTGACGCTCTTTACCGACCAGGAAAACCTCGACCCGGAAAAACCCGCTGATCGCCCCTATCGTAGTGATATTCTCCACGGCAAGGCCATGGCTAACCCGCTCAATTTACTGAAAGGTAACCCCCGGCTGCGGATTATTCTTATTCTCTTGATCGCGCTCTTGAGTTTCTACGTCCTGGGCGCCATTTTCAAATCCCTCCAGAAACATCCCGAGCAAGATTCCCCGGAAAACGAGGTGGCCAAGTCCTTGGTTAATGGCCAGCCGCAAATTTTACCAGCCACCACCGGTGAAGGATTGCCCGCCGTGGCCGACTCAACCTCCCCGGTTATCCCCGGGGCGCCAGCTCTCAGTGGTAGCCAGCCAGAGCCACAAAGCAATGCCTTAACTGGGGTTGCTTCTCCCCAGGCCCCGGTTGTGGTTAATGAGCCAAAGGTTGCACCCCAAACCCAGGCAACACCGCCAAGCGCCACCGCCAGAACCGACAGTCGCGGGCGGGTTGAAGGGGCCGCACAGACCACGACCTCCCGGGCCGCCGTCCCCGCCCCCGTGCCAACTCCTACCAGAGCAGAGCCCCGGCGCTTCGGCACCAGCGCTGCCAATCCGCGCTAAACCGAACGGCCAGCAGCATAGTCCCGGCACCCCACCATCATGGAACCGGATAGAACCACAGCGGTGGTTATCGAGGTCAAGGACTACGGCGAATCTGACAAGATCGTCACCTTCTTCAGCCTGAGCCGGGGCCGGATGAGCGGCATCGCCAAGGGCGCCAAGCGCAGCCTTAAGCGCTTTGTCAATAAGCTGGAACTCTTCACCCTCCTGGAAATCCATTTCACCGACAGCCGCGCCTCTTCCCTGGTGCGCCTGGATCAAGCCGACCTGCTGGAACATTTCCCGCTGCTCCGCCGTGACTACGCCCGATATACCGGGGGTATCCTGCTCTGTGAACTCTTCCTGCAGTGGACCCGCGACAACGACCCCGACCCCGAACTCTTCGAGCTCCTTAAATGGGGGCTGACCAACCTGGATGATCCGCAAAGGCCGCTGCTCTGGGTGGCGGTGATTTTCCAACTCAAACTTTTTACCCTGCTCGGCTATCAACCCCAATTCACTGGCTGCCTGAGCTGCGGCGGACTTTCGCCGGATCTCGCGCCCTTCCGCTTCCGCCCCGCTTTAAGCGGCCTGGTCTGCGCTAACTGCGGGCGCAGCCACCACCTTGAGGCCTCACCTCTGGGGCTTAACGTCTCCCTAAGCACCATCAAACTGCTGCAAAAGGCCCAGGAATTGGAAGCGGCCAAACTCTCGCGCCTGTGCTTTTCGCCCCGCGAGGAGCGCGAGGCGGCACATTTACTGCGGGCCTACGGCGAAACCATCCTCCAGCGGGAAATTCTCACCTGGGAACAGTTGCTGAAACAGGCAACGCGGTTGTGAGCAGGAGTTGGAGTTCGGGCAAACAAAAAGACGCGAGGGGTAAACCACACCCACCCGCGTCTTGCTCCGATCGGGAAGATCCCGACCGCTATATTCTGTGACGATTCTTGCTCAGCCGACCAAGGCGGAGAAGAAGCCGCTTACCACCCCACCCAAACCGTTGCTCATCACCGCGCCGACCATACAGGCCACGGCCCAGAGGCCGATCAGGGCTGAGGCTACGCCCATGCTGATCAAGCTGACGCGAGACAGGGTGTCGATGCCACTGGTGGTGTTGACGTTGGTTGTGCTCTGGGTTTTGATGGTTGCGTTCATGGTGTTCTCCTTATTCTTATTGTTTCGTTATGTTCGTTTAATGTAACTTCCTCGTTCCCTTTGTCTGGTTACTAATGCCAGTTGCGTGCCAACCAGTGCAAAGAACGTTTTTTCAAGATGATGAGCACCAAGGAGCCGTCAGTGAGGGCATTTATCCATGCCAGCTTGGCAAAGATAAATGCCATTTTGGCAATCAGATCAAAGGCGAGTTGGGGAAAAATTCGTCATTGCGAGAAGGGGCGTAGCCCCGACGTGGCAATCTCCTGTTGCGGGCAAGATGTTTATCAGCCAATCATCTGGCATATTTGGTTGCCAGCCCCTGGCAGATCGAAGTCTGCGCTTATCTGCTTCGTCGCTTCGCTCCTCGCAATGACGCGCCCATTGGTGTTTTTGTGTGGGAGCGGCTTTAGCCGCGAATGCCCTGGCTCGGTAAAATTCGCTGTACATCCCCTCACCCTAGCCCTCTCCCTGAGGGCGAGGGAATTCTCCTTCTCCCTCAGGGACCTCTGTACCCCCTTGTGGGGTTGAAGGTCGGGATGAAGGGATAATTGTTCTACCGTATTGTAAGTCGAAGACACTACCGGCTCCAGGCCGCCAGTTGTGAGATTTCACTCCGCAACTTAGCTAAAGTCTCTGGGGAGTTGAACAGTTTCCGGCACAGTTCACACTTGCTATAGGTGATGATCTCTCTGGCCTTCATTCCAGTAAAGGAAGCGATATTGGTTATCCCCATGGTTCTGATGAGGTTATACAGGGGATCGGTTTCACTCTTGGTAAACATCTGCTCCACCGTTTGCCCGGCGAGATTCCCCAGATAAAAAAAGTTGGTGGCGGGGAAATTGCTCCCGGCATCGCAACAGGCGTACATCTCAAAATCCGGGGTAAGGTAGGGGTTCATGTCGCAGCAGTTTGCTTGATAATCGGTGCGGATACTCCGGCGCGGGAAAGACTCCGCCCGCCCAGCGTAGATGACCGGTTCCGGGAAAAACCGCAACCCCTGCTCCCGCAGGAACTGCTCATGGGGCTCATCCTCCGGGGAAAAATCGGTCACGAAGGAAACAAAGTAATTCAGGCCGAGCTTTTCACAGCTGCGGGCCGCATTCACCACCTGCTCCCGGGGGATATTTTTCTGATGCCAGCGGGAGTAACTCAAGCGCAACTGGCAAAGCCCCTTCTCTTTTAGTTCCGCCACCAGCCGGTCGGCAGCCTCAGCGCTCTTGGCCCAATAGCTGTTGGTGACAATTCGGCTATAGATGTCGTTCTGGGCGCAGAGCTGCACCAGTTCGGCCATTTCCTCAAAATACAGAAATGGTTCGCCAGCCGAAAAGCTGATGCCGCCCACCCCGGCCTGGGCCAGCTCAGCAATAACCGCCCTGGCCTGGTCATGGTCCATGGTCTGGCTGGCATTGGTGGCGGTGGTGGCGACGCAGTGCTCGCAGCGGACATTGCACTTAGTTGAGTAGCCAAAGGCTATTTTGCGCATGGGCATGACACCCTATTTCTTGCCCTTGGGCTTGCGGGGTTTAGCCGCTTGCGGTGAGCGCGATTTTGTGCCAGGCGGCATTTTCCCGGCCGGATTGTTACGCCGGCCAGTACGAGATTTTGCGGGGGCTCCCGGCCCAGCACTTTTGCCACCAGCGGCCCCTTTATCCTTGGGGGTTTGCGACCGCAGTTTCGCCGCCGCTCTCTCGGCGAGAAATTTTCTGATTTCCTTGTCCTCCTTGGTGCCGCTGGCAACACTGCCGGGGCGATGCATCACATAATCCGGGACATCGTTGCCTTCGGTATAACCCACCACCTTTTCCACCGGGATCTTCTGTTGCAGCAGGGCTTCAATGGCCTGGAGAGCAGGCTTCTCATCACCACTGACCAGCGAAATGGCAATGCCGCTCACCCCCGCCCGGCCGGTGCGGCCAATGCGGTGGACATAATCCTCGGGGACGCTGGGGAGATCGTAATTAACCACGTAGGGCAGATTGGTGATGTCCAGCCCCCGGGCCGCCAAATCCGTGGCGATCAGGACGCGGATTTCCCCGCTCTTGAAGGCCTCCAGGGTCCGGGTCCGGAAAGACTGGCTCTTGTTGCCGTGCAAGGCCACCGCCGGGATGCCCTGGCCGACCAGTTTGGCGGTGAGATCGTCGGCCCCGTAGCGGGTGCGAATAAAGATCAGCACCCGGCTCCATTTACCCTTGGTGATCAGATGGCTGAGCAGGGCGCGTTTATTGAGGCGGTCCACCAGGTGCACCTTCTGGACCACCGCTTCCGCCGCAGTATTGCGGGGCGACACCTCGATTTCTTCAGGATTATCCAGCATTATCGAGGCCAGATCCCGGATCTCCTGGGTGTAGGTGGCAGAAAACAGCACTGTCCGCCGCTGCTCCGGGAGCATATCCAAAATAGCCGAAATCTCCTCACTGAAGCCCATATCCAGCATCCGGTCCGCCTCGTCAAAAACCAGAAACTCGATATGGGAAAGTAGCACGTGCCTGAGGTCGGCAATCTCCAGCAGACGGCCCGGGGTGGCCACTAGGATATCGACACCGCGCTTCAGCCGCTCGATCTGCGGATAGATGCGCACCCCGCCGTGGACCACGGTGCAGCGCAGGGAGGCCCGCCGGGCATAGGCCTTGATACTCTCGCCCACCTGCAGCGCCAGTTCCCGGGTCGGGGTAAGAACCAGGGCGCGGGGGTGGCGGCCGTTAACCTGCCTGCGGCTGAGAGTCTCAACCATGGCCAGGGCAAAGGCATCGGTCTTACCCGTGCCAGTCTGGGCCCGGGCCAGGATGTCACGCCCGGCGAGAATAACCGGAATGGTCTTGGCCTGGATGGGGGTTGGGGTGGTGTACCCTTTTGCTTTTACCGCTTGCAGCAGTTCGGCCCGCAGGCCCAGTTGATCAAAGGACATTATTGCTCCGCTCTCTGGAAATTTACGTAAAAAGGAAAATGCCGGTCGCGCAGTAAAACCGCTAAGACGTGAAAGGAATAGTGAGCATTGGGAGTTAAACAGAAACTGCTTATCTACCATTTTCAGGATGATAAACATCCAAGCATATATTTGCCAGAAAAAGGATTGTCAGGGAAAATTATTAAGGATATAGATCACTTGGTGGGATAGCGAGTAACCGATAGGTCGTATTGCACATTTCATCGACTGATGGCCGAAGGTATATTCCAATTAACCAGCCAATCAGCCTGCCTGGGGTCGATTCCCAGGGGAATCAGCTTCTCGTGGAAAAGCTGCCACAACCAGACAGACCAGTTTTCTTTTACCTTAGACAGTATCAACTGTCTCACTCTATATGCCTATTAGGATATGGAGAAAACGTCAAAAACCAAACAATAATATTCAGTTTTCTGCCTGTTATCCAGAGTCATGAAAATGCTTATTATACAGAATCTGCCTATAGAACCGATGACCGATTCTGCTTAAAAACGTACTGTTAGACTGAAAACCTTAAATCCATCCGACGCTCTATCGAAGATTTAGGGGATACGGATCGGGGATTAAGGAAGAGTAAAAGAAATGAGCTACATGGGGGATCTGGCAAATTGCAAAACCGGTCGATATGCATTCAATGCGATCTGCCTTATTTTATTGTTGGTATCGTTTGGATGTTCTGATCAGGCCACCCATCAGCAACTGTTTTCTCTTCAAATGGACCTCGCAATGCCCCGTAACCGGGTCGCTATAATTATTGCGGGAATGAATCAGAAGACCTCCATGGCTGAATATCATAGGATTGGAGATTATTACAAATCAAAAGGCATTGCACCGGTATACGCCGATATCGACTGGAAGCACACAGGGTTGGCTAATTTAGCGACTGCCGCTTCGCAGATGAGCGCGGAAATTAAAAAAACTTATCCGGATTCAAAGGTATTTCTTTTTGGATTTTCATTTGGAGCTGTGATTGCCTATAAATTATCTGAATCGGTAAATCCGGCACACACGCTTCTTTGCTCGATGTCGCCAGTGTTTACAGAGGATCGCAACTATCAAATTTTTCCTTTTCGGCAGGTTATGGGAATGGTGACCGATTATTCATCAAATCACCTTGCCTATCCTCCTAACGGAGGGCGAAGTATGGTGTTTCTTTATGGGGAACGAGAGTTTCTGATCAACAACGCTATCATCGCACATCGAAAGTCCATATTTACGAACAGTACGACCATCACGGTGCAGGGTACAGGGCATGACATATCAAATCCTCTGTACCTGGGCGTGATTAAAAAAGTCGTTTCGGAAATACCATAGATGGATCAATCTGCCGAGATTATCAAGGGCGTCGCTTCAAAGACCGTAGAATCCTTGGCAATACGAACTATGCACGGTGAAGATAGACGAACATATTGCGCACTGTTTCAACGCATATTTGCCCAACCGCCATGGAATGAGACATGGACTCTTAATCGGATCGATGTCGAAGTGAAAAAAATCATGAGTAAAGAAGGATTCGTCGGGATAGTAGCCGAATATGAATCTCAACCGGTAGGCTATTTGACAGGATACAGGTTGCCGATTCCGCCAATCATCCCTCCTTTATACTATCTGGATCAATTGTTCGTTGACGACCGATACCATGACCTCGGAATCGGCAAGAGTCTTCTTGCCAAAATGGTCTGCCTGGGCAATACCCGTAGAGATTATGGCATTGTTCTTTTAACAAAAGCACACAGCCCGGCTGAACGGTTTTATCTGGGCAATGGATTTAAGCGATTTCCTTCAATAATCCGTTTTAACACTAAAGTATTGTTGTACAAAATGTTGAGATAGAGGTGATCTGGTGACAAGACGTGTTTTGCGCGATCTCTCCGAAATGGTGAGTGAGTTGTGGTTATCCCACAAGATTGTGGCCAATAACCTGAAGAGGCGGGCAGTAGCTCATCACAGTCGAGTATCAGGCAAACCGACGCCTTCCGGGCTTGATTTTGTTGTCTACAAGACAATATCCTCGGTTCCTCTCGATATATGGGACGGCTGCAACCGAGATAACGATATTTTTTTATCATCCGATTATCTTTTGGCGCTTGAGCAGGCTCCTCCCGCAAATATGCAGTTTCGATATGTGATTTTTACCAATAAGGGTAATCCGGTGGCAATTGGATATTTTCAGATTTTGACATTGAATCATCGCCTGCATCGTCCGGCAATGCATTTTTTGCGTATGAGGAAAAGAACAATCATTAGCGATTTTCATACAAAGATTGCAGATACCATATCGCATCACATCCTTGTCTGCGGCAATGCATTATTAAGCGGCGAACATGGTTATGCCGCAGCTGTGTCCGATGAGAATCAGGTGATACATGCGCTAGCAGAGGCCGCTTATGCAATCAGGAAGTCTGCGGAAAATCATATTTCTGTAATATTGATCAAAGATTTCTATGATCGAAGCACGCGTAAGGCAAATGTTCTTTCCCTATTCGGTTATTACCCGTTTGATGCCGGCCCTAATATAATTGTACCGATTAGTGAGAATTGGACCTCTTTCGACGAATATCTGAAGCAAATGAAAGCGAAATATCGCAAGAGAGCGACGAGCGCAATCAAAAAAGGGGCGGCAATTCATCGGCAAACGTTGAATCTTGATGAAATTACCGAACATAAAGATGCGTTGTATGCCTTGTATAGTGAAGTCGTTGACAAATCAAAACTCAGGCTATTTTTTCTCTCTCCTGACTATATTATTGGCTTAAAGAAAAACATAGGCGATCAGTTTGTCTGTGATGGGTACTTCGAGGGAGAAAACATTATCGGCTTTACTACCCGGATTATTAACGGGCACACGATGGAGGGTTATACGCACGGGATGCGCTATGAGCAGAACAAAACGTATGAACTGTATCAGAATTTCCTACTTGACGATATAAAGGCGGCGATCACTGCCAAATGCTCGCAAATAAATACCGGCAGGACATCCATAGCAATGAAGAGTTCAGTGGGGGGCGTGCCCGATAACATGAAGTGCTACATACGTTCTACCGGCAGACTGTCCAATCAACTTATCAAGCCGCTATTCTGTGTTATCAAGCCTTCCTACGAGTATTGTCGGCATCCATTTGAGAAATAAAGGTGAAAATTTGAAACTTTAATATTTGGGAAAATTAAGAAAGACTGTCTAACAATTGGGTCAACCAGACGGCGGGGAGCAGCGTTGCGCTAATCGCGGTCAAGTTCAGTGGCCGCCGCTGGTTACCCTTGGCGTTAACAATAGAGGAATAAATGCACGAAATGATAGAACTGCTCAAGCAAATTGCCGAGCAAACTAAACCAAATAATCAAACAATTTGGGTAGCTGCCATTTCTTCAGCTTCAGCAATTATAGGTGCGTCCATAGGTGCAATTATTTTATACAAGAGCACAAAAAATCAAATCACAGCAACAACTATAATTGAAGAAAAAAAACTAAAAGCAAATATAGTAACAACTGAAAGGCTGCGCTGGCTTCAGGAACTTCGGTCTAAGACTAGGAGGACATTTCAGGGACGTCCCTTGCTAGTTTTCTAATGTTAAAGCTTTTACTCAATAGCAGACGGTGAAAATTTGCTCTGCTTACATGCGTAAATGTTACCACTAGCAAAGTAACCATGATGAGCACAAGGCTACAGTTTACTGTTTGGTTGAGTTAGGTGTTAGCAGCTTCACAGCACCTTGACAAAACGTACGCACCGTCGTACGATGAGTACATCAATCAGGGAGAATACCATGCACACACTAACGGCAAGCCAAGCACGCTCAAACCTCTACCGCATCATTGACGAAGCGGCCTCAAACCATGAACCGGTAGTCATCACCGGCAAACGAAATAATGCGGTACTCATCTCGGCCGACGATTGGGCAGCTATTCAGGAAACCATGTATTTGCTGTCCGTTCCGGGCATGCGCGAGTCGATTATGGAAGGCTTGCAGACCCCAGTTGACGGATGTGCTAAGGAGTTGACCTGGTGACTTGGGAGTTGGTTTACACAAAACCCGCCCAGAAAGATGCCCAGAAACTATCCTCAGCGGGTCTGAAAGAAAAAGCGCAGACACTATTGATGGTTCTGCGTGAAAATCCGTTTCAAAATCCACCACCTTATGAAAAATTGGTCGGTGATTTATCTGGTGCTTATTCACGGCGGATCAACATTCAGCACCGCTTGGTCTATCAAGTTCTAGAAGATCAGAATGTGGTTAAAGTGCTGAGGATGTGGTCACACTACGAATAACGCCGCTAATAAGCGGAGCTTTCTCCGGGACAACCTTGCTGGTTTTCTAATGAACCGAAATTTCTGCTACCACTAATCTTTCAACCTAATTTCAGGACAAACAAGACAACGTGTTGATTGAGTGGTTTGTTACCTGATTGTAATTTGAAGATGAATAGAGTTGGGCCGCCCTTCGACAAGCTCAGGATGATCGGTAATGAACTATTGCTTAGGAATTAGTAACCCCGTTCACCCTGAGCCCTTCGTCAAGCTCTGACAGACCTGTCGAAGGGTCACTGGCAGACTTGTCTGTGACTGCAACTTTGATCAACAGATAAATTCACAGGGCAATGCGACCTGCCCTAAATTTTGGCTTAAATTCGGTGCTAATCTGATAAAGTTCCTGATTAGCAATAATCTTCCTCAACAAGCTTGTCATCCCCGCAGGTTTTTAGCGGGGATCCATTTTGCATTGATTTATCGAGAAAATGGATTCCCGATTACTACCTCGGGAATGACGAAATCGGGCCTTTCCAAGAGGCTCAGTGTTCTGCGGAAGATTAGCGCTAATATGATAAAGATTTAACTAAAATGGCCGAAGGGGAAATTAGCGATGCCTACTTGCCCGAAATGTTCCCACGAGCAGACGAACCCTGATGAGTGCGAGGTTTGCGGTTTACTATTTGGCAAATTCGAGCGCCTGCAAGCCCGCAGTAAAGAAATACTCCCCGAACCGAGTGAGTTTGCTCCACGGGCTTCCTCGGGAATGCGCTTTACCACCGCCCTGGTCCTGATGACCCTGACCGCAGGGTTGACCTACTATTTTACGGTTGGCAGGAATCAGCAGGTCAAAACCAACAATCTGTCACCGGCCGTTGTCGAGGCTGGGGCGGATAGACTGAACATGGCGCCGCAAGGCCGGGCAATGGCCGAACAATCACAGCAGGAATTCGGCAGCAATTTGGCGATGATCAAGGAACATCCTATTGATTACGCCAAAAACGGTACGGTGGCGATTGAAACGCCCTGGGGAAAGGGGTCCGGATTTTTTATCACCGACATCTATATCGTCACCAACAAGCATGTGGTGACTCCCGACCGGACGCAACTGGCCGAAATCCAGCACAAGCTAGAAACTTCACGAAGACTGCTCAGCCTTGAACAAGAAAAAGTAGTTGAAATGCGGAACCAGTTTAACCAGATCAGGGATGGGGCGACTCGCCAACAATTGGCAATTATCATTCAGGAAAGAGAAAAAGAACTGGGCAAGTTACTGCCTGCCCTGAAGGAAAGCGAAGAGAAGCTGAAAAATCTGGAAAAACCTACGTCGGCCGCTGATATTAAAATTTTTCTGGCCGACGGCACCCAAGTTAGCACTGACTCTGCCAATGTCAGCTCCGGGCGGGATTTGGCACTTCTGACGGTCTTCGCCGGCAAAAAGAACGTCCTGCAACCAGCCCCCAAGAACAGCCCACTCCAGCAGGGGGACAAGGTGTACACCATCGGCAACCCGGTGGGGCTACGCAATACGGTGACCTCCGGCATTTTCTCCGGCTACCGAAAACGCGAGGGCAACGACGATATCTTTCTGCAGACCGATGCACCGATTAACCCCGGCAACAGCGGCGGCCCGCTTATTGACGAACGCGGCTTTGTGCACGGCATCAACACTATGGTTATCCGGGACACCCAGGGCATCGGCTTCGCCATCCCCATCCAGACGGTCCTGGATGAGTTTTCCATAAGCCCGGCTCTGGGACCCGGAAGGTGACAGATAAACTTGGTCATACTTCAGGGCATTCTCACATGTTGAAAACGCCAAAGATCCTAAATATTCTGGAACTGAAAATCCCGCCCCTCGTCATCTTTTTGGCCTTCGCCACCACCATGTGGCTACTGGCAAAGGCTGCGCCAACGGCCACTTATACCCTGCCGGCAAAAAAGCTTCTGGCTACTGGTATTGCCGCCGCGGGCGGGGTATTCGCGGGTGCCGCCATCTTCTCATTTATCCGGGCCAAGACCACCATACACCCCTCACACCCCGGCAAGTCCACGGCCTTGGTGACCAGCGGAGTTTACGCGATAACCCGCAACCCCATGTATTTAGCGATCCTCTTGGTTCTGGCCGGATGGGCGACCTATCTGGCCAACCTGGCAGCCCTGATAGTGCTGCCACTTTTTGTCGCCTACCTGAACCGGTTCCAGATATTGCCGGAAGAAAGAGCGCTGACCGCCCTTTTCGCCGAGGAATTTGCAGACTACTGCAAACGAGTGCGCAGATGGCTTTAGGCTGGTTATTTTTGTCGTCATGCCAGCATGCTTTTAGCTGGCATCCAGTGGAAGATCTGGATCGGAGTCTTCGCTACCTCCAGCTTAAAACCTGCCGGAATGACGGACTTTTCGAGACGTGGCAAACACGGTATATCAACGATTTTGGGGATGACGAACTTGTCGCGGAAGATTAGCGCTAATCAGGTATGAAAATGAGCGAAAAAAACTCACCTCCCGCCGCCATCAATATCATCTGGCTGGGCATGATCCTGGTGGCCACGATCACCGCCGCCTATACCGGCCGCATGGATGAATTGACCAAGTCCTCCTTCGACTCCGGCAAAGCGGCGGTAACCCTGGCCATCGGTCTAATCGGCCCCATGGCGCTGTGGCTGGGAATCATGAAAGTCGCC
>Ga0334722_10003339_pt1 | contig 17337 bp, 15 predicted proteins | sample C3_bottom_MG_FD_207210 | JGI IMG/M metagenome (GOLD analysis project Ga0334722, IMG submission 207210) | Sediment microbial communities from Yellowstone Lake, YNP, Wyoming, USA - C3_bottom | ecosystem: Environmental > Aquatic > Freshwater > Lake > Sediment | place: USA: Wyoming | collected...
CGCCTTTGCCAGCTGGTAGATACACCTCTTAGTATTGTATCACTTGGCCCTGAGAGGGAAAGAACGTTATTTCTTCAAGAATTACTATGAATACATTAACTGCCCCTGAAGTGGAATCGGAGGAGAAAGAAGTCCTTTACACTGCTGATGATCTTGCTCTTCTGGATCTGACAAAGATCCCAAGCCATGTCGCAATTATCATGGATGGGAACAGGCGCTGGGCAAAGCGCCAGGGGCTTCCTGCGATGATGGGGCACTGGAAGGGAGTGGAGGCTCTGACGAAAATTGTGCGCGCTGCATCGGAGATTGGGATTAGAACCCTCACTGTCTATTCTTTTTCTACAGAAAATTGGAGCAGAACCAAGGAAGAGGTGGATGCTCTGATGCACCTATTTAAAATCTATTTGAAAACACAGCGCGTTCCCATGTTGCGCGAAGGGGTGTGCCTGAATACGATCGGCGATCTGACGCGCCTTCCCCCCTTTGTCCTCCGTGAATTGGAGTGTTCCAAGGCATACACCGCTGCATCTAAAAAGATTGATTTGGTTTTGGCGATGAATTATGGTGGCCGAGATGACATTCGGCGCGCTTTTGTTGCGATGATGGGAGATGTTGAAAAAGGTCTTTTATTGAAGGAGCAGATCTCTGAGCGGTTGATTGGGGATTACCTCGACACTGCCAGGTGGCCCGATCCTGAACTTTTAATACGCACAAGCGGGGAACAAAGACAGAGCAATTTTCTCCTGTGGCAAGCGAGCTATAGCGAATTTTATAACCCAGATGTGCTGTGGCCTGATTTTAATCAATATGATTTGCTCCAGGCGGTGCGTCAGTACCAACTGCGCCAGAAAAGACAGGGTGGATAATGAATGTGAAAAAAGGGATCAGGCCGATGGCGGACCTAAACCGCCGATTGATCGTGTCGAGTATTGTGGGCAGCATCGTAGCGCTATTGATTGCGTTTTCAACGACGAGCTTTGTCAGTTTCTTGCTGATGCTGTGCGTTGCGGCTCTTGCAGGGATTGGCGTTTGGGAATATGCGCAGCTTGCTATCAATAAAGGGGTGCAGCCTGCAACGCGGTGGATGGTGATTGCTGCGGTTGCAGAGGTCATGGCTCTTTATGCCTCTCTTGTTTTTCTCGACTTTCCTCAATTGCCAGTGCTTGTTTTAGCCATCTCTATGGTGGTGTTTTTTCTGCTGCATTTTAGTGATACGACAGATGCGCTGTACGCCATTGCTGTAGATTTTTTTGGTGTGGCCTATGTCGCAGCTCCTCTTAGCCTGATGCTGGGTGTATTGTACCCTTCTCCCCATCTAGGAGTGCCCCAAGAGGGCAGATTTTGGCTGGTCTATTTGATCCTCGTCACCAAGATCACAGATGTCGGTGCTTACTTTGTGGGAAGGTTGTGGGGCAGGAAAAAATTATCTCCTACCCTAAGCCCTAAAAAAACGGTCGAAGGTGCCATTGCTGGATTTATTGCCGCCGTTTTAGCCAGCATGCTGATTTACTATGCTGGAAGTCGCCTCTTTGATGGGCATTTTAGCCTCTCTTTCTCAGAGTCGATTTGGCTTGGCATGCTTATCGGTGTTTTTGGGCAGATTGGCGATCTAGCAGAATCTCTTCTCAAGCGCGACGCAGTGGTTAAGGACAGCAACACTTTGCCGGGACTAGGCGGCGTTCTTGATATGGTAGATTCCCTTTTATTTACCACTCCGATTGTCTACTTTTTTATTCGGATGCATTAGTCTATGATCATTACGATCGATGGCCCTTCAGGCACTGGGAAATCAACGGTTGCGCGTCAAGTGGCCCACCGCCTTCAGTTTGTTTATTTTGATACGGGCGCGATGTACCGCGCCATGACCTGGCTTGTCATTAAGCGGGACATTGATATTACTGATTCCAGTGCAATGGAGCGCTGCTTTAAAGAATTTGACTACAAAATTGTTAATACGGGAGAGCAGAAGCGCTACTTCGTGGGAGATCAGGATGTCAGCGCAGAGATTCGCTCTAGAGCGGTCACACAAAAAGTCTCTGCTGTCTCTGCAATTGCCCGGGTGCGCGCTTTTCTTTTAGAATTGCAGTACAGCTTTGCAAAGAGACAGAATGTTGTCTTTGAGGGGCGCGATCTGGGAAGTACCGTTTTTCCAAACGCAGAGGTGAAAATCTTCCTTGACGCTGACCCGCGGGTGCGCGCAGAGCGTCGGATGAAGGAGATGTTGCAAAAAAATCCTGAAGACCTAAAAGGGGTCAATTCAGAGCAGATGCTTTTAGAGATCATGAGGCGGGATGAGTATGATTCCACACGCGCGATTGCTCCTCTATGTTGCCCTCCCGATGCCCTAAAAATCGATACGACCCATCTTTCTATTGATCAGGTAGTTGCCCAAATCGTGCACTACTGCGCAGATCGCTTGCAACGTGGTAAAGAGCCATGAAACCAGCCTGGGCCCGCACCACTTCTATGTCGTGGCTCTACCGAGCTATTCTCTTTTTTGCATGGTGCTTCTTTAAGTGCCTCTACCGCCACAAAATCTATGGTTTAGAACATTTTTATAAAGATGCGGCAATCATTGCTGGGAACCACTCCTCTTTTTACGATCCCCCCATCCTGGCCATCTCCTGGCCTGAAGAGGTCCATTTTTTGGCTAGAGAAGGGCTCTTTAAAAACCCCCTTTTTGCCACCCTCATTCGCAAACTCAATGCCCACCCAGTGAGTGGAGACGCGGGCGATATTGGTGTCTTCAAGAGCATTTGCACGCTTCTTGCCAGTGGGAAAAAAATCATCCTCTTTCCAGAGGGAACAAGGGGTGATAAGGAGTGTTTAGGTGAACTAAAGCCTGGAATTGCCATGCTCGTTGCTAGGTCCAAGTCGGCTGTCATTCCTGCCTATATCCATGGAACCTTTTCTATTTGGAGCCGCTTCCGCAAATTCCCCAAACTCTGCGGCCGCACCGCCTGTGTCTATGGCAGCCCCATCTTATGGGCTCAATTCGCCCACCTTGACAAGAGAGAGGCTCAAAAAGCTCTTACTGAGAAACTGAGAAGTAGCATTGAAGCCCTGCGCACCTGGTACGAGGGGGGTGCTAAAGGATTTCCGCCTTAAAAGAGAGGGGGAATTGCGGTCAAGATGACTCGAACATCCACAGGTTGCCCTACTAGAACCTGAATCTAGCGCGTCTACCAATTCCGCCATGACCGCATGTTACCCGCGCTGCGACTATAGTCCTTGGGGGGATTTTTTTGCAAGAGGGTTCTTGTTCAAAAAAAAGGGGAATGGATATACTCTGGCTTAACATTTTGGAGGGATTGAATGAGTGGACATGGTGGTATGAAGCATTTTACAGAAGAGTCTTTTAAGAAAGAGACTGAGCAGGGTGTTGTGCTGGTGGATTTCTACGCCGATTGGTGTGGTCCTTGCCGCATGATGACCCCTGTTCTTGAAAAGGTTGCTGGAGAGGTCAAAGGGTATGCCACAATTGGTAAGCTCGATATTGACAGTGCGCAACAGATTGCCGCACAATTTCAGGTCACCTCAATTCCAACGCTGATCCTATATAAGAATGGTGCAGAGGTAGGAAGGATGGTTGGTCTGCGCGATGCAGCGGCTGTGAAGCAATTGATTGATAGCGCGAAGTAGAATTTATACAGCAAATCGGAACTCCGACTCGGAGTTCCGGGTGGGCTCGGTGGTTGATTTTTTTACTTAATCGATCCAGTGGAGGACGTTGCGGATGATCGACCACCTGGGCTCAGGTGGTGCTGCGATCTCTGTTTTCCCTTTGATCCACAACTCATATTGCCTATCTGTGAAGCCCTGAGACCTTTTTAATTCTAGCCATTGGTCCAGGTAGTGGATGAAGCGCGGGCTGTCGTTGCGTATGCAATAGCCGAGGGTGTCATAGCCTATGGATGGCTGGGGTAAAACGATCCGATAACCGCGGTGGCACAGCGACCAGGCGACCGCTTCTTGTTCTTCCCAAAGCAGGGCGACAAAGGGGTCTGTATTAGCGTTGAACTCTTCATAATCGTTAAGCAAAATCAAATTTTTGTTGGGAAATAGCTCGCGTGCTGCCGCTTCAAAGGAAGATCCTTTGAGGACTGCCAGTTGGATTTTATCGTTCCCACTTACGGAATTGATCGTTGCGAAGACTTTTCTCATCTTTTCTTGTGTCACAAAGCATAGGCGCGGAGACATGTAGGGCTCTGTAAAAGTGAGTGCTTTGAGGCGGAGTTCATTGATTGTCACTGCAGACATCGCTATGTCATAGAGATTGCCATTCAGTTGTGTAGCAAGACCGGGGTAGCTCATTGGAATGAGTTCTAGTTTACATCCCAGGTCGTAGGCAAGTTCATAGGCAAACGCAATGTCGTAGCCAACAAGGTTCCCATCTATATTGTAAAAGCAGAAGGGGGTGCAGTGGGGATTGTAGCCCACTCGAATGGTGTTAGTGGATAGGATGCGCTCGAAGGTGTCCCCTTGAAAATGGCTGGAAGCAGGGACGGTTTGGTGGACTTCAACGGGGATGCTGGAGGAGATGTTGAGCTCGTAGATGCTTTTGGAGACATTTCTAATTTCAGGCAGTGGATTGAAGGCTTTAATCCCGGCAAAAACAAGTAGGATGGGGGTGAGCGTAAACACCCCCTGCCTGATGAGCTTGGGCCAGCGCCATACGATCATCTTGCGACACGCTAGTGTGATAAAAAGGGAGAGGGAAGTGATTTCCATGACAGATAGCATCGATTGGAATCCAGCAGTAAAGGGCAGTGTCGTCAGGTAGAGGTTGACCGATTCCAGAGGCAGTCCCAGAGAGTCGAGGATGAATGTGAGGCTGTTAATCCAGGAGCCCAATCCAACGGCCCCAAGGCTTGTTAAAAATGTTGTCAGGAAGAGTTCAAATTGGGAAGAGAGCATCAGGGGGATGTTGTAGAAAACAGAGACAAAAAATACAAAGACGGCAATGAATAGTGAACCCAGTGGCAAATTGAAGACTACGGAGACAGTTCCTTGAATTTGATTTTGCGCCTTCTCATCTTGCGGATCGAGGAGCTGGGTCTCCTTTTTAAGGAGTTCGATGATGTAAGGGAGGCAGACGATGACCACATTGGTTGTGTAGGCGAGCACTAAAATAGGGAGTATTTGCTGTAGCCATCTGTAGGAGGAGATCGACGTGAGCATGTTGGTAAGGCGGGGAAAGAGCCAAAATATAATGATGCTGACGCCTATGATGTAGAGGATAATGTAGGTGCTGACCTGTTTAATAGTGGATAGCTGAATGGTGCCGACCTGATTGGAAATAATCAAAAAAGTGCCGATTGGGGTGATTCTGGCAATCCAGGCGGTGATCCGTGTCAAGACTTGGACTAGGTTTTCCATGCTGCGCATCATCACTTCTTTGTCCTTGATGTGCATCAGGGCGATGCCAAAGAGGAGGGAAAAGATGACAATGGAGGGAACGATGTTGTTTGTCAGAGCGTAAAAGATGTTATCGGGGATCAATAGTTCTGTGAAGTTGAGTTGCGGGACGTCTGCAGGCATGTATCCCCCAAGCTGCGTGGAAGCGGGGCGAGGAAAGAGGAAGTGGATCACGTAGATCATCAAAATATTGATTGCCCACGCAATGCTAATAAAGATGACCCCCTTCTTGATGATTTGCCTGGCTTGGGTGCTGCTGAGCTGTCCGACGCCGTGGATGATTGCAGAGGCTAAATAGGGGACAGCTGTTACTTTAAGAAGCAGAATATAGGCATCTGCAGAAGGAGCAAACACATCGCACAAATCCCCTAAAAAAAGACCGCAGAGGATGCCCAGGAGGGTTGCAATGGCCATCTGCAGAGTGAGAGATATTTTAAATAGGCGCATGCTACTGGAACCCCTGCTGTTTCCAAGCCTCATAAATAATTATAGAAACAGTATTTGACAGATTTAAGCAACGGGAATCGCTTTTCATGGGAAGCGTGAGAAATTTTTCTGGCCACTTGTCCCAAAAGAGTTGAGGCAGTCCTGTCGATTCAGAGCCAAAAATAAGAATGCAATCTTTGGGGTAGGTGGTTTCAGAATAGAGTCTCTTTGCTTTCGAGGAGAAGAAAAAAAATGGTGCATCGACCCCTGCTAAATACTCTGTTAAATCGTGTGTATAAGTGATGTCTACCTCATCCCAATAGTCGAGTCCAGCTCTTTTAAGCATGCGACTAGATGTGCTGAACCCCAGTGGGCGCACAAGCAGAAGGTCGCATCCTGTTACAGAGCAGGTGCGAACAATATTGCCAGTATTTTGTGGGATCTGTGGTTGGTAGAGGACGATTTTCATTTTAAATGAAACGCCACCTGCGAAACAGGTGGCGCCTTAGGACTAGCGAATGTCAGTTTTGACTTCCGCAATTTCCTTTTTGTCTTGTGGTTTCTGAGTCTCTTCCTTGATAGGAGCGTTAGCTTTGACAATCTCGATTTCGAAGGTCAGCAAGGAGTTAGGTGGAAGATAGCCGTTTGTTCCGTAGGCCATGTCGGGATGGATATAGACGGTGCGTTTTTCCCCCTCTTTCATGCCTAGCAGTCCCGCTCTTAGACCTGGAATGACCTCGTCCAGTGAGAGCGCCTCTTCCTCTTTTGAAGCACCGAAGACAGAGCCGTCGAGATACTTGCCGGTATACTTAATCAGGGGAGAGTAGTGCTCTTCGATGACAGCACCTGTTCCTGCTGTATTGACGCGGTATTGCACCTTGCCCTCTTCTAGAGCAATGACCCCATCTGTTTTCTTATTGCTGGCAAGGAAGGCTTCTGCCTTATTCAGGTTCTCAGCGCACTGATCCTTAAAGATTTTTTCCTGAACCGCTGTAATTGCTTGGATACACTCCATTTCAGACATTGGAGATTCTTTTCCAGCGATCGCATCTTGCAACCCTTTGATGACTTGGGCCATATCGAATTTGACGCCGATGGTTTCTAGGTTTTTCCCAATGACGTGACCGAACGCTTCAGAGATCTTGGTTATTTCAACAGGGGCGGAAGCGACAGCTTGAGTTGCTGGCTGAGCGGGGGCAGCGGTCTCTTCTGCGGAGAGGGAAGAGAGGGCAAGTAAGGTGAAAGCGGAGAGAATTCTAATCTGTTTTTTCATAAAACCCGTGGGGTGTAAATTTTTTTGATCTTACATCTGGTGCTATTTAAAGGCAAGAAGTCTATCAACTAGGGCATCTAGGGGGCAGTCGCTAGATTCCCGAGTGGCCATGTTTTTTAGTTTGATGCGCCCTGTCTTGAGCTCTTCATCACCGATGACAACAACATATTCAGAGCCCTGTTGGCTGGCAAGTTGCAGTCCATGTTGCATTTTTTTGCCGCTCAAATCGATCTCTGCTCCAATCTTTTTGTGCCTGAGTTGGCAGACCTGTTGAAAGCACACTTTGAGCGCCTCTTCTCCCATGGGAACGAAAAAAACGCGTGGATGGGGTGCTGCAGGAAAGGGGACCTCTTGTTTCAGCATTGTCTGCAACACGCGTTCCATCCCCGTCGCAAATCCTGCAGAGGGTAAATAGGGGCCTTCGATGGTTTCAGTGAGTCCATCGTAGCGCCCTCCTCCTCCAATGGAATTTTGTGCGCCGAGCACCTCTGTTGTAATTTCAAAAACCGTCTTGGTGTAGTAGTCGAGGCCTCGCACGAGCTTTGCATTGAAGGCGTAGCGGATGTTGAGTGCATCGAGCAGCTTTAACACCTGCTCGAAATGCTTTTTTGCATCGGGGGTTAAAAAATCGCTGAGCATGGGCGCTTCTGACAAAATTTTCTGATCGCCCAAGTCCTTGGAATCCAAGATGCGTAAAATGTTTTTTGTAAAGCGCACTTGGCTATCGGGCGATAGCGCGGGTAGGTGGGGGGATAAGAATTTTGTGAGGGCATCTTTGTAGTTAGCGCGCGAGGCGGCATCCCCTACAGAATTAATTTGCACCGTGACATTCTTCAGTCCTAGCCTGCGGTAAATTTCGCACACCATGTCAATCAGTTCGACGTCTTGTTCGGGGCTGCCGATTCCGATTGCCTCAGCTCCAAACTGGTGGTGCTGGCGATATCTCCCCGCTTGAGGCCTTTCGTAGCGAAACATGGGGCCAATATAAAAATATTTATGCAAGCCGGGCTGTGTGTGTAGTTTTTTTTCCACAAAAGAGCGCATGACAGAGGCTGTTCCCTCTGGGCGCAGCGTCATTGAGCGCTCTCCACGGTCGAGGAAGGTGTACATCTCTTTGGTGACGATATCGGAGCTCTCGCCAACCCCGCGGATAAAGAGTTCTGTTCTTTCAAAAATGGGGGTGCGAATTTCCTTAAAACCGTAATCGTGAGCTGTTTGGCGCAGCACTTCCTCGAGGTACTGCCAGCGGCTTGATTCCTTCCATTTCTCCTCCTCGTCTAGCAGAGAGGGAAGGATGTCGAATGTGCCTTTTGGGATAGAGTAGTCCATATAGGTGACGACTATACCTTTTTTTAGGTAAAGAGACTAGGTAATTTTAAAACCTGCGGAGCGGAGGGTCTCGCTTAAAAGGGAGAGCCAGTTGTGTAGAACGCTGACCGTGGGGCTGGCCTGATGTTCCTCATGCAGCCCCTGCAGCAGTTGCATGAAGGGGAATGGGATCCACTCTTGGCCTGCGTAGTTGCTCAGGTAGAATCCTAGGGTGTGATCCGCCCCGAGTGGGAACCGCTGCACTTGTAGTATAAAAAATTTTAACTTGTCGAATACTGGGTGGGAGGCTAGGGGAGAAGTGGCTAGGGAGTTGCAATCTTCCAAAAGGTTGTGCCATAATTCAGACAATTGTTGAGTAAAATCGGGATTATGGCTGCGGTCTTCCTTAGATAAGGTGAGAAGCAGCTGCCTAAAGGCCAGCACATGTTTGAGAAGGTGCTGCTGGTCTGTGGGAAATACGGGGTCCTTGCCTTTGTTGGGAAAAGCGGTTAGCATCTTCTTGAGGAAGGCGGCAAGAGTGGCAAAGACTTGGGGTTTAGTTGCATTTTGAAGGCTGGCATAGGTTGCCCCCTCCTCCTTTTTGTCCTTCTCAATGGGGTTGACGGTGATTTTCCCGTAGGAGGAGAGGTCGTCCTTGCGATTGATGTTTTTGTCTAAGTCGCCCATGGAGGTAAGTGCCTTGGTTGATATGAGATTAATGCCTTAAAGGCTGTTAATTTATCAATGGTTGAGAATTTTTAAAGTTGACATAAGTCGGATTTTACTTAAAACTGCCCAAACTTCGAGAAGTTTTTGAGGTACCCTGTGACTAGCATACTAGAACGCTTTAAGGCTCCCCCCTCTGCCCCTGAAATTCAGGATCAAGAGGAGGTCAAGGAGCGCTATAAATACTGGAGATGGCGCGTCTTCTTCGGGATGTACATCGGTTATGTCTTCTTCTATTTCACGCGCAAAAGCTTTACCTTCGCGATGCCCGTCTTAATGCAAGATTTGGGGCTGCAGATTAGCGATTTAGGTGTCTTGAGCAGTATTCTATCGATCACTTATGGGATGAGTAAATTTTTAAGTGGCATGCTCTCCGATCGGTCTAATCCCCGTTATTTCATGGCCACTGGCCTGATTCTCACAGGGGTTTTTAACATCTGCTTTGGCATGACCTCCTCCGTTGTGTTTTTTGCCATTTTCTGGGGGTTGAATGGGATTTTTCAAGGGTGGGGGTGGCCTCCTTGCGCGCGCCTTTTAACACACTGGTACTCGCAAAAAGAGCGTGGCACTTGGTGGGGAATCACCAGCACTTCCCATAGCGTCGGGGGCGCTCTGATCCCTTTTGTTGCAGCTTTTTGTGCTCAGGCTTGGGGCTGGCGCTTTGCGATGTATGTGCCTGGGGTCATTTGTATCCTTGCTGGCCTGTACATTATGAACCGCCTGCGCGATACGCCACAATCTCTTGGCCTTCCCTCTATTGAGAAGTTCAAAAATGACTATCCTGCTGTTAAATTGCAGGAGGACAAGGAAATTTCTGCCAAAGAGATGCTCTTTAAACATGTCTTGAGCAACAAGTTTATTTGGGTGCTTGCAATCTCCTATTTTTTCGTCTACATCATCCGTCAGGCTGTCAATGACTTTGGCGCCCTCTTTCTCATCCAAGCAAAGGGCTATTCCATGATGGCTGCATCGGGCAGTGTCTTTTGGTTTGAAGCAGGGGGGATCTTTGGAACGCTGGTTGCGGGATGGGGCTCTGACAAAATCTTTAAAGGGCGCAGGGCGCCTGTCAACGTGCTCTTTGCACTGGGTGTGGTTTTTGCCATTGCAGGGCTCTACTACTCTCCTGCTGGCTCGATGCTGCTTGACTATAGCCTCATGTTTGCCATTGGATTTCTGATTTTTGGTCCTCAGATGTTGATTGGGATGGCAGCTGTTGAACTCTCTCATAAGAAGGCTGCGGGCACTTCCAATGGGTTCGTCGGTTGGATCGCCTATCTTGGCGCTGCCACCGCAGGTTACCCCATTTCAAAAATTGCTGAAGTGTGGGGGTGGTATGGATTCTTCTCCGCGCTGGTCCTGTGCGGCATCACCACTGTAGCATTGCTCATCCCGCTCTGGGGCATCAAGAGCAATCCTAAATTTACAGCTCAGGAGGATACACCTCCTGCACCAGAGCCTGCCGTTGCAGCAGCTGCCAAATAAGCCTCTATGCGCTCAGGTGATGGTCTTGGGTGGTTGGCTTTCAAAACCCATCGCCAGACCCTCTTCTGCATGTTTATGGGAAAATATTGTAGGCGCTCGATCAGCGGGCGCCCTTGCACTGCGGCAGCAATCCATGTCCACCTCTTTTCTAATGATGCATTCCTCTCCTTGGTGGCCTCTGTGAGCATGGCCATAACTACATGGGCGGTGGCTGCTTGGCTGATGATCAACTGGATTTCAGGTGGGAGCTGCATGAGTAGAGCGATAAACTTGGCTGTGTCAGGGGAGTCGTATGTGCTCTGTGGACTGTGGTGCGCAATTGCAGCAATGAAGAGGGCGTGGATCTCAGCATGGACGTCGGTCATGCAGCGCGCTAATCCTTTCCTTAACCATTGCCTTTGCATCTTCTGCGCAGTCTTTATCACGCGCGATGCTAATCGTGGATAGGCGCAGCGCGTGCTTGCGGCAGCTGGGTTATAGGAAGCAGCCAGCATAACGGCTGTGGTTGCAGGCTCAGCTTTTGTCATGTCAAAGGGCCAGGGTGACCTGGGAATAAAACAACGGCTTGCATCTGCTCCTGCCTCAAGTAGAAGCGTCACGGCTTTTGTGTGTCCCAAAGAGGCGGCGTGCCAAAGCGGCGTTGTGCTGGTCCGTGCAGGCATGCCGCCAACGGTTGCTTTTTTCCCGCGGTCTACTTGTGCCCCCGCCTCTTGCAAAAAGAATCTGACAATTTCTGGGTGCCCTCCTCGTGCGGCCAATGTGAGTAAAGTGTGGCCATTAGTATAGCGCTGATCGATCTCTACTTTTTCTGCGCGCAGTAGGGCTCTTATGTTATCGAGCTTACCTTCAGATACAGCTGTGTAGAGTTGCGTAAGCGCGGAAGGTGGGGTGTGCGTTACGGGGTTTGTTGACATTGTCAATGAGATTGTTGAATCTCAGCCCTGAGTATGGTCAAAGGCTTGATTTTTGTTCAACTTGAGAACATCGTTTTTATCCTGTATATTTCCAGGATAGATCTCTTATCAAAGGAAGTGTGTCTATGGGTTGGGTGCCTCTTCACGTGCATTCCCAGTATTCAATTTTAGATTCCTCTGCTTCAGTCGATGCGATTGCGGAAAGGGCGGCAGAGTGCAAGATGCAGGCTGTGGCCCTGACAGATCAAGGCAACATGTATGGCGCAGTGGAATTTTTCAAGGCGTGCAAGGCAGCAGGCGTCAAGCCGATCATCGGCTGCGAGCTGTATGTGGCCCCAGGATCGCGATTGGAGAAGAAGCGCATCGCAGGCGTGCCCCATGGATTTCCCATTGTTTTGCTGGCAAAAAATAAGCAGGGGTATCAGAACCTGTGCGTGCTCAGCTCGTTGGCTCACTTGGAGGGATTTTATTGGACACCCAGGATCGATAAGGAGCTGCTAGAGAAGCACGCTGAGGGGCTGGTCTGTTTGTCGGGGAGTCTAAGTAGCGCTCTGGCCCATTTTGTGGGAAAGGGAAGTGAGGCGGAGCTGAGAGCGGAGATCGCGTGGTATCGCTCTCTGTTTAAAGAGGATTATTATTTTGAAATCGCGCGCCATCGGATGAAGGAGGAGGATGTGCGCAAAGATGGGATGGATCAGGAGGGGTGGCTCTATCAGCAGTATCTCGATGCCATGCAGCTACAAGAATCACTTAATGCAAAGTTGATTGCGCTCTCGCAAGAATTGGGAGTGCGCTGTGTGGCAGCAAATGACACGCGCTACATCCATCGAGAGGATTGGAGAGCACATGAGATTTTGATGAACATCCAATCGGGAGAGCCGTGCGAAATTTGGGAGAAGGACTCGCATGGAAATGCAAAGCAGAGGGTAAAAAATCCCAAGCGCCAAGTCTCTTATTCGCATGAGATGTATTTCAAGTCGGCAGAAGAGATGCAGGAGTTATTTGTCGATCTTCCCGATAGTTTGGCTGCCAGCGTGGAGATTGCAGAGCAGTGTCAATTTGAATTCGATTTCAAGGCGCGGCATTACCCTGTCTTTATCCCCCCTAATCTAGAGGGCAAGGTGTTTACCCCTGAGGAGCGCAGGATAGAGGCGGAGAATTATTTAAGGAAGCTGTGCGAGGAGGGGATTGGTGTGCGCTACACTGCAGAGCGCCTTGCAAAGGTAGAGGAGAAGTATCCTGGGCGCAATCCGATGGAGGTTGTCAAGGAGCGTCTGCAGTATGAGCTGAGTGTGATTCTACCCAAGGAGATGGGCGATTATCTCTTGATTGTGTGGGATTTCATCAACTGGGCAAAGAAGCGCGGGATTCCGATGGGCCCTGGACGCGGTTCGGGAGCGGGATCCATTGTCCTCTATCTGATCGGTGTCACCGATCTTGAACCTCTCCGATTCAATCTCTTTTTTGAGCGCTTCATTAACCCAGAGCGCCTCTCTTATCCCGATATTGACGTCGATATCTGCATGGATAGGCGCGCTGAGGTGATCGACTACACGGTCAAAAAATATGGTAAGGACAAAGTAGCGCAGATCATCACCTTTGGCACGATGAAAGCCAAGATGGCCATCAAAGATGTGGGGCGTGTGCTGAGCATCCCTTTGCTGCGCGTCAATGAGATTGCTAAGCTTGTTCCAGAAGATTTGAACATGACGTTGGACAAGGCGCTTGAGATCGATCCAGAGCTGAAAAAATTGTACGGCGAAGATGAGGAGGTGAAGAGATTACTTGACATCGCCAGGAAGCTTGAGGGCTCTGTGCGCAACACAGGGATCCATGCAGCGGGCATCATCATCAGTGGCGCCCCGATCATTGAGCGGTGCCCCGTGTGCACAGCAAAAGATTCTGAGATGGCGGTGACGCAGTATTCGATGAAGCCTGTGGAAGCGGTGGGGATGTTAAAAATCGACTTTTTGGGGTTGAAGACGCTGACAGCTATTCAACATGTGGTCGATGCGATCAAAGCCAAAGAGGGAAAGCTGATCGACTGGATCAATTTGCCGCTGGAGGATAAGCCAACATTTGATCTGCTCAACCAGGGAAAGACGATGGGGATCTTTCAATTGGAATCGGGTGGGATGCAAGATTTGGCCAAACAGTTGCACATCGATAAGTTTGAAGAGATCATTGCGGTCGGCGCTCTCTACCGGCCAGGACCCATGGAGATGATCCCCTCTTTTATCAATCGCAAACATAAGCGAGAAGTGATCGAAATTGATCACCCCCTGATGAATGACATTCTGCTGGAGACGTATGGGATTATGGTCTACCAGGAGCAGGTGATGGCCATTGCCGTGAAACTTGCAGGCTATACCCTTGGAGAGGGGGATGTCTTGCGCCGCGCGATGGGCAAAAAAGACAAAGATGAGATGGCGCGCCAGCGGAAGAAGTTTCGATTGGGAGCGCTTGCATGTGGGATTGATGAAGCGACAGCGATGCACATTTTTGACAAGGTGGAAAAATTTGCCTCCTACGGCTTTAATAAATCGCATGCAGCAGCCTATGGCTACATCAGCTACGTAACTGCCTACCTGAAGGCCAATTATTTGAGCCAGTGGCTGGCTGCGCTCATGACAACAGATCGTGATGATCTCTCGAAGGTCACCAAATATATCCATGAAGCGAAAAACCTGAAGGTCGCGATTTTGCCGCCCGATGTCAATGAATCGGCAGTCACCTTCGTGGCAACATCTCATGGGATCCGCTTTGCAATGGGAGGGATTAAAGGGGTTGGAGAGGGAGTTGTCGCAGCTATTTTGGAGCAGAGAGAAAAAAGTGGTCCTTACAAATCGCTCTATGATTTTGTGACACGGATCGACACGCGCAAAGTGGGCAAGAAGGTGATTCAACATCTGATCGAGGCGGGATGCTTTGATTTTACAGGGTGGACAAGAGAGGCGATGCTGATCAGCATCGATCCGATGTATGAAGAGGCCTCCCATGATCAGAAAGAGGCTGCCAAGGGGATCATGACGTTTTTTTCTCTGATGGAAAATGAAAAGCAGGCGCGCTTCACCCATCCTCCCGTGGTGAAAGAAAAGATACCACTGCAGCAGATACTCAAGCGGGAACATGAGCTACTTGGGATCTATTTGAATGGACACCCATTAGATGCTTTTCGCCACCAGATGCAACAACTCTCCTGTGTGCCTCTCGGAGATTTTGAGCAGCTACCCTCTAACAGCGTCTGCCGCATTGCCTTTATCATTGAAGAGGTTTCCGTTAAAATTTCGCAGAAATCACAGCGCAAGTTTGCCATCCTCACAATTGGAGATGGACTGCACCGGTTTGATCTTCCCATTTGGGCTGATCTTTACGAAGAGAAAGCAGCGCTGATGGTGGAGGGGCAGTTGCTCTACGGCGTTGTGCAAAAGCAGTTGCAAGAGGGACAGATGCGCCTGCAGTGTCGCTGGCTGGATGACTTGACACGAGCAGACGAGGCGATGATCCGCGTGTGTGACAATGCATTTGATCATGCTAGACAGCAGGCCAAAACATCGGAGATGCGAGATAGAGGCCGCTCGGAGGCGACAGCACGCACCCCTAAACCCAAAGCCCTTGAAAAACCAAAGAAAACTTTTCAATCGCTCAAAGTCCAACTGGATGTGAAGCTGACCCGCATGAGCCATATCCTTGCCCTGAAGGAGGCCTTCCGCTCCCACTCTGGGGAGATCCCCGTCGAGCTCACCTTTGTGAATCAAGGGGGCAGAGTCGGCGTGCTGCAGATCGACAAGGCTTGGGGGGTAGATTACAACCAGACCTTGGAAGAGAGGCTGACAGCACTTGCCCCGGTAAAAACACTTTCTTGGGAGTGAAAAAATCCCCTTTTGTGCGATACTATTTATCGACTATATAAGGAATTTATGAACGCACTTTTCCTATTTGCATTGCTGCTCGCCCTTCCCATCTACTCCCATGCTGCCTATACGTTTAAAAATGGCAAGTTGATCAAGAGCGAGGAGGTGGCCACACTCTCTGTTCAGGAACATTACGGCGCTGCCATGCAGGCCTACCAGGAGAAAAACTGGGATGAGCTGCTCCACCACTCTGTCATTGTGATTAAGAATTTTGCCTCTACCCCCTTTGCAATCGAGTCCTATTACTACCTCGGCGCCGCCTATTTCCATCTCGAGGAGTTTGAGCTCTCCAACCGATTTTTAACCAAATATCTGAAGAAACAATCGACTCCTAAATTTTTCGAAGAGGCGATTCAATTAAAATTTAACATTGCAGAAGGGTACCAAAGGGGTGTCAAAAAACATCTTCTTGGCCTGCAGAACATGCCCAAGTGGGCGCCTGCAGTAGATGAGGCAATTGCGATTTATGATGAAGTGATCACGGCACTGCCCCACCATGAGCTGGCAGCAAGGGCGCTATTTGGAAAGGCTAAGTTGCAGCTTCAAAGTGAGTTGTACAAATCTAGCATCGAAACCTACCAGACACTCATCCGCAGGTTCCCCAAACATCCGCTCGCTGCGGAAAGTTATATCGGAGTGGGAGAGGTGTTCCTGGTGCAGTCGCAGCGCGAGTACCCCGACCAAGACTTTCTTGACTTGGCAGAGATCAATTTGCGCAAGTTCCACCACGCTTTTCCAGGAGATGAGAAAGTCGCTGTTGCAGACAAGATGCTGATGGATATGAAAGAGGTCTATGCAAGCGATCTGTACGATACAGGAAGATTCTATGAACGCACCTCCAAGGTGCAGGCAGCACACATCTACTACACGCGCATTTTGGCAAAATACCCTGCCACGCAGGTAGCGCAGCTTGCAACTAAGCGCCTGAGCAAATTGCAGTATAAGCCACCTGAGAAAGTCGTAGAGCCGGTAAACCTTCCGCAACAAGCAGTAGAACCTGTCTCGCCCCTTCTCAATTTACAGGTGCAAGGGCTGACAGTCGATAATACACAAGAGCCTCCAAAGGATGCGCAGTGAGAAAGCTTGCTATGGCCTGCCTGCTCCTTCTAGCTGGATGTGGGTACAGTTTTGAGGGAGGGCAATCCCAAGACCGCGTTGTCAGCATAAGCATCCCTTACATTAAAGGGGATGCAGAAGGGCAGCTCAACAATGAGCTGGCTCACGCACTCAGCGCTTCAGGGATGTTTGATTACGTACAAAACTCAGGGGAATTGATCCTTGAAGCCGCGATCGTATCAGATGGGGACGATCGGATCGGATACCGTTTTGACAGAGATCCCACAACAGGCAAGCTCCGCGACAATATTGTTGGCACAGAGAATCGCAGGGCGCTATCTGCCGAAGTGAAACTGATTGATGCCTATACCCAGCAGGTCGTTGCAGGCCCTCAGGTCATCCTCGCCACGGCAGATTACGACTATGTCGATTCAAATTCGATCAAAGACCTCGTCTTCATCACAACGCAAGGCGTGCCGGTCAAAGTGCTCGATTTCTCCCTCGGCCAGCTCGACTCCGTCGACGGCGCGCACGACGACACAAGCAGCATCGTCTACAAGCAGCTAGCCCAAAAAATTGTCGATGGCCTCATCGTCAAATACGCCATCGAATCAAAGTAGAGTACCTGCTAAGCTCGCCCTTTTCCCCATACATTCTGCGATTCCAGGGTCCTTCGGCCCTGTTCCACTCCACTGACATCGGCTCTCGGGAAGAGCCGCTGTCAATGGAGCGGGCCTATACCCAAAAACACTCAAAAGTTGGGCGTCAGGCGGGATTGTAAGCTCCCGAAATTCGATTCGTGCAAAGGGGGGTTGTATTG
>Ga0334722_10003340_pt1 | contig 17337 bp, 15 predicted proteins | sample C3_bottom_MG_FD_207210 | JGI IMG/M metagenome (GOLD analysis project Ga0334722, IMG submission 207210) | Sediment microbial communities from Yellowstone Lake, YNP, Wyoming, USA - C3_bottom | ecosystem: Environmental > Aquatic > Freshwater > Lake > Sediment | place: USA: Wyoming | collected...
GCTCCCCAGGAGCACCGAGCGCTCCAAACGCGCTTCACGACGCACTTTTTCAGGCGAAGCCTCCGCGTAGACAATGAGCGGTGTTTCTCCATTATGAAGATGCCGATAGGTGATTATCTTCTCCGTGATATCAGAAGCGGCGCCGCTCGAAAATATCCCCTCCGACCCGGTGAGCATGTTCTCCAGCATTGCCGGTGAGAGTTTTGTTCCCTGCACCCGGGCAAGATCGCGGGAACGGCTGACCACAGCACCACTGTGATTGACGATGGTAATCGTGGTTTCGTCGGAGAGCTGCAGGTGGGAGGCAAAGTGGGCCAGAGACTCTTGCTTGACTGAAATAGCGACAACCCCAAGAAACCCACCTTGCCGGTCGTAAATCGGTCTTGCCAATGGCAGGGTGTAGCGTTTGGTGACACGGCCAAAACTCGGTTCATCGATATAGAGTTTGTCTTTGCCGCCATCAGCAAAAAAGCGGAAATACGTTCGATCCCCGAGATAAAGACGGGGCTTTACATCAAGGCCATCAGTGTAAGCTAAATAACCATCGCGATCCACCAGGACCACCATGAGTTCTCGGTCGGCAAGGGAGCCGCTGCGCAAGAGCCGGACGTTTGCGGCAAAACGCGTCAGGCCGTCGGCATAAGCGGCGCGCAGTAAGAGCAGCGAGTTATCGAGCTCACGTAATTGCGCGGCGCTGATGGCTTCGGCAATCAGTGTCAGATCAGTTAGCTGGCCCTGAAAAGCATCCATTCGCCACCGTTCCTGGCGATCTGCCTCCCAGTCGGCGGTAAAGAGCAATGCACCCGTCAGTAACAACCACATTATCAGCCATAGTGCATTGCGCCAGACCTTACTTAACCGCTGATCACTGCCGCCAACAGTCATGACTTGTTCCTTTCCCTTAACGTAAGGCACTCCCCCGGTTTTCGGCGTCTACGCCATCAATATCGCATCGCTCGATGAAAGAAGTATCGCTTTCCGAATTGAAATCAGGTTTTTTCAATTCGAAAGCCCTTTCCCCGGAATAATCTTAGACAGGCAGTGACGATAGATGGTCGTAAAGAGTTCCAACATTCTTTTCTATTTCTGCCAGGGCCGCTTCGATCTCATTTTCAACCACCTTGCGATGTTTCTCTTCACTCTTGCGAAATGCTTCTTCCGCACGCTTCCGGTCCGCAATGTCCCTGGTTGTGGCACATGTCAATATCCCATCGGGAGAAGGGATGGCATTTCATCCCAGCCATTTGTCGGAGCCTTCTCTGCGCAGGTAACGGTGTTATTCAGAGCTTGGGGTGGTCATAAGAAATCTTCTTTCACGACAGCCGGTAACCGTTGGTACCGCTCAACGGAATGAGTAAGTTTTAGATTTCATAGTGATTATTGCGGAAGACGATACATAAAAAGAACGGGCATATCAAGGGGAAATAATGTCCCGAAGGCTGATGAACTTTATTGACAATGGATGTATTCCTGCTAAAGTAACCTATCATCTTTATGGGGGGTATGTGTCAATGGACAACATCAGAGGAATAACAATATGAATGAGGAACTGAAAGGCAAGCTGGAGCAGGCCCACAGAATTTTGCATATGGAAGGCCTGGCCGAGGATGCCAGCCGGGGTCATGTCACTGTAAAAAGCGCGACGGGCCGGATTTACGTTAAACCATGGGGTGTGGGATTTCAGGAAATTAAGGCCCGCGATTTTCAGGGAGTTGATGAGGATGGGAATCTGCTGGAGGGCAAGGGGCGCATCCATTCCGAATTGGTTTTGCATCTGGAAATTTACCGGCAGCGGCCGGACGTTTGTTCTGTTATCCATTTGCACCCCTGTTATGCAGTGCTCCTTTCTTCGGTATTTAAGGGAAAAATTAATACTATCAGCCAGCAAGGCGTCCGCTTCACGGGCAAGATACCATTTTTCACTTCGGCCGCTCTTATTCAATCCCGGGAACAGGCTGAGCAAGTGGCGCAGACCATGGGAAAGGAGCCCGTCGTGCTGATGAAAAATCACGGCATCACGGTGGCCGGAGCAAGCCTTGAGGAGGCGGTGATCCTGGCTATCCATTTCGAACAGGCGGCCAAGGACCACCTGCTGGCCAATCTGTTTGGAAAACCGAGCGGCATGTTGTTGGCGGAGGCGAAAAAAATCAGCGGTAATAATTATACTCCCACCCAATACCAGATGATCTGGGGTTTCTACGGGCGGAAATTTAAAACAACCGCCGCATTGACAGGCAAGAAGAATAATCTGCCCGTGCCGGGATACATTTAAGGTCTTTTACTGGCCCTCAGCAGCAGGAGGTTGCTTCTGAAAAAACGAATTATTATAGCTTGTTTTTTATTCCTGCTGATCGGCGTCGGTTTGCTGGTTTACGTGGGACAGAGCAAGGTAAGACAGGGTGAATTATTTTATTCGGGGACTATCGAGGCAACCCAGATCAACCTTTCCTTTCAGGCCGGAGGCCGGGTAGGGCATGTGTTTGCCCGGGAGGGGCAGGCCGTGACCACGGGGCAGATACTGGCCGAGTTGGAGCGGGCCGAATACCAAGCCCGCTTTGAGCAGGCCCGGGCCAATGCCGACCGGGCCCTGGACCAGCAAAAGCAGCTGGAGGCGATCCTCGCGGTTTATGAAAAATCCCTCCCTACCGATGTTGTCCGAGCCGAAGCCGGAGTGCGTGCCTTGAGTTCTCAAGTTGATGAACTCAAGGCGGGAAACCGCACCCAGGATGTGGAACGGGCCCGGCAGGCATTCCTGGCGGCACAGGATGTCTGGGAAGAGGCTAAAAAAAACTGGGAAAGATACGATCGGCTCTTCCATAGCGAAGTCGTTTCGGAAAAGGAAAGGGATGCGGTAAAACTCAAATATGAAACGGCACTCAGGGATTATGAAAGAGGACGGGAAGCCTACGATTTGGCCAAAGAAGGGCCCCGTCAGGAAACGGTAGCTACGGCGCAGGCCAGGTTGGCGGAAGGGGAAGCCGTTCTCCACAATACCCGTTATAATTTGCCGCGGATCGAGGCCGCAAAAAGGGACCTTGCCGCGGCCCGCTCACAGGTTAAAGCTGCCGCCGCCGCACAGGCCCAGGCCAGGATACAGTTGGAGTATACGCAATTGCCGGCGCCGTCCCCAGGCATGATTACCAGCCGCAATGTGGAACCGGGCGAGGTGGTGACACCGAGCCGGGAAGTTTTAACCTTGGCCGATCTTTCCCGCGTGGATCTGAAAATCTTTGTCGGTGAAACGGAAATCGGCCGGGTCAAGCCGGGGCAGCCGGTGGATGTCAAAGTGGACAGCTTTCCAAATAAAATCTATCGGGGAGGGGTGGCTTTCATTTCCCCCGTGGGTGAATTTACGCCCAAGATCATCCAGACCAGCAAGGAGCGGGTCAAGCTCGTTTATTTAGTCAAGATTTCTCTTCCTAATCCCAATCTCGAACTGAAAACGGGGATGCCGGCTGATGCCTGGTTACGCTGATGCCTTTATCCAGGTGGATAATGTGTCGTTTCATTTCGCCTCCCTGCCGGCGGTGCAGCAAGTGAGTTTTACCGTGGGGCGGGGAATGATTGCCGGTCTCGTAGGTTCCGACGGGGCCGGGAAATCAACTCTGCTCAGGATGATGGCGACCATGCTCAAACCCACGGCGGGCAGTATTGCTGTGGCCGGGCTGGATGTGGTGTCGAAAAAAACGCAGATGAAACACCTGATGGGTTACATGCCGCAACGCTTCGGCCTTTATCAGGACCTGACGGTTGGGGAAAACCTTGATTTTTTCATGGATATCTTCGGTATTACAGGAGCGGAAAGGGTGACGCGCCGCCAGCGCTACCTCGGATTTTCCAATCTGGCTCCCTTTATCGATCGCCCCGCCGGCAATCTCTCCGGAGGGATGAAGCAAAAGTTGGGGCTGGCCTGCGTCCTTGTGCACGAGCCGCAGGTGCTCATCCTCGATGAACCGACCAACGGCGTTGACCCCGTCTCCCGACAGGAATTCTGGGATATTTTGACCCAGATGAAAGGCGAGGGAATGACGATTATTATTGCTACGGCCTATATCGACGAAGGGGAAAAATGCGATCAGTTGGGTTTGCTGCACCGTTCCCGGCTACTGGCCTGGGCGCCGCCGGCGGAAATAAAATCATCTTTCGCCAGTCTCGAAGCGGCCATCATTCAGCGCATCGGAGAGGTGGACCGGGAGCTCGTGGATGATAAATTCCGTGCCTGAGGCCGTAGCTGTAGAAAATTTAGAGAAGCGTTACGGCGCTTTTATCGCCGTTGATAAAATAACCTTTGCCGTGCGCCAAGGCGAGATATTCGGTTTTCTCGGCCCCAACGGTTCGGGGAAATCAACAACAATTCGAATGCTTTGCGGAATCATCACCCCCACGTCGGGTTCCGGTCAGGTGGCGGGGCACGACATCAATACGGAGCCTGAAGAGATAAAGCGCGCCATCGGCTATATGTCCCAGAAATTTTCCCTGTATGAAGATCTGACGCCGTTCGAAAATTTGCGGTTCTATCTTGGTATTTACAATGTGCCCCAGGAGCAGTGGCGGGAGCGCATGGAATGGGTGCTCGATACGACCAGGTTGCAGGAAGTCCGCAATCGTTCTGTTCGCGAATTGCCGCCCGGATGGCGGCAGCGCCTGGCCCTGGGCTGTGCCCTGCTTCACCGGCCGGGCATCCTGTTTCTGGATGAGCCGACCGCCGGCGTCGATCCCATTACGAGACAGCACTTTTGGGATTTTATCGGCCGGCTGGCCGGAGAGGGACGAACGGTTTTTGTCACTACCCACTACATGGATGAAGCGCGCCATTGCGGGAGGATCGTGATGATCAACGAGGGACGCATCGTGGCGATGGGCAGTCCCGGTGAAATTATTGCCCAAACCTGTCCGGGACGTACTCGGGCAACCCTGAATGACGCCTTCGTGGCCTTGATGACCGGCGTGCCCGGGAGAATAGGTTAGGATCGTGATAGCTTCCGGTGGTATGAGAACTTATTGCAAAAGAAGATCATTCTGGTGATCCAGCGTGTCCCGGATCACCCGGGAAAGCTCTTTCCTTGTCAGGGGCTTTATACAATAGGCTCTGATTCCCAGCGACTTGACCTGCTCTTCCGTAGAAACTTCGTGGACCCCTGAACAGAGGATGATGGGGATGTCCGGGCGGATCTTCATAATCTCCCGAGAAAGTTCGATGCCGGTCATCTTGGGAAGGGTCATGTCGGTAATGACGAGATCAAAACGCTCCGGCTCGGCATGGAACAGCTCCAGGGCCTCTATGCTACTGGTGACACCCGTTACCTCATAACCGATGGAGGAGAGCATGTGTATGCCCAAATCGATGAGGGCGTATTCGTCGTCCACAAAGAGGATTTGCTCCGTACCGCCGATGACGGAACTGGATATGTTTTCGTTTATGACTTCTGCGGGGATGATTCTTGGCAGGTAAACATTGAAGCTGGCACCTTTTCCCGGTTCACTATAGACGTTAATAGCGCCGGCATGGCTCTTGACGATGCCAAAGACCATCGATAGACCGAGACCGGTCCCTTCTTCCTTGGATTTTGTCGTGAAGAATGGATCAAAGATGCGGTGAATATGCGCAGGCTCGATGCCCTGTCCCGTATCGCTTACGGTCAGCTTGATATAAGACCCGGGTTCTAGGTCTGAATTATGGATAATTTCACCTTTGGCCAGTTCTATGGCAGAGAGTTCGATCTTCATGATACCGCCTGTCTGTTTCATGGCATGAGCGGCGTTAGTGCATAAATTCATGATGATCTGGTGAACCTGAGAGGGATCTGCCAGTATGTTGCATGATTCATCGGTATCATGCTCTCGGATTTCGATAGTCGCCGGAATGGACGCCCGGAGAAATTTGATGGATTCTTTTAGCAGTAGCTTGATGTCCAAAGGTTTCTTTTCATGGTTGTCCTGCCGGCTGAAAGTAAGAATTTGTCTGATCAGGTTTTTGGCCCGATCGGCGCCCTTCATGGTTTCTTGCAGATACTGCTTCAGGATTTCATTCTGGCTTACATCTATTGCCATCTCGGTGTAGCCGATAATCGCCGCGAGAATGTTGTTGAAGTCATGGGCAATGCCGCCGGCCAAGGTACCGAGGGCCTCCATCTTATGTGCCTGCATGAGCCGGATTTCGAGCTGGGCCTTTTCCTCTTCCGCTTTCATGCGTTCCGTGAGGTCAATGTCGATGCAAAACAGTTCCTGCTTCTGTCCGGGCAACTGAACGATGGCATGACTCGAAAAAACCGCTACAGGCGATCCATCTTTGCGCATCAGCGACAATTCCGACGCCGGGATTGGCATCCCTGTCTCGGCCATCTGTCGCATCGCTTGCTCGACAGCCCCTCGCATTTCCGGAGGGATAATCAGATCTATCAAGTTACGCCCAATCGCCTCTTGCGCACTGTATCCATATAACCGTTCGGACGCTTGATTCCAGTATTGCGCTGTGCCGTCCGGTCCATACCCCTGAACGGCTACCGATTGAATATCTTGCAGTAAATTCCGGAATCGTGCCTCGCTTTCCCGCAACACCTCCTCGGCCTTCTGGCGCTCTGTGATATCAGTGGTGATTTCCAGGCACGAAACTATCACCCCGGAAGCATCTCGAATGGGGTTGGCGATATTTTCCACAAAGCAAATTTCACCATCAGGAAGTTTTACTTCTGCAATATGGTTATGTGACTTACCATCCTGAAATGCCAATTCCACGGGACAGTTTTCACATATCCGATCTCTCTGTTGGAATACTTGATAACATTTTTCCCCAATGTGATTGCCAAATATTCCCAATGTCAAGGGACTTTGATAGATGAGACGATAGTCCTTGTCTCTGATGGTCAGACCGGAGGTCATCGCTGCTATGATCGCATCGAGCTTGTTTTTTTCATTTTGGGCTTGTTCTTCCGCCTTCCGATGTTCCGTGATGTCCGATCCGATGCTTAAGATTTCCAGCACCTTTCCATCTCCATCCATCACTGCCTTATTTGTCCAGGAAACCCATATCCGCTCGCCGTTGCGACGCATATTCTCGTTGATGTTTTGCTCGAAATCCTTAGGGTTGGCACTGATCTTGTCCAATAACGGTCTCAAATCCCTGCCGGTACTTTCATTTTCCGGGACAATAGTCCCTACCACAGGGTGTCCTAATATCTCTTCTTCCGTGTATCCGAACAGCTGCAGGCCGAACTCATTCATGAACGTTATATTCCCATTCTGGCTCCACCGGAGGATTATGCTGTTGGCGTTCTCAACGAGTTCTCGATATTTCTGCTCGCTCTCGCGAAGTTCCATTTCTGCCAGCTTGCGCTCGGTGATGTCACGTAACACTCCATCTTCCCCGATGTAAAGACCATTGCTGTCAAAGCGGGCCTGGGAATGCAGCTCAAACCAATAACTGGCGCCATTTGCCGCCGAAATACGGAATTGGAGGCCCGCTGTGATTTTTCGTTGCTCCTCGATGGCTTTCAGAAAGGAGCTGATTACAATTTCACGGTCCTCGGGATGGATGAAATCAAAGAATGGCTTACCCTGAGTGTCCTGTTCACTATAGCCATAACGCTCAAAAGCTGAACTATTGACAGTGACGACCTTGCCTTCACCATCAAGCGAATAAATAATATCAGGGATATTGTTTGCCAATATTTTAAACACTTCCTCGGATATCAACATGGAATCCCTATCGCGTTTGCGGTCTGCTTCAGCCTTTTCCAATTCCTGTATTCTCCGCTTTAACAAGGAATTTTCTTTGAGCAGTTCGTGATTTATTCCGTATGGATCTTTCATCTGAAGCCCCCAAGGGTGATAAATAATGCCGGATGGAAGTAAAAATAGTTATGATTTGTTGTGTGATTAAAGTCAGCTGGAAGCTATCGGATACCCATTTAGATGTCAAATGGAAAGATGGGTAATGCGCTACTGATTGCCGCTTACAATGGTTCTATCTGTCGGCATGTGCTGTTGTATCTTCAATAATTTCGAGTGTCGCGAGAAGATCATGCGTTATTTTGAAAATTCAGGTATGAAAGTTATAGCTGCCGGGGATACATATACAAGGATGTATGGGGCGTTGTTTTATATACCCCGGCAATTATGCGGATTGGTTTCTACGCAGATATATCTATTTTTTCTTGCTTGCTTTCTGCGCCTCTTTGATATGGGGTACTATTTCATCCAACATCTTTCCCTGCTCATCGAGCATCTTTTTTAGCTCTGCCGAAGAAGCCGGTGCCAGAGTGAAGTCGGCTTTCTTGGCCATTCCCTCAAAACCTGGATCGGCGAGCGCTTTTGCTGCGGCACTCTCCAGAATTGCCGCAATATTAGCCGGTATAGCGGGAGGGCCAAAAAGCCCCAGTGTGACGTCGAAAGCTGCTCCGGGATAGCCCAGCTCAAGCAGGGTCGGTACATTCGGAAAGTCGGGACTTCTTTTGGGACCAGCACCCACAATAACCCGTAATCTCTTTTGTTCCGCCAACGGTGCAAAAGAGATTATGCTTCCCGTGCAGGCATCAACCTGTTTGGATATCACCGCTAAAGCTGCATCAGAGCCGCTATCGTAGGGAATGTAGGTGGCATTGACACCAACCCTATTTTTAAGAAAAAAGAATGCTAAATAAGAATTATTGCCCAGACCGCTGCCCGATACTTTGACATTCTTTGTTTGTCCCAGCTTTTTGAGATCGTCAATAGTTTTTATGGGCGAATCAAAAGGCACTGCAATGGCATTGTAATCACCACCGGTAATATTACAGATGGGTGTCATCTTTTCAATCTTATAACCGGGGTTTTCAAGTTTTTCGCCCAGCAGGGAGGCAGGAAATCCTGTCAGGACCAACGTGTATCCGTCTGGATTGGCCTTGTATACTTGAGTTCTGCCTATCTTGCCCCCGGCCCCTTCCACATTTTCCACCACAACGGGGGTATTTAAGTATTTGGACAAGAACGGTTGTATGGTTCTGGCGACAATATCAGTACTGCCTCCCGCCTTCTGGGCCACGATGATCTTTACCGGTCCGGAAGGAAATTTAGATGGAGCGGCCTGCCCGGGTAAAGGCACAGCCAAAGCCAAGGCCAGAATGGAAAATATGCAGGTTGATAAAATTTTATTGGCAAAACCGCTTTGGTAATTCATATCGTTTCCTCCTTAATCGTTTGATGCAACAGGTTGGGGGGATTTGAAAAAATGGTCTTTTATAAAAGGCCACAAAATGAACAGTGCGGCGATGATCAGAAAAGCCAGCGAGATGGGTCTGGTGAAAAAGACCGAATAAGAGCCATCAGAAATCAGTATGGCTCGATTGAACTGGGGTTCGATCAGATTTCCCAGGACTAATCCGAGCACCAATGACGCCGGTTGATAGCCCGTCTTTCTCAGCAAATAGCCCATCAACCCGAAGATCAGCATGGCTACAATGTCGGGAATGCTGTTCCGATAGGCATAGGTACCATAAATTGATAGAACGACAACCGCTGGTATAAGCAGTGCGATGGGAATGGCAACCACCTTCACGAAATAGCGGACCAGAAGCAATCCGAAAATAAAAAAAGATATCTGGGCGAGAAGAATCCCCGCGAATATTGCATAAGGCACCGGACCGCTTAAGAAAAAATCAGGACCTGGCTTCAACCCCTGTAGAACGAGGGCTGCCAGCAGAATGGCGGTGGTTGGCGAGCCCGGAATCCCCAGTGTAAAAGTGGGTATCAGGTCCCCTACGACACAGGCGTTCTTGGCTACCTCCGGCGCTATCAAGCCGCAAGGGTTTCCCTGGCCAAATGTTTTCGGTTCCTTTGATGCTTGTTTTTCAAACATATAGGCCATCAGGCTTGCAGTAACAATTCCCAGTGCCGGCATGATGCCAAAAAAGACTCCGCATGCCGCCCCCCGGACTGCCGACAGGGGCCTTTGTATCAATGCCTTGAAGCCATCCCAAATGCTGTCGGTAACTTTGTGAAAGCCACTGATGGTTTCTCCTTCTTCGGCTAAAAACATCACCTGAGAGATCGCAAAAAGACCCACTGTCACGGGGACGATTTTCAGACCATCTTCCAGGTATAAAGATCCAAACGTAAGCCGGTATTGGCCATGGATTGGGTCCTGACCTATAAAAGCCAGCAACAAACCCAGGGTTCCCATAAACAAGCCTTTTACCGTTTCTCCCCGCGATCCCACGGCGAGCAACGCTAAAGCCATGAGTCCCAGGGAAAAATACTCGGCTGCCCCGATTTTCATGGCTACCATCACCAGGAGCGGGGAAACAAGCACCAGACATATCCAGCCGGCGACTCCCCCGATCAAAGACCCGAATGTGGAAATCCCGAGAGCCATTCCCGCCTTACCCTGCTTGGCTAAGGGGTATCCATCCCAACAGCTGGCAATCGACCCCGGTCCGCCGGGTGTGTTGATGAGAATAGATGCAATTGAATCGCCGTAAGCAGTAGCGGCGTGTATGGAAACCAGAAATATAATTGCCGTTACCGGCGGCAAGGCAAAGGTGAAGGGGAGCATGAGGGCTACACCAAAGATTGGGCCGAGTCCGGGCAAAGCACCCACAATAAGCCCAATGAGCGTACCTAACAGGAGATAACATACGTTCAGTCCCGATAGGGCGAGCTTAAATCCATCCAGCCATAGATCCAGGTTCATTTGGTGTCTCCCAGCCGGTTCAGAAGAGTATTCCTGCCGGCAGCTTGATTTTGAGTACGAGTGAAAAGGAAATGTACATGCAAGCGGTTATGAACATACTTGTTATGACGGTTATCTTCCAGTTTTTGTAATGCATGAAAAAAGGTACGGTCAAGGTGTATAAGAGAGTGGCCCAAGTTAACCCGATGAGCAGGACAAAGAGGAAATAGCCGACCATGGATACGTAAGACCACCACCAGGCGAGAAGACCTCCCGCCGGGCTCGCCGATTCATCATGAGGCCCTTGCTGTTCTTCGGCCATCAGGGAAGAGGACCTCCCCTTTTTTATGCTGATGATCTGGGCAACAATAATAGAAAGGCAGAAGATGATGCATACCACGGCGACAATGTTCGGCAATAATCCCGAGGCAATGTTTTCCATGTCATAGGTATCGGCCAAAAATAAAATCGCAAAGATCATGCTGGCCAGGAGGATGAATATATCGATTACCCATAAAGCATCGTTCTTTTTCTCCATCCATCCTCCATGACTATTGACCGGTGTTGACACCGATAAACGGGATACATTCGTTAACGCAGTTGTTTTCTGTCAGAAAAAACGCAGTACGCAACTCTAGGCTTACTACGGATGCCGGCTTGTGGAAACAGAAACTCAACCCTCAGTAGACTCGATATCGCTCGGTTTGTGCAGAAGCCCAGCCTCGATCTGACCTTTGATAATTTTACGGGCGATTTCGCGGGCGTCGTCCGTGGTGCTTAGCGGTTTCTCCGCAAATGCATCGGTTGGCCAGGCATTGGCGCGCTGATATTCGCGGGCATAGAGATCTGCCCGGCAAAGAATTGTTGGGTTGTAATTATGGCCGCTTCCCGCCACTCGGGTCTTGCGCCACCGCAATCGGTCAACGTCCACCGAAGCCGAGATCACGGCTTCACCGGGACCGTCGGCAATGGCCATAATATCCCCGTCGGGAGAAATAATCTGCGAACGGCCCCGCCAGCCGAATTCGGGGCGATCCGTCCCTAGGAAAGAAGCCGTGTTGCAGGAGAGCAGGTAAACCTTGTTCTCAGCAGCCCGAGCAACTCGCATAGCCTCCCATCCAGCCTGAGAACGACGGTACAGGCTTGCATCGGGGTGAATCAGGATTTCTGCCCCCTTCAGAGCCAAAGCCCGGGCTACTTCAGGATATTGAATATCTCCGCAGACCATAACACCGAGGCGTCCGATGGGGGTATCAACAACAGGAAACAGTGCCTCTTCGCCGAATACCTCAACGAAGCGGCTATATACGTCTCCCGGACCGGTATAGGAAACATTCAGATTATTCGGGCCGTTATGCTTTCTATAGGTAAGAACGATATCGCCCCGGGGATCAATGATGACGGTGGTGTTAAAGTAGCAGTTGGGAAATGCAGGGTGACGCTCTAAAAAGTGGGCGACTAAATACAGCTCTAACTTCCGGGCCGTTTGCCCCAGAAGATCCGTGGCAAAATTGGGAACCGGCAAGGCGATATCAATCCACTGATTTACCGTTCGGGGACGAAATTGGCCGAAGAGAGAATATTCTCCGGTAGCTACAAGCCTCGCCTCGCCAACACGGTTAAAAACCCATCCGATGAGTTCCGTTATGCGCTTGATGTTGCGCTTGATCTGCGCGTCTCTCTCGTCTATATTTCGGACTACCTGGCAGGGGCTCTGAATGAGGACTACGTCATACGGTTCCATTTCATCTCATCCTTTCCATGAATTAGATTATCGCTTTTAGGGAGATTGCTCACCGATTGATAAGACATTGTATTTTTACAGTCTGACTATAGGGCATGGTAATCTTGTCTGTCAAGGGGAAAAGGACTGACTTCTGAGGGCAACAACTTATCCAAAACGACCCGTCAAGTACTCTTCAGTTTTCAGATCTTTTGGCGACGTGAATATTTGCGCAGTTTCACCGAATTCTCTGAGTTCCCCCAGCAGCATAAAGGCGGTGTAATCAGAAACCCGTGCCGCCTGCTGCATATTGTGGGTAACGATCAGGATGGTGTACTTTCTCTTGAGTTCAATAATCAGTTCCTCAATATGCATCGTGGCAATGGGATCAAGGGCTGAACAGGGCTCATCCAGGAGAATCACTTCCGGCTCTACCGTGAGTAACCTCGCGATACAAAGCCGTTGCTTCATTTCCTCTGAAATACTGAGTGCCGACATCGTCAATTTATCTTTGAGATCATCCCACAAACCAACAGCCAGCAGGCATTTCTCAACCATTTCCTGAGCATGCCGTTTGTCGCCGATGCCATGGATCTTGAGCCCGTAAACCATGTTTTCGTAAACGGAAAAAGGAAATGGATTTGGCCTCTGGAAAACCATGCCGACTTTTTTACGCAACTTTATGATGTCAATGCTCTGCACTTCTTCGTCATTGACCAGAACGGTGCCCGTCGTCGTGACATCATCGATGAGCTCGTTCAGCCGGTTAAAGCAGCGCAGCAGTGTTGATTTTCCGCATCCTGAAGGTCCGATGAGGGCGGTGATGTTGTTCCGGTAAACGGATAGATCCACATCCTTTAATCCGCAAAATGTTCCGTAATACAGGTTAAGCTTTTCTGTTTTTAGTGCGCATTCCAGCATTATCCAAATTTCCCCTGTATATAGTCTTCGGTTTTCTGCAGTAATGGTTTGGTGAAGATCATTTCCGTCGTCCCGAATTCTATGAGTTCACCCATGTAAAAGAAGGCGACATAATCCGTGGCCCGAGCAATTTGTTTGGTATTGTTGGAAACGAGTATGATCGTGTATTCTTCTTTCAGCTCACTCAACGCCCCTTCAATTTTGGCGGTGGATATCGGGTCGAGACCGGAGCAGGGTTCGTCCATCAGGATTATCTCGGGCTTTAAAGCCAGCGTTCTGGCCAGACACAAGCGCTGCTGTTGACCACCGGAAAGCTTGAGGGCCGAAGAGTTGAGCCGGTCCTTGACCTCATTCCAGAGGAACGCCTTCCCCAAGCTTTCTTCCACTAGGGCATTCAGCTGCTCCCGTTTGTTGATGCCCTTGAGCTTGGGACCAAAAACGATATTCTCATATATGGAACGGGGGAGCGGCATCGGCACCGCAAAGACGGTGCCGACCCGACGCCGCAGGGCTACGCCGTCTATTTCACTGCCCAGGATGTTTTCGCCATCTATGCACACCCGGCCGGCGATGCTGGCATCGCCTTCAAAGTCGATCATCCGGTTGATGAGCGATATCAAGGTAGACTTGCCGCTCCCGGCAGGACCCATAAATCCCGTAATCATATTTTTGTAAATATCCAGACTCACGTTGTTTACCACGCGATCTTTGCCCATCAGCAAGGAAATGTTTTCTATTTTTATTTTAACGTCCATGATGCCTTAGCAAGTAAGAAATGTTTATCGGGGTTAGGAGTACCGTTTCATAACTTTATTCATGAAGTAATAAGCCAAAATATTGACTGTCAGAATGCTTAAAACCAAAACCAGCGCCGTTGAGTAAGCCATTTCCATGGAAATGCCCTCGCGGGCCAGGATATAAAAGTGAACTGCCATGGTCCGCCCGGAATCCATAAGCGATGTAGGAAGCCTGAGAGAGCTGCCCATCGTAAATATGACTGCCGCGGTCTCTCCCACCGCCCTGCCGATACTCAGCATAATGCCGGTGAGTATTCCCGGCGCTGCTGCGGGCAGAACCACCTTGGTCGTCGTCTCCCATCTGGTGGCGCTGAGCGAGTAGCTGACCAGCCTGAGGTTCCGTGGTACTGATTTTATCGCTTCTTCGCTTGTTCTGATAATGGTCGGCAGAATCATGATTGTCAGCGTGAGAGCCCCGGCCAGCAGCGACCAGCCCATATGCAGTTTATTCACAAAAAAAATGAATCCGAAAAGCCCGTAGATAATCGAGGGTATGCCTGCCAGTGATTCTACTCCGAAGCGGATGATTCTGGTGAGACGCGACTCCTTGGTATATTCCGTTAAAAAAATGGCTGTTCCAATACCCAGCGGTGTCGCCAGGATAATAGAAAGCACTACCAGAAACAATGTTCCCACGATGGCGGGGAAGATGCCGCCATGCCGGCCCATATCCTCGGGATAATAGAAGAGGAACTCCAGATTTAAATCGGAGATGCCTTTGAAAAATATGATAAAGACAATGACCACCAGTATGCCGACGGTAGAATAGGCCTGCATATTCAGGATGATTTTGACTAATTTGTCAATAAACCGCGGATTTACTCTCACTTGGCAATTTTCCTTTTCATGACAAAATTGGCAATGTAGTTGAGAGCCATAATGATGACCAAAAGGACGACTCCTGCCGAGAACAATGCTCTCCTGTGATCACCGCTGGCATAGGCCAGTTCCAGGGCAATGTTACTGGTCAATGTCCGTAAGGGGTCGAGCAGACCCGTTGGTATCCTCAGAGCATTCCCCGCCACCATGATGACTGCCATGGTCTCACCGATGGCCCGTCCCATGCCCAGTACGAAACTGGCCAGAATACCTGATTTTGCAGAGGGTATCACTACCCGGTAAACCGTTTGCCAGGTGGTCGCCCCCATGGCCAGCGACCCTTCCCGATAACCTTGGGGAACACTCGTCAATGAGTCATAGGATATGCTGATAATAGTCGGTAAAATCATGATACTGAGCACTAGGGATGTAGAGAGCAAAGAGAATCCCGATCCTCCCAAGTTGTCTCTGATGATGGGGACGATATAGATAACGCCGAGAAAACCGTAAACGACAGAGGGGATACCTGCCAGCAGTTCTAAAGCCGGTTTTAAAAAGAGCCGCCTTTTTTTCCCCGCATACTCCGACAGGTAGGTTGCACATCCCAGCCCCAGAGGAGCGCCGACTATCAAGGCGCCGATGGTAACCAGAAATGAAGATACAATCATGGGGAAGATGCCGAAATAACCCTTCGTCGGCGCCCACTTAAAACCGAAAATAATATCCTTGACGCCGACCTTAAAAAAGAGCGGCAAACCCTCGATCAGGATGAACAGAAAAATGAGCAACAAAAACAGGAGCGACGAAAAGGCGCAGAAGGTCAGCACCAGTTTGATAATACGTTCCTTTTGAGCAGCATTAATTGTCATGTACGGTAATAAGTCCTTCTTTTTTCAGGATATTCTGGCCATCTCGCGAAAGGACGAAACTGATAAAGCTGTTTACGCTTTTATTCGTTTCGTCCATGGTAAGATACAAAAATGGCCTGACGATTTTGTATTTCTTCAACTTGACATTTCCCACTGTGGGAGCCACGTTGTCCACTGCCACTGCATTCACTTTCCTGTCCACGGTTCCCATGGAAAGGTAGCCGATGGCGTAAGGATCAGTCGCCAAAACCTCTTTCACCGAACCGTTCGAGTCCTGAACCATTATGCCTTCATCGATCTCTTCTTTTTTCATGACCAGCTCTTCAAAGGCGCCCCGGGTGCCGGACCCTTCTTCGCGGGTAACGGCATCGATCTTCCTGTCTATCCACCCGAGGTCCTTCCAGTTGCTAATTTTACCGCTGAAGATGCCTTTTACCTGGTTCATTTGCAGGGAACGAATCGGATTTGTAGGGTGCACGGCAATGGCAATGCCATCGTAGCAGATGACTATCTCATGCAATGATTTTTCTTCCGGTTTGAGTTCCCTCGAAGACATGCCGATATCTACGGTGTGGTTCATGCTGGCCTGAATACCGGCAGTAGAGCCGCCGGCCTGTACGTTGACAATAAAATTAGCTTTTTCGAGCATGAAATATTCCGCTAGCTTTTCCGTAAAAGGCATCACCGACGTGGAGCCGGCGATATTGATAACCTGCTTTTTATTCAGCGAATCAACGGACGACCTTTCGGAGCAAGAGATGATCAGCGCCGCAAAAATCAGCAGCACAATTGAGGAAAATCGCGGCATGAATTATCCCTCTGGATTGCTCTTTAAGTGCCTGATGATCTTTCCTTCAACCATGAAGATCACCAACTCCGCAATGTTCACCGCATGGTCAGCCATTCTCTCGAGGTATTTTGAGATAAAGAGGAGTCTGGTGGCCCGGGAAACGTTTTTCATGTCCTGCATCATGAAGGTCAACAACTCGCGGAAAATCTGATCGTGCAGCTGGTCTACCGGTTGGTCATCCCGCGTCACTTTCCCCGCGAGCTCAACATCCTCCCGGACGAAGGCATCCAGGCTTTCCCGCACCATCTGCTGCACGATAACTGCCATTCTCGGCAAATCAACATAGGGCTTTAATTGCGGTTCCTCATTCAGCTCCAGGGCCCGCTCGCAAATGTTGACCGCCATGTCCCCGATTCTTTCCAGATCGTAATTTATTTTGATGGCCATGGTTATAAACCGTAAATCTTTCGCTGCCGGCTGTCGCAGCGCCAGAAGGCGTAGACAAAATTCATCTACTTTCACTTCCTTGTCGTTGATAATATCATCGTCGGCGATAACCTTGCGGGCGAGGTCGGAGTCTCGTTCTACCAGGGATTTTATGGCTTCACTGATGGCCTTCTCCACCAGGGCTCCCTCGTAAATAAGGTTATCTTTTAATTCTTCCAGCTCCTTATCAAAATGCGTAGAAATATGGCCTTCTTTCATGGCAGCCTCCCTTTCTGTGTCGCGGGATATATAGACGTTTTTAGCCGGTTAAGCAACCACTTTGTAAA
>Ga0334722_10003341_pt1 | contig 17336 bp, 18 predicted proteins | sample C3_bottom_MG_FD_207210 | JGI IMG/M metagenome (GOLD analysis project Ga0334722, IMG submission 207210) | Sediment microbial communities from Yellowstone Lake, YNP, Wyoming, USA - C3_bottom | ecosystem: Environmental > Aquatic > Freshwater > Lake > Sediment | place: USA: Wyoming | collected...
AGAGCGCCATCGCCACCCACTCCCAGCCGCCGAACTGCAACGGGGACACCATCGCAAGCAAGGCAATCGGCACGGTCAGCGCGACCGCCACCAGCAGGCGACGCCGAAGGACGGCCGAGGACTCGTCGTGATGGTGGTGGGCTCCGTCAGCCCCGTCCGCCGTGTGGGCCGCGGAAGCCGGATGCGCGTGATAGCCGATCGACTCGACGGCGCCGACAAGGTCGCCCACTGCTACCGGCGGATCGCAATGCACCGTCGCCTGCTCGGTGGCGAAGTTGACCGTCGCCTCGACCCCGTCGAGCTTGTTCAGCTTCTTCTCGATGCGCGCAGCGCACGAGGAGCACGTCATCCCCTCGAGATCGAGAACGACGCGCTCGCGTCCGGTGGCGTCGGCCGTGGTCATCAGACCGCCTCGTACCCAGCCTCTTCGATCGCGGCGCGGATCGCCGCGTCATCGAGCGTCTCGCCGCGAACGACGACCAGCCTCGTCTCCAGATCGACGTCGACCGTGGCGACACCGGAAACGGAAGACACCTCCTGCGTGACGGCCGCCTCGCAATGGCCGCAGTGCATTCCCGGAACCGTGTATGTGATCGGGTCGCTCATGGGCACCTTTTCGCTGCCCATGAGTATACCCCTATGGGGTATTGTTGTCGACCTAGCTCAGTCTCAGCGCGACGGTCGTCACCTTCTGCTCGCGATCTACGCCAAGCGTTCCGTCGAGCTTCCGCCGCAGCTCACCGGAGGCATGCAGCTCCTCGGTGATGTCCGCGCCGCCGATCAGCTCGCCCTTGACGTAGACCTGCGGGATCGTCGGCCAGCCCGACAGCTCGGACAGCTCCTGGCGGATGCGAGGATCGGGGAGGATGTCGACCGCCGCGATCGGCGCGCCGGCGTCGAGAAGCGCACGAAGCGCCCGGTCGGAGTTGCCGCACATCACCAGCTGCGGGGTGCCCTTCATGAAGAGCGCCACCGGCTCGTTGTCGATCACGTCCTGAATCTGCTCGCGAAGCGTGCTCATGCCGCCCCTCTCGTTGTGATCCGAAGCTCGTGGATGGTCCCGTCGCCTAGCGGCGCGGCCAGCGCCGCATTGACGAGACGATGCTGGTCGATCAACGGCAGCTCGCCGAAGCGCCGGCTGACGACTGTGACGTGGAAGTGGTCGCCGGTTCCCGTGCGATCGACGACGTCGACCTCCGCAGCCTCCGGAAAGGCCCGCTCGAGAAGTGCCCGAATCGTCTCGCTGGCCATTGGAGATGATGCTACCCGTGCGCCATTGGCTCACCGCACCCCGAGCGTGAAGCGCGAGGTTGTCGAGCCGGGCTTCCGCGCCTTCGTCGCCCGGACGTTCGGCGACGAGGGCAGGGAGTGGATCGCCCGCCTGCCGTCCATGGAGACCGAACTCGCGGAGCGCTGGCGCCTTGCGCTCGGGCCCGAGCTTCCGGGCGGGCTTCTGTCCTGTGTCCGCGTCGTCACGCGCGAGGACGGCAGCCCAGCGATCCTGAAGATCGGCGCCCGGCGGCGGACACACGACGAGATCGGGGCGCTGCGTGCGTGGGACGGCGGCGGGGCTCCTCTGCTGCTTGCGGCGGACGTCGACCTGAAAGCCATGCTGCTCGAGCGGATCGAGCCGGGCGACCATCCCGTCGGAGCTTCGGGAGAGACGGTCGGCGCAGTCCTGCGGGAGCTTCACGTTCCGCCTCACGCAGGGTTGCCAACGTTGTGGGAGATCGTGCGGAAGCGAATCGAGAACGCGCTCCACGACGAGAGAGCCTCGGAGCAGAAAGCGCGCTGGGCGCTCGCGAAGGCTGATCAGCTCGAGCGCGATGCGCCTGCGCCGGTGCTTCTCCACGGAGACTTCGACGACCGCAACCTGCTCGTCTGCTCGCGTCGCGGACTCTGCGCGATCGACCCACTCCCGTGCGCCGGGGACCCCGCTTACGACGCCGGCTATTGGGTACACGGCAACCGGCAGCCAGGCCGACGCGCACGGCTCGATGCCATCGTCGCGGCCGGCGGCTTCGACCGCGCTCGCGTGCGTGACTGGGCGGCGATCATCGGCGTCCACGGGTGACGATAGGCTGCGACGTCGGCGGAGAACGGAGGACGCGGTGAAGCTGCTCGAAGGCGAAGAGCTGATCTGGGAGGGCCACCCGACGTGGCGCTCGACCATCTCCTTCTACATCAAGTGGACGGTGCTGGCGGTGTTGCCGCTCGCGGTAATCGTGATTGCAAAGGTCGCCGGCACCGACTGGCCGATCTGGATCGGGATCGCGGTATTCGCCGGCGGCTTCGCGCTCGTCCTGCTCGCCGGCTGGGTGCGCCGGGTGTTCACGCGCTACACGATCACGACGAAGCACCTGCTCATCGGTACGGGCATCCTCTCCCGCAACGAAGCGTCGGCGTCCCTCGACCGTGTCCAGAACATCCGTGTCGTCCAGAGCCCGATCGAGCGGATGCTCGGCACCGGGTCGGTCGACTTCGACACGGCCAGCGGCGAGGCCGCCGACGCCGAGCTTCGCTTCATCGGGATCGATCATCCGCGTGACCTGCGCGACCGAATCCTCGCCGCGATCGAGGACGTCCGCGCGAAGGACCGTCAGGGCGGCCTCGGGTAGCCGCGACTCGCTTGGGTGCGTGCGGCCGCGAAGTGGCCGCCTTCAGGGATGTTGCGCGTCTCAGGCCCGCGAGCAGCGGGTCCGAGGCTGCGCAGTTCAGGCAGAATCGAGGGATGGCCGCAGACCCGGACAGCTTCGGCGCGCGCGCGACCTTCTCGGTCGGAGACCGCGAGCTGGAGATCTTCCGGCTCGACGCGCTGCAGGCGCGCTACGACGTGTTCCGGCTCCCGTACACGCTGCGGATTCTGCTCGAGAACGTGCTGCGCCGCGAGGACGGCACGACCGTCACGGCAGCCGACGTCGAGGCGGTTGCGGCGTGGGATGCGCAAGCCGAGCCGTCGCGCGAAATCTCGTTCACGCCTGCGCGCGTGCTGCTGCAGGACTTCACCGGGGTGCCCGCGATCGTCGACCTCGCGGCGATGCGCAATGCGATACGCGACCTCGGCGGCGACCCCGCGAAGATCAACCCGCTCCTTCCCGCCGAGCTCGTCATCGACCATTCGGTGCAGGTCGACGACTTCGCGAGTCGCCTCGCGATCCAGCGAAACGCGGAGCTCGAGTTCCAGCGCAACCGCGAGCGCTATGCGTTCCTGCGCTGGGGCCAGACCGCGTTCGAGAACCTCAAGGTCGTGCCTCCCAACACCGGCATCGTCCATCAGGTCAACCTCGAGTTCCTGGCTCGGGTCGTCGAGCAGCGGAATGGCCAAGTGTTTCCGGACACGCTCGTCGGCACCGACTCGCACACGACGATGATCAACGGCCTCGGCGTGCTCGGCTGGGGCGTCGGCGGGATCGAGGCCGAGGCTGCGATGCTCGGCGAGGCGATCTCGATGCTCGTGCCCCAGGTCGTCGGCTTCAAGCTGAACGGAGAGCTTCCCGAGGGCGCCACGGCGACCGACCTCGTCCTGACCGTGACGCAGATCCTGCGCGCGACCGGCGTCGTCGGCAAGTTCGTCGAGTACTTCGGTGAAGGACTCGAGCGGCTGCCGCTCGCCGACCGCGCCACGATCGCGAACATGTCGCCCGAGTACGGCGCGACCTGCGGCTTCTTCCCCGTCGACGCCGAGACGCTCCGATACCTCCGCCTGACCGGCCGCAGCGAGGATCGGCTCGCGCTGGTCGAGGCCTACTGCAAGGAGAACGGTCTCTGGCACGAGCCCGGCGAGCACGCCACGTACTCGCAGGTGGTCGAGCTCGACCTCTCGTCGGTGGAGCCGTCGCTCGCCGGCCCCCGCCGTCCGCAGGACCGCATCCCGCTCCGGGGGGCGAAACAGGCGTTCATCGAGGCGCTGCCGACGTTCGGCGTCGACTACGGCAACGGGCAGGACGAGGGCGTCGCCGAGTCGTTCCCTGCGAGCGACCCCGCAGCGGCTTCGTCTCCCGGTCACGGTGCATCGGCAAGCGAGGCGCTCGTAGCGGTGAACGGCATCGCCGTCGGCGACAAGCCCGCCGGGGTTCCGGTCGACCTGGATGGAGAGACCTTCGAGCTCGGCCACGGCGCCGTCGTGATCGCGGCGATCACGTCGTGCACGAACACATCGAACCCGGCCGTGATGATCGGTGCCGGACTGCTCGCCAAGAAGGCTGTCGAGCGCGGTCTCACGCGCGCTCCCTGGGTGAAGTCGAGTCTCGCGCCCGGATCGAAGGTCGTTACCGAGTACTACGACAAGGCCGGGCTGACCCCATACCTCGAAGCGCTCGGCTTTCACACCGTCGGCTACGGCTGCACGACCTGCATCGGGAACTCGGGGCCGCTGCCTGCGGCGATCTCGGCCGCGGTCGCCGAGGGAGGGCTCGTCGCCTGCGCGGTGCTCTCCGGCAACAGGAACTTCGAGGCCCGCATCCACCCGGAGGTGAAGGCGAACTACCTCGCCTCGCCGCCGCTCGTCGTCGCCTATGCGCTCGCGGGCCGGATGGACATCGATCTCGTGACGGAGCCGATCGGCCGAGGTGCGGACGGCGCGGACGTCTATCTCGCCGACGTCTGGCCCTCGCCCCAGGAAGTCGCGGAGACGATCGCCGGCGCTGTCGGTGAGGAGATGTTCCGCGCCACGTACACGGATGTGTTCACGGGGGATCCCGCCTGGCGCGAGCTAGAGATTCCCTCCGGGAATCTCTATGCGTGGGAACCGTCGTCGACGTACATCCGGCGGCCGACCTACTTCGAGAACATGTCTCCCTTAGCGGGCAGCGTGGATGACATCCACGCGGCCCGCTGTCTCGTCGCAATCGGAGACTCGGTCACGACCGACCACATCTCGCCGGCAGGCTCGATCAAGCCCGAGTCGCCGGCGGGGCAGTACCTGATCGAGCACGGCGTCGAGCGGAAGGACTTCAACTCCTACGGCTCTCGCCGCGGCAACCACGAGGTGATGGTGCGCGGCACGTTCGCGAACGTGCGCTTGCGGAACCAGCTCGTTCCCGGCTCGGAGGGGACGTGGACGGTGCACCTGCCGGACGGCGAGGAGACGTCGATCTTCGACGCCGCCCAGCGGTACCTCGCCGAAGGCGTGCCGCTGATCGTGCTCGCGGGCAAGGAGTACGGCTCAGGGTCGTCGCGCGACTGGGCCGCAAAAGGGCCGAATCTGCTCGGGGTGAAGGCCGTGATCGCCGAGAGCTACGAGCGGATCCATCGCTCGAATTTGCTGATGATGGGGATCCTGCCGCTGCAGTTTCCCGCCGGCGAGAGCCGCGAGTCGCTGGGGCTGAGCGGCCGCGAGGAGTTCTCGATCACCGGTGTCGAGAACGGCGAGGCGCACGAGGTGACGGTGCGCGCCGACGACAGGGAGTTCCGTGCAACAGTGAGGCTCGACACGCCGCGCGAGCGCGAGTACCTGCGCCACGGGGGAATCCTGCAGTACGTTCTGCGGCGGCTGCTCACCAAATAGCGACGGGCGTAGCGACGGGCGAGGCAGAGCCTCGCCCCTACGAGCGCGAGAAGAGAGCGGTGAACTTTCGGCGCCAAGCGGCACGCCGCTCGCGCTTCGCCCGTTCCTCCTCGATCTTCGCCCGGTGGTAGGCGATCCGCTCGGCGAGCAGGTTCTGCGTCTGCTCGTACTGCTCCTTGAGCTCAGGCGGAAGGCCTCTGCGGACCCTCTTCTTCCGTTCCATCGTCGCCCTCGTCTCCAAGCCATCTCGTGATCACCTCGAGGTTGTCGTCGATCCGAGACAGCTTCACGTTGATGTCGAAGATGCCCTTCAGGATAGCGTCGACGTCCTCGCGCTCGATCAGATCGTCCACGAGTCGATGGTCGCGTACGGAAAAGCGAGCCGCAAGATGTCTCTTCCCGGCAAAGCCTCACCCCGGTCGCGTGTGGTGATCCCTACGCTTTCCCCGTGAGCGACGAGCCCGCGACGTGGGGCATAGAGCCGGTTCCCGAACGGCTCCGGGTGCTCGGCTTCCTCGACAACAGCCTGTTGTGGGGGAACCTCGGTGTTTCGCTGCTCGTGATCGTCGCCGGCGCCGCGCTCGTGCCGGCACTCTCGCTCCCTGACGCGCTGATCGCGATCGCGATCGGTGGCGTGATCGGCCAGGCGATGCTGTCGACGGCCGCCGCCATCGGCGCGCAGACGCGTGTCCCCGCGATGGTGCTCATGCGCGCACCCCTCGGTCGGCGCGGCTCCGCGCTCCCCACCGTCGTCAACGTCGTGCAGACGATCGGCTGGACCGTCTTCGAGCTGCTCGTCATCGCGACAGCCGCGGCGGCGCTCTCCGATCGGTTACTCGGCTTCCGGGCCCAGTGGGCATGGACGCTCGTGTTCGGGGTGGTCGCGCTCGCGCTCGGCCTTGCCGGCCCGATCGGCGTCGTCCGCCGCTTCATCCGTCGCGTCGCCGTCTGGACGGTGCCGCTCGCGCTCGGCTACCTGACCTGGTGGGCGCTTGACGGCGCGCACCTGGGAACCCTTTGGCACAAGCCTGGCGCAGGTGGGCTATCGGTCTGGCAGGGCGCCGACATCGTCGTCGGCATCACCGTGTCCTGGATCCCGCTCGCCGCCGACTACACGCGCTTCTCGCGCAACACTAGAAGCGCCTTCTGGGGAAGCGGGGTCGGCTATCTGCTGCCGAACGTCGGCCTGCTCGCGCTCGGCGCCGTCATCGTGCTCTCCCGCAACATCTTCGACGCGGGTGCGCTCCCGGCCGCCGTCGTCGCCGGAGGCGTCGCGGCGCTGATCGCGCTGGTCGCGCTGACAGTCGGCGAGACAGACGACGCGTTCGCGAATGCCTACTCCGCCGCCGTCTCTCTGCAGAACCTCCTCCCCACCGTGCCGCTGAGGCTGCTCGTCGTCGCGACCACCGCGCTCGGAACGGTCGGCGCGCTGCTGATCCGCCTAACGAGCTACCAGAGCTTCCTACTCCTGCTCGGGTCGTTCTTCGTGCCGCTGTTCGCGGTACTGCTCGCGGACTGGCTGCTTGTCGGCGGACGGTACGAGCCCGAGACGCACGTCTTCGCGGCACCGGCGTGGCGGATCGGGCCGATCGTCGCCTGGCTCGTCGGGTTTGCGGTCTACCAGTGGCTCTATCCGACGGGACCGTCGTGGTGGGTCGACGCCGTCGGCCACCTGAACCCGCCCGCCTGGGGTATCGGCGCGACGGTGCCGAGCTTCGCAATCTCGTTCCTGCTCGGTGGCGCCGTCGCGCTGATCGCTCCACGCCCGGCGGCAGACGCTCAGCGCGCCTGACCAGTCTCAGACGCTTGCGCGCGGCGGGCCTGTCGTCGCCCGGATCACGAGCGAGGGTTGGAGCTTCAGGTGCGCAGCCGCCGACCGGCCGTCGTCGATGCGCTCGACGAGCATCGTCATCGCCAGCCTACCCAGCTCCGGCCGCGGCTGATCGATGGTCGTCAGCGACATGTGGTGCAGGGCGGCCAGAAACGTGTTGTCGTAGCCAATAATCGAGACGTCGCGGGGAATACCCAGCCCGTCGTCCTCGAGCCGGTCCATTGCTCCGGCCGCCACCAGGTCGTTGGCAGCGAAGATCGCGGTCGGCAACTCGCCCAAGGCAAGCAGTCGCTCGGCGGCGCGGACACCGGCGACCTCGGTGAACTCGCCGGAGACCACCTGGGGCTCCAACCCGAGCAGCGCCATCTCGCGCAGGTAGCCGGTTCGCCGTGCATTCGCCCCGGCGCCTCGACCGCCATCGATGTGCGCGATCCGCGTGTGGCCGAGCTCCACGAGATGTCGTACGGCCAGTTGCCCGCCTGCCAGGTCGTCGTTGGTGACCGAGTCGATGTAGCCCTCTCGAACCGGCCGGCCAACGACGACCGTCGGCGTGATCCGGCCGACGGCCACGATGTCTGCACTCGGCAAGCGTGGGCTGACGAGAAGCAAGCCGTCGGCTCGGTGCTCCAGGAAGACGTCGACGGCCTGCCGCTCGCCGGCCGCTTGGCGGCGTCCGGTGCCGATCAGGAGGCGGTATTCGAGCTCTTCCGCCGTCTCGAAGATCCCGTCCATGATCTCGGCGAAGAATGGGTTGTGCAGATCGTTGAGCAGCACGCCGATCGTTCGTGTGCGGCGGCTCGCCAAGCCCCGTGCCATCGCGTTCGGCCGGTAGCCGAGCCGCTCGGCGGCGTCGAGCACCCGCGTGCGGCGTTTCTCGCTGACCTTCGGGCTTCCTCGCATGACGAGTGAGACAAGCGCGCGCGAGACACCCGCTTCGCGCGCGACGTCCTCCATCGTCACCTGACGCCCGCGGGGGTTCTTGACATGGTTCGAGGCTGGACTCATAATCGCGCCACTTGTTAGAGCGCTCTAACGCTAGAGCGCTCTAAGCGCGGAGAGTATCCCCCGAGAGGACGACGATGTCCAACGCTGCGAGAACCGGCTCAGCACAGCCCGCGATCCTCGAGCGCCTGGCCGCCGGCCCGATCTCGTGGGGCGTGTGCGAGGTGCCGGGATGGGGCATCCAGCTCCCACCCGAGCGGGTGCTCTCCGAGATGCGATCACTCGGCATCGTCGCGACGGAGGCCGGCCCTGACGGCTACCTCGGCTACGACACCGAGCTCACGCGCGCGCTGCTCGAGAGCCACGGGCTCGAGCTGGTGGGGGGCTTCCTGCCGGTCGTACTCCACGATCCGGCGCAGCTGGACGCGTCACTCGCGAAGGTGCGCCGCACCGCGTCGCTCTTCACGGCGCTCGGCGCGCGTTTCATCAACTCGGCCGCGGTCGTCGACGAAGGCTGGTCGGCCCGGATCGAGCTGACCGACGCGCAGTGGGATCACCTCCTGGCGGTGCTCCCCCTCCTCGACCAGGCGGCAGCGGAGCACGGCGTCGTCCACGTGCTCCATCCGCACTGGCGCACCGTGGTCGAGCGCGAAGAGGACGTCAAGCGTGTGCTCGACGGCTCAAACGTTGGGATCTGTCTCGATACGGGGCATCTGGCGCTCGGCGGCTCCGACCCGCTCGAGATCGCCAGATCCTTCGCGGACCGGGTCGCGCACGTGCATCTCAAGGACGTAGACAACGCCGTGGCCGCCCGGCTGCGCTCCGGCGAGCTCGACCTCGTCTCCGCGGTGAAGGCTGGGATCTTCCAGCCGCTCGGCGCGGGTGATATCCCTGTCGACGAGGTTGTTCTCTCGCTCGAGCAAGCCGGCTACACCGGCTGGTACGTGCTCGAGCAGGACACCGCGATCGTCGATGCCGTCCCGCCGCCGGGACAAGGCCCGATCGACGACGTTCGCCGGAGCGTCGAGTTCCTGCAGGCGATCGCAGCCGGAACGGCTCCAATCGTCTCCGCGGCTGAAGGGAGGTGACTCGACCCAATCCCTAAGAGCCACCATGACCCTGAGCCGTTGCGAACGACCCCAGAGAGAAGGGAGAGTCTGATGAGCGAGCAGGAAGTGGTCGAGACGTTGGAAGAGCAGAGATTCAGCCGGCGAGGCCTCGTCGTCAAGGGCGGGCTACTAACGGCGGGGGCAGCGTTCCTCGGCGGGCCGGCGGCCGCCACAGCGCTCGGCGCGACCACGGCCGCGAAGGTGAAGGTCGGCGTGGTGACGCACGGCGACACCGGATCGTTCTGGTCCGTCTTCAAGAAGGGCGTCGACCAGGCCGCGAGCGACCTCAAGTCACGCGGTGTCAGCGTCACGCAGGTCTACGCCAACAACGACGTCTCCAAACAGGTCGCGGGGCTCAACGCCGCCATCGCGGCGAAGGTCAACGTCATCGCGACGTCGGTTCCCGACGCGAGCGCGCTCAAGGATCCCCTCACCAAGGCCGCGGCCAAGGGCATCGAGATCATCACCTGCAACTCCGGCCTCGGCGCGTTCGACAGTCTGTCGACGTACATGGTGCACGTCGGGCAGACGGAGGACGTCGCCGGCGAGGGCGCCGGCAAGCAGTTCACCGCAGCCGGAGCGAAGAACCTCGTCGTGGTCATCCACGAGGCGAGCAACTCAGGGCTGACGCAGCGGGCGGCCGGCGCCAAGAAGACGTTCAAGGGGGCGACCAAGACCCTCGTGATCCCGAACGCGACGTCTGACCTCCCGGGCACAAAGCAGAAGATCTCCGCCTACTTCAAGGCCAATCCGAAGACCGACGCGTTCCTCGGGCTCAACCCCGACGTCACCGTCGCCGCGCTGGACGCGGTGCCGAAGGGCACGAAGGTCGGGACGTTCGACCTCAACGCCCAGGTGATTCCCGACATCCTGGCCGGCAAGATCCTCTTCGCCATCGACCAGCAGCAATACCTGCAGGGCTACCTCCCGGTCGTGTTCGCGTATCTGTTCGTGACCAACCTGAACACGGTCGGCAACGGCGCGCCGGTACTCACCGGCCCCGGCATCGTCAACAAGGCCAACGCGGCGAGGGTGGCCGCGCTCGCCAAGAAGGGCACGCGCTAGCCGAGCAGGCGAGCGGGTGGGCGGTGCCCTCCTCCGCCCACCCGCTTCGATCTGCACACAATGGCGAAATGACGGCCGTGGATCGCAACGCCGCGCCTGCCCCGCCCGACGAGCGGCTCGCGCGCGTCAGCGTCGTGACGCGGGTGCTGAAGCGGCCCGACACCGGCGCGTTCATCGGCGCGGTCGCGGTGTTCCTCCTCTTCGCCTACACAGCCCGAAGGGTGAACTGGGCGGGCGACGCCGGCGTCTGGAGCACCTGGCTCAACACCGCAGCGTACGACGGGATCGTCGCCGTCCCGGTCGCGCTGCTGATGATCGGCGGCGAGTTCGACCTCTCGTCGGGGGTGATGATCGGAAGCTCGGGACTGCTGCTCGGGATCCTGACTACACAGGCGAACTGGAACATCTGGCCGTCGATCGTCGTCGTGATCCTGTTCGGGCTGGCGATCGGCTTTCTCAACGGCTTCACGGTCGTGAAGACGAGACTTCCGAGCTTCATCGTCACGCTCGGGACGTTCTTCATGCTCCGTGGGCTGAACGCAGGGGCCACGATCAAGATCACGGGCGGGGTCTCGATCAACGACATCGACAGAGCGCCGGGCTTCGGGTTCGCGCACAAGCTCTTCGCCTCGACCGTGTGGGCGAAGTACAACTTCGGCGTTGCAGTCCTCTGGTGGCTCGGCCTCACCATCGTCGCAGCCTGGGTGCTCGCCCGCACCCGGTTCGGCAACTGGATCTTCAGCGCCGGGGGCGACCCGGTGGCGGCGCGGAACGTCGGCGTCCCGGTTGCCCGGACGAAGATCCTGCTGTTCATGACGACCTCGGCGGTGGCCGCGCTGTGGGGGATCATGACCGCGGTCAGCCTGCGGGGGATGCAGAGCAACGAAGGCGTGGGGCGTGAGTTCGAGTTCATCATCGCGGCGGTGGTCGGCGGCTGCCTCCTCACGGGCGGCTACGGCTCGGTAGTCGGCGCAGCGTTCGGGGCAGCGATCATCGGCATGGCTCAGATCGGGATCATCTCCTCGGGCTGGGACTCGAACTGGGTGTACTTCTTCGAGGGAGTCGTTCTCGTGGCGGCGGTGATGCTCAACACGGCCATCCGCCGGCGCGCCGAGCGGGCGAGGTGACGATGGCAGAGACGAACGGAAAGGGCGCTCCGCATCTGCTCGAGTTCGAGCACGTGTCCAAGTACTTCGGGAACGTCTTGGCGCTGAAGGACGTCTCCCTTGACGTCGATGCCGGCGAGGTGACGTGCATCCTCGGCGACAACGGGGCCGGCAAGTCGACGCTGATCAAGATTCTCTCCGGCGTATACCAGCACGACGCCGGCGTCGTCCGCGTCGACGGCCAGGAGGTGCGCTTCACCTCGCCGCGGGACGCCCGTCGCGCGGGCGTCGCGACCGTCTACCAGGATCTCGCGATGGTGCCGCTGATGTCGATCTGGCGGAACTTCTTCCTCGGCGAGGAGCCCACGAAGGGTCGCGGACCCGCGAGCCGTTTCGACATCTCCTTTGCGAAGAAGACCGCCCGCGAGCATATGGCCCAGATGGGGATCGACATCCGCGACCCCGACCAGCCCGTCGGCACGCTGTCGGGCGGGGAACGGCAGGCCGTCGCAATCGCCCGCGCGATCTACTTCGGAGCCCGGGTGCTCATCCTCGACGAGCCGACGTCCGCACTCGGCGTGAAGCAGGCGGGCGTCGTGCTGCGCTACATCGTGCGGGCAGCCGAGCACGGGATCGGCGTCATCTTCATCACGCACAACCCACACCACGCGTTCCCGGTGGGGGATCATTTCGTCCTGCTCAACCGCGGTCGGGTGATCGGCGACCATGCAAAGCAGGGCGTGACGCGCGAGCAGCTCGTGCGCGAGATGGCGGGCGGCGCCGAGCTCGACGCGCTCACGCTCGAGCTCGAAGGCGTCGTGCAGACGTGAGCGAGGTGCAGCTGCTCACGATCGGGCGCGTGAGCGTCGACCTCTATGCGGAGCAGCTCGGCGTTCCGCTCGCGGCGGTGCGAACCTTCGCCAAGTCGGTCGGCGGGAGCCCCACGAACGTCGCCGTCGCGGCAGCGCGTCTCGGCACTCGGAGCGCGGTGGTCACGGCCGTCGGCGACGACGGGTTCGGGAGCTACGTCCGCGGTGCGCTGGAGGGCTTCGGAGTCGACACGAGCTTCGTCGGATCCCACCCCACGTTGCGGACACCGCTTGCGATCGCCGCGATGGATCCGCCCGAGGATCCGAAGCTCCTCTTCTACCGCGAGCCGTCCGCTCCCGACGAGGAGATCGCGCTCGACGAGCGGCACCTCGCTGCGGCTCGCGCCGCCGAGATCTTCTGGGTCGCGGGCTCGTGTCTCTCGGGACGGCTCACCGGTCCGACGGCGCGCACGATGCTGGAGGCGCGCGGCCGGAAGCGCCACACCGTGATCGATCTCGACTACAGGCCGACGTTCTGGCCGAGCGAGGAGGCGGCGAGCCGCGAGATCGGCGCCGCGATCGACCACGCAACGGCTGCGGTCGGCAATCGGCGGGAGTGCGAGGTCGCCGTCGGCACCGGAGATCCCGATGCTGCGGCGGACGCGCTGCTGGAGCGCGGGATCGAGCTCGCGATCGTGAAGCTCGGTGGCGACGGCGTTCTCGTTGCGACACGCGACGACAGGACCCGCGTCGAGCCGCTCCCGGTCGCGGTGGTGTGCGGCCTCGGCGCAGGAGACGCCTTCGGCGGCGCCCTCTGCCACGGGCTGCTGACAGGAGCAGATCCTGCCGAGGCCGTCAGGTTCGCGAACGCCGCGGGCGCGATCGTCGCGTCGAGGTTGCTCTGCGCGGACGCGATGCCCACCGAACAGGAGGTTCTGGAGCTCTTGGGCGAGGCAAAGCCCGCCCCTACGGAGACGAGCGGTGCCCACCCGTGACACGGTGACCGGAAGCCGGCTCCTCATCCCGGCTCGGTCGGCCGCCGCCGACGAGAGCTCGCTCGTCATCACGCCCGAGAGCGCCGGCTGGGCATACTGCGGCCTGCGGATCGTCGAGCTCGGACCCGGGGAGTCGCGCTCGCTTGCCACGCACGGCGAGGAGTTCGCGGTCCTTCCTCTCGCCGGCTCGGCGGTCGTGGAAGTGGACGGGCACCGGTTCGAGCTCGAAGGCCGCACGAGCGTCTTCGCACGCGTGAGCGACTGGGCCTACCTGCCGATCGACGCCGCGGCGCGACTGTCGACCACCGAGGGCGCCCAGCTGGCGCTCGCCTCGGCACGAGCGGAGCGCCGTTTCGAGGCCGCGCACATAATCGCAGCGGACGTCCCGGTCGAGATCCGCGGCGCCGGCCAGGCGACGCGGCAGATCACGAACTTCCTGGCGCCGGGTGCCTACGACGCCGTCGACCGCCTGATCTGCTGCGAGGTGCTGACACCCGAGGGGAACTGGTCGTCGTATCCACCGCACAAGCACGACGACACGCCCGACTCGCTCGCGAACAACGAGGAGATCTACTACTTCCGGGTCGGGCATGCCGGCTCGACGGAGACGAGCGACGAGGGCTTCGCCGTCCACCGCACCTACACGGCCGACGGCTCGATCGACGAGACCCTCGTCGTCCGCGACGGGGACGCGTTCCTCGTCCCGCGTGGCTACCACGGTCCGTGCGTCGCCGCCCCGGGTTATCCGCTCTATTACCTCAACGTGATGGCCGGGCCGAACCCAGAGCGGACGATGGCGATCGTGGACGATCCGGCGCATGGCTGGATCCGTGAGACGTGGCAGGGGATGACAACCGATCCGCGCTGTCCGATGACGACAGCCGCAGGTCCGGGGCAATGAGACCCTGTGTCGGCATCGGCGTCGTCGGCTTCGGCTGGATGGGGCAGGCGCACAGCCGCTCGTACCGCCGCATCCCGATGCTCTTCCCGGATCGCGCAGGTGAGCCCAACCTTGTCGTCTGCAGCGACACAGTCGAGGCGCGTCGCGACGAGGCTGTCTCGGCATTCGGCTTCCGCGAGACGACCGACGACTGGCGGCGCGTGTGCGAGCACCCGGACGTCGACGTCGTCGTCGTGGCGGCGCCGAACATGCTCCACGTCGAGGTCGTCGAGGCCGCGTGCGCTGCCGGGAAGCACGTCTTCTGCGAGAAGCCTGTTGGCGGAACGCCCGAGCAGACTGCGCGCGCAGCGGCCGCCGCCCGCACCGCGGGCGTGATCACCGCAGTCGGCTACAACTACCGCTTCGCACCGCTCGTCCAGTACGCGGCGCAGCTGATCGGCGAGGGACGGCTCGGCGCGATCACGAACTACCGCGGTCGCTTCTTCTCCATGTACGGGAGCGACCCGCTCGGCCTGCTCAGCTGGCGGTTCGAGCAGGACGAGGGCGGTTACGGAGTCTCCTCCGACCTGCTCAGCCACGCGGTCGATCTGGCCCACATGCTGGTCGGGCCGATCGCCCGCGTTGTCGGCACGAGAGCCACCGTGATCGCCGAGCGACCGGTCCCGCAGCCGGGTGCCGGCGGCCACTACGGCCGCGGCGCGCCCGGCGATCCCACCGGCCCGGTCACCAACGAGGACTACGTCGGCCTGCTCGCGGTGTTCGAGAACGGTGCGCACGGCACGTTCGAGTCCTCGCGCACGATGGTCGGCCCGGAAAGCCAGATGGCCTTCGACGTGTACGGCACGCAGGGTGCGCTCTCGTGGAACCTCGAGCGGCTGAACGAGCTGCAGGTTCACCTCCCCGGCGACGAGCGACACGCGGGCTACACGACCGGCTTCGGAGGCGATCGCTTCCCGTACCACGGCAGCTTCGTCCCCGGCAGCGGGAACGGAATCGGGTTCGAGGACGTGATCGCGATCGAGGACTACGAGTTCCTGAACGCCGTCGCACGCGGCGAGCCGTACGAGCCGAGCTTCGGCGCCGCCCTCGACTATGTCGCCGTGCAGGCTGCGCTGATCCGCTCGTGGGAGTCCGGAAGCTGGGAAGACGTCGTCCCCGTCGCACTGGAGGCCGTTCGATGAAGACCGTCAGGCTGACAACCGCGCAGGCGATCGTCCGCTTTCTCATCGCCCAGCGCACCGTGATCGACGGGCGCGAGGCTCCACTCTTCCCCGGAGTCTTCGCGATCTTCGGCCATGGCAACGTCACCGGGCTCGGCTTCGCGCTCGACGAGGTGCGCGACGAGCTGCCGACGATCCGCGGGCAGAACGAGCAAGGGATGGCGCTGGCCGCCGTCGGCTACGCGAAGGCGATGCGGCGTCGCCAGATCATGGTCGCGACATCGTCCGTCGGGCCGGGAGCGACGAACATGGTCACGGCCGCCGGCGTCGCGATGGCAAACCGGCTGCCACTGCTGCTGCTCTCGGGCGACACCTTCCAGAGCCGCATCCCCGATCCTGTGCTGCAGCAGGTCGAGCACTACGGCTCGCCGTCGACGACCGTCAACGACGCCTTCCGCGCCGTCACGCGCTACTGGGACCGCATCGTCCATCCCGCCCAGGTCGCTCAGTCGCTGCCGCTTGCGGTCGAGACGATGCTCGACCCCGCGGACTGCGGCCCGGCGTTCATCGGCCTCCCCCAGGACATCCAGGCAGAGGCCTACGACTACCCGGCGCGACTCTTCGAGCCACGCGTGCACGAGCTCCGGCGCCAGCGGCCCGACACGGACGAGCTGGCCGCGGTAGCCGAGGCCTTGCGCAGCGCACGGCGTCCTCTTGTCGTTGCCGGCGGCGGTGTGCACTACTCGCTCGCCGAGGACGAGCTTCGGCTGTTCGTGGAAGCCCATGGCCTGCCGGTCGTGGAGACCGTGGCGGGGAAGTCGTGCCTCATCGCCGATCACCCGTCCTACGTCGGCCCGATCGGCGTCACCGGGTGCGACCACGCGAACCGGCTGGCCGCCGAGGCGGATGTCGTCCTCTGTATCGGCACCCGGCTGCAGGACTTCACGACCGGCTCGTGGACGGTCTTCGGAAACGACGAGCTCACGCTGATCGGGCTCAACGCGGCACGCTTCGACGCGGCCAAGCACCTGGCGCATCCGCTTGTCGCGGATGCGCTAACTGGCCTCACCGAGCTCGACGCTCAGCTCGAAGGCTGGCGGGCAGACCCAACGTGGGTCGCGCGTGCCCGGGACGAGGCGGACGCCTTCAAGGCGTTCGTCGCGGAGACGACGGCACCGGACGACGAGCTACCGACCTACGCACACGTGATCGGAGCGATCAACCGGCACGCGACGGAGACGGACTACGCGCTCACCGCGGCGGGTGGATTTCCCGGGGAGCTCAACGTGAACTGGCTGTCCAAGGCCGTCGGGACGTTCGACTGCGAGTACGGCTACTCGTGCATGGGGTACGAGATCGCCGGCGCGTGGGGCGCGAGGATGGCGCGACCCGACGGCAACGTGATCGCATTCGTCGGCGACGGCTCGTATCTCATGCTCAACTCCGATCTCTACAGCTCGGTGATCTCCGGGCACAAACTGATCGTGGTCGTCTGCGACAACGGCGGCTTCGCGGTGATCGACCGGCTCCAGACCGGGATGGGCGGCCGGTCGTTCAACAACATGCTCGGCACGAACGGCGACGACCGGGTCAAGGTCGACTGGGCCGCCCACGCGGCGTCGCTCGGCTGCCGCAGCGAGGCAGTGTCGACGATCGCGGAGCTCGAGGACGCGTTCGCGCGCGCAAGGTCGACGGACCGGACGACCGTGATCGCGATCGAGACGGCGCCGAATCGCTGGACCCCCGGTGGGGCGTTCTGGGAGGTCGGTGTTGCCGAGGTCTCCAAGCGGCCCGAGATCGCCAAGGCGCACGAGCGCGTGCTCGAGGGGAAGCGGCGCCAGCGAGTCGGTTGGTGACGAGCGGGACGGCGGTCCGGGTCGGCATCCTCGGCACGGGGCGGATCGGCCGCATG
>Ga0334722_10003342_pt1 | contig 17335 bp, 18 predicted proteins | sample C3_bottom_MG_FD_207210 | JGI IMG/M metagenome (GOLD analysis project Ga0334722, IMG submission 207210) | Sediment microbial communities from Yellowstone Lake, YNP, Wyoming, USA - C3_bottom | ecosystem: Environmental > Aquatic > Freshwater > Lake > Sediment | place: USA: Wyoming | collected...
GCCGTGCTCCCGATGTACGCCTCGCTGGTCGAAAATGCGGCCACGTCGGTGAAGCGCGCGCTCGTGCCGACCGCGGACGCGACGTAGCGTCGCCACACGCCATTCTCGAAAATCTGCAGTTGCGGGTATGGAAACAGCTGCGTGGTGGCCGATGGCGGCGTGGAATAGTCCGCGCCGCGCGCGAGCGCGAGGAGCGCCGGCGCCCCGGTGCCGGAATACGTCCCGATCAGCGGCAGATTCGTCTCGTGATTGGGATTCACCGCGCCGCCGAGCCGCAACGCCTCGTCCGGCACCCACTCGCGCACGCCGAACCGCGAGAGCGACAGGTCAATCGCGGGAATCGTCGGCGCCCGCCCCGGCGCCACATCGAACGGCCCGAGGGGGAAGACGTAGTCGTAGGCCTTCCTGAAGGGATCGATGTCGCTCGTGTCCTTGATGCTGAACGTGTCGGTGATCACCGCCGCGGCGAGATACATCGAACAGGCATCCTTCGACCCGAGCCGCTGGTTGTCCGCGAGGCACGCGGAGATGTCCACCGGCAGCGTGACATCCTGCGAACTGCCGGTGATGCGCGCGAACTTGATGCTCAGCACGCGGATACCGTCGTCCTCGTTGGAGACCCGTGGCACGGCATACAAGGCACCCACCATCAGCCACAGGTTCGACGTGCTCACCTGCGAAACGGGAATGCCCGTCGCCGCGACCTGCAGCATGAACTTCTTCGAGAGCGCCGGTCCAGACGGCGTGAGTTGCTTGTCAGCGCAGGCCGCGCCGAACACCGCGAGCGCAGTGGCCGCCGAGACCGTCAGCATGCGCAGTGCGCGCCGTTTCATTGGTGTCATGTTCATCGCGCCTCCCGACGGGCCGACACGGAGAAGCCGATCGTCGCGCCGAAGCCGCTCGTCGAGACCTTCCCCGTGTCGAACGTGCCATACTGTCCGTGCAGCGTGAATCTCGTGCTGGTGGACGTCCCGGCGTGCTCGTAGCCCAGCGTGAGGCCAGTCGCGGTGACAGCCGCGCCCACCATGGCGTCGGTGAAGGTCAGTCCGGAGTGCCAGCGTCCATCAATGCCGACAATCAAGCCTCGGCCCGACGCACCACCGCGCACGCCGCCGAAGTACCCCTCGAGGTACGTGCCCGACGATCCGCTCACCTTCTGGCCCGTCGCATCGCTGAATGCCGAGCGCATGCGCGCCGCGACATTCAATGAAGCTTCACGCCAGCCGTTCGCCGCGAGCGCCATCTGCGAGACGAAGGAAAACTGCGGTCCGAGTGTGTAATCGTTGGAGCCATCGTCCGCGGTGGCGCTCAGCCGCACCTTGTCCCTCGAGAAGACGTCGCCGACGAAGAGCAGCGACCAGCGTCCTTCGCCGAGTGCCCGGTCGAGGCCGGCCGTGACGTGCACCGCGGTGCCGGGCGTCACCTTGGTCAGGCTCGTGCCACTCGACAGGGCGATCGCGATCGGCGAATACTCCGTGCGCTGCTCCGCCGAGGCGCCAATTGCCATCGCCCAATCCTCACCTTCGAAGGCGCGCACCACGCCGAGCGTCATGCCGGCGCCCGTGCCGTACGCGCCAACCGGCATGTGCAGCGCCGGCGCGCCAACCGCCTGCAGGGCGGCCGTCTCGTCGCCGTCGAGCTGCACCTTGCCGGTCGGGATGTTGAAGCCGGCGGTCAGCTGCAGCGCATCGCCGACGAGCGGGCCGGTGAGACGCAGCTTGAGATCGGTTGGGCCAGCGATCGAAACGAGCCGGTCCTCGCTCTCGCCCGACGCGGAACTCGACGTGAGATGCACGGCGCCGTAGGCACCGGCGCCGCTGAGGTCCGCGCTCCAGCGGCCGATCGTGCCTCGAATGCGGAACGGCACCGCCGCCTGCGCCACGTCTGCCACGGCGCCTGCCGCCTGCGGAATCGCCGTCTGGAAATGCCACGCGCTGATGGCGAGTCCCGAGCCCCAGCCCGTCGAGGGCAGGAGCGTCTCCTGCGCCGCCACGGCAGTCGCGCCCAGCGAGAGCGCGGCGAGCACACCAAGCATACGGCGCGTCATGGCGTGATCCTCACGGTGATGAGGATGTTGAGCAGCGAACTGGCCGCGAGCGGTGCATCCACGGCTTCCGGTGGCTTGGTCGCCACAGGCGCGTTGACCGCCTGCGTGGTGAGGTCAAGCACGCGCGCCACGCTGCTCATCTTCTGCGCCGACGTGGCGGCGGGCGCGGCGGCGGCCTGGTTGCGCGCCGCGGTGAAGGCGGCGTCCAGCCGCGCCGCGTCTTCAAACGCGGCCGTCGCACCCGCGGCGTCGCCGCGCGCTTCGGCCTGCACGCCGCGGCCGTAGGCGACCAGCGCGGCAAGCTGCGTGGTCTGGCGCTGCTCGATGCGCTGGCGCTGGGCCGGCGTAAGCGTGATGCCGAGCCGCTCGAAGACGAGCAGTGCCAGCGCCTTCTCCGCGTCAATCACGCGATCAAGTGGCGCCTCGGCGTACACCAGCTCTTGCACCGTGCCGCCAATCACGTCCACGACGCGCGCGTTGAGTCGAATGGCGCCGGCCGCTCCGCGTGTCGCTTCACCGACGAGAATCCGCCGTGCGCCGACGAGTCGCCCGACGCGCGGCGCCTGCCGCGGATCGGTGATGCCCTGGTCCACGAGGTCGAGTTCGCGGAGCATCGCGTCCGTGTTCACGCGCTCGACGAGGTGAAGCTGGGGCGACTTGGCGAGGTCGTTGAGCAGGAGATCGGCGAGGCCAAAGCTGAGCGGCTTCAGCAGCGTGTCGGCGCCGGCGACGGCAAACGGCACCACCGCAAAGGTGCGCGGCGGGATCTTGCTGGCGTCGAGGCCGCTTTCCTTCTCCAGCGCGGCCTTGGCGGCCTTGTCGGCATTGGCAATGAGCGTGGCTCGCCGAGCCACCGGAGTGCTGGCGCAGGCCATGGCCGCGCAGGCGAGCAGGGGCGCCCATCGGCGCCACTGAGGCGCGCGCGGGGCGGGGTCCAAGCAGAGGGATCGCATGGGATCGCGGGTTCGGGCCGGAATCGGTAACCCAGAGGGGACGCTATGAAATAGGATGCGTAGCGCCCTGGCGCAACCAACCTCGGCTAACGCAACACGAGGCGGCGGTCAACGTCTGAGTACGACACGAGCAGCACGCGCTGCGCGGCAACGCGGAGCGTCGTGTCAATGGCCACGAGTTCCGGCAGCGACTCGGCGCGGCGCACGCGCCGCTCCTGCCCCTCTCGCGTCTCTCGATCGGCCGCGGCCGTGCCGGCAGCGGTGGCGGCGTCGGTCGCACTGTCGGGACGCGCCTCCGCGTCAATGCGACGCAGCGACATCGTTAGGTGCCGAGTTCCCGGCGCCAGCGCGAACTCCCTGAACAGATGCATGGGACGGTCATTCCGCAGGCCGCCGCCGCGGATGGTATCTGTGGTGAGTGGGCGTCCGTCCACCGACACCGACAGCAAGTATCGCGCGAACCGACCCTCACACTCCCAGCGCAATCGCATGTGCTGCGGACGCTCCGCCAGTTCGGCGTCGGACAGCCGCCGGCACTGTTCGATACGCTCCGGGCGTGCGGACCATGAAAGGCGCAGCAGCGCCGTCTGTTCCTCGCCCACTCGCAACGGAGTGAGCGAGCCGGCGCGTAGCAACCACAGGGCGACAGCGGCGACGAGTGTGCCCGCAATGCGCTTCCACCAGCGCCCGCTCACCGCGCCTCCGCCTCAAACGGCACGGGCTCGCAGACCGCGCCGAGTGGGTCATCGAGCGTCGGCGTCGCGGCGCGCTCGTGTGCGGCGATGCGCGCCGTGAACTGCCGCCATGCGTCAAGCGTACCGTCGAGGTCGCCCGGCGCCATGACGGCGGTGGCGACGAGGGTACGGTCCACGCGCGCCTGCAGTTCCGCCTCGCGTTCATTGTACAGCCGCTCGTGCAGCCACCTGGGGCCCTCGCGCCCTCGGCAGTCGCGTGGCGCACACGTGTAGATCATCACGCCAGGTGCGCCGGCACGCAGCGAGAGCTCGACGACCGACGTGTGCAGGTTGCCCACGCACGAAACGAGCCGCACCTCCGCGCCCTGCGCGCGGAGCGGGGCGAGATGCGCGGGCGCGGCGTGCTCGCAGCAAATCGCGATAGGGCGGAGCTCGCGCACGCCGGGCAACGAGACCACCGCGCGGAGCCGCGCGACTTGGTCGCGGCCGGTGCGGAGCATCGGACCCACCCCCATTGGTGCGCACGACCCCGCGCAAAGCCCGCACGACACGCACCGCGTGGGATCCACTCGGCCGACAAACGCCGATTGCGCGCCCGTGGCGTCCGCGCGGGGGACCATGGTGATGGCCTCCCACGGGCAATCCTGCGGACACTGGTTGCAGCCAGTGCAGTGCCGCTCATCCACCACGCTTGGCGCGTACTCGCCGGTGCGCGGCCTGCGGGTGAATCGTGGGATGAAGAGCGCGAGGCCGAACGTCGCCATGGCGCCGACCCACGCGAGCCACGGCGGAAGGGCATTGGCCCACGGGAGCCAGAAGGCAAAGAAAAGGTCGGCCGGGACGCGCGGCGCGACGGTTAGCAGCGAGGCTTCCGGCGCGAGCGGTGAGGGAAGCAGGACCGAGAGCGCGGCAAGCGCGCCGAAGACGCCGTACACCAGGGCGCGCGGCGGCAGCAGCGTGGGCCGCGCGAGGCGTGACAAGTGAATCCACAATCCCGCGGCGGCGCCGAGTGGCAGCGCCACGTGCAGGAAGAGGTTCAGGAAGAAGAACGCGCTCGGGACCGGCTGGTCGCCCGCAAAGACACGCCGGACCGGTTCGCTGAGCACGGGGAGCGCATCGAACATGCGCGCGCCGCTGACGGCGAGTTGCGCACCGAAGCGGTCCCAGACCATGACGTAGCCGGTCCAGCCGCTGACGAAGAGCATGGAGAGGAGCACGACGCCGGAGGTCCAGGCCAGCGCGCGTGGTCCCCACGCGCGCGCCTGTGCGAAGAGGCGCCAGGCATGCAGGACCACGGCGACGATGAGCGCGTCGGAGGCGAAGCGATGCAGCGAGCGGATCCAGCGTCCGAGGAAGGGATCGGCCTGCAGGCGCTGGACCGACTGCCACGGCGCCCCCACCCGATAGAAGATGAGCAGGTAGAGCCCCGTGACGATGAGCAGGCCGAGCAGCGCGGCCGCGACGGTCCCCGTCTGGTGCAGGGGATTCAGCCGCCATCCGTAGACGCGGGTGGCGGCGGCGTCGGCGGCGCGAAGCGACCGCAGGGCGGGGCGTTCAAGTGCGCGCAATGGAGACCCTCTTGCGGGATATTTATCATATGCACATGATAAACACAACAACGGGGCGATCGGGCGCGCCGACGCCCTGCAGAGGACGCCGCTGATGTGGATTTCGGGAACGTCGCAGTACGCCATTCGGGCCGTGGTGCACGTCGCCGTGCACGGCGCCGACGCGCCCGTGCGCGTGGGTCCGATCGCCGAGGCGCTCAAGGTGCCGCGCAACTACCTGTCCAAGACGTTGCACGTCCTCGCCCGCGAGGGCGTGCTGAAGAGCGAGCGCGGTCCGCATGGCGGATTCCAACTCGCCGTTCCCGCCCGCGAGCTTTCGCTAGCCCGCGTCACCGCGCCCTTTACGGATGTGGCGACGCGACACTGCCTACTTGGCCGCGCGCAGTGCGGCGGCACCCACACGTGCGCGGCGCACAGCCGCTGGGGCGCTGTCTCGGCGGCGCTGCAGAAGTACTTCGCCACCACGACCATTGCCGACCTGCTGGGAGATCGCCGCGTTCGGGCGTCAACTCCGGCAAACCCGGCGCGTCATCGCGCCACGACGCGCGGCGCCCGCGCGCGCCGCACCTAGCATCCCACCCACTCACCGAGGGACCCATGGCTGACTCGCCATCCGGGGGCGTGCCCGAAGCACCGCCGTTCTTTCAGCGGATGTTCGACAACGTGTTCCTGCTGCTCGCGCTGGGCCTGATCGTGATGCTGGTGGTCTTCACCGGATGGGGCATGTGGGAAATTCTCACGATGCCTGCCGGCACCCTGCCGTGAGGTCGCCATGCTGACCAAAGTGCATTCAGGGCTCGATCCCGCGCCGGGCATCTGGTGGAAGCCGGCGCACAAGGCGGAGAAGGTGTGGGTGGCCATCGCGTTCGCGTGGTGCATGGTGCTCTTTGCGATGATGCCGCTCTGGCACTGGAAGGGCGGCCAGAACCCGTCGGGCATCCGGCGGCGCGTTGACCCGGTGAAGTTCTATCAACGGACCGTGGAGTTCGCGACGCAATACAAGATCGGCGAGGATCGCGGCATCCCGATTGTCGCGCCGCCACCGGGTGCGGAGGTCTACCTGACCGGCATGACGTTCCAGTGGTTCCCCATCCTGCAGCTGCAAGCCGGCGCGACGTATCGGCTGCATATGTCGTCGCTCGACATGAACCACGGCTTCAGCCTCTATCCGATGAACGTGAATTTCCAGGTTGTGCCGGGCTATGACTATGCCTTGCAGGTCACACCCACGGCGGCCGGCGACTTCCGCATCATCTGCAACGAGTTCTGCGGCATTGGCCACCACACGATGGTGGGACGCGTCATCGTCGTGGATGGCGCGGGCAAGCCGCTCGCCGACAACTCGCACGCGGTCCTCCGTGACCGGGAGGCCAAGTGAGCGCGACCGCGTCGTTTCCGCATCGGGTGTGCCCGGCCACCGGCCTGGTGATCGCCAGCGCCGCCGAGCCGCTGATCAAGATCAACGCCGTGGTGGCGGTGGTATCGCTGCTCGTCGGCGCCGTCGCCGCGCTCCTGCTCGTGCTGACGCGCTGGCAGGCCGTGCATCTCCTGCCGGCGGTGTGGTACTACCGGATACTCGGCGTGCACGGCATGAACATGCTGATCTTCTTCATCATCTACTTCGAGATGGCGGTGCTCTGGTTCGCAGGGACGGTGCTGCTGAACAGCCGGCCCGCTAATCCCAAGCTGGGGTGGTTCAGCTTCTCCCTGATGCTCGTCGGCAGTGCGCTGGTGGAGTGGGCGCAGTGGACGGGCCGTGCGGACGTGCTCTTCACGTCGTATCCGCCGCTCAAGGCGCACCCGCTCTTCTACCTCGGCATCATCCTGTTCGCCGTGGGCGCCCTGACCGTCACGGGACTGTTCTTCGCGACGCTCGTCATCGCAAAGCGAGAGCAGACGTACGAAGGCTCGATGCCGCTGGTCGTGTACGGTGCCGTGACGGCGGCAATCATCGCCGTCATCACGCTCCTGCACGGGGCCATCATCTACATCCCGACCTTTCTGTGGAGCATCGGGCTCATCAAGAGCATTGACCCGCAGATCTATCGCATGATCTGGTGGGCACTGGGCCACTCGTCGCAGCAGATCAACGTCGCGGCGATGGTCGCCATCTGGTACATGCTGAGCGCCCTCACCATCGGCGGTGTGGTGCTCAACGAGAAGGTGAGCCGCTCGGCGTTCGTGCTGTACGTGCTCTTCATCTCGATGGCGTCGGCGCACCACCTGCTGGTGGATCCCGGATTCAGCTCGGCGTGGAAGATCGTGAACACCTCGTACTTCATGTACATGGCGGTGCTGGCATCCATGATTCACGGCTTCACCGTGCCGGCCGGCATGGAGCTTGGCATGCGCCTGCGCGGATTCACCGACGGCCTGTTCGGCTGGCTGCGGCGCGCACCGTGGGGTGACCCGGGCTTCAGCGCGCTCGTGTTCAGCATTGTGGTCTTCGGCTTCGTGGGCGGCATCACGGGCGTGACCATTGGCACCGAACAGATCAACATCATCGCGCACAACACGCTGCGCATCCCTGGGCACTTCCACGCCACGGTGGTGAGCGGCACCGCGATGGCCTTCATGGGCGCGACGTACTACCTCCTGCCGCTGGTCTTCCAGCGCAAGGTCGCGTTCTGGAGCCTGGCGAAGATCCAGCCGTATCTGTTCGCCCTCGGTATGCTGCTGCTCTCGATGGGGATGACCTTCGCCGGGAGCTTTGGCGTGCCGCGGCGCCACTGGGACATCTCGTTCGCGCAGGCACCGTTCGACGTGCAGTTCAACCCATCGGTGGACATCGTGCTCGCCGTCATGGGCATCGGCGGCCTGCTTGCGGTGACGGGCGCGCTGAGTTTCATCCTCATCGCGGTGAAGTCGGTGTTCTTCGGTGAGGCGATCACGACGTGGGAGACGGGCAAGGAGATCGCAGGTATCCCGCAGGGGCTGACGATGCCACCGGTGCATGCCGCGAACGTGGACGAGTTGAACGATGCGCTGCACGCGGAATCGCGCGGGATCGCTGGCGCGACGCCGGGCACGCTGGTGCTCGTCGGCATCTTCCTGGTTGCGTTCGTGGTGTACTACTTCACCAACTGGAAGCTGCTGTCGTTCCTTTGGAAGGTGGGGTGACGCGTGACGGAAGCGCGAGCGCGCGGCGGGTTGGCAGTAACCGCCCTCGGGGTGATCCTCGCCATCACGGCAACGTGGTGGGCGCTCGCGCTCTGGCCGGCCGCGGCCGACGTGCCGGAGTGGGTGTTGCGCACACGCGCGGCGTGTTTCGGCACGACGGCCAGCGGTTTGCCTGATGCCGGCGGCTGGGTGCTGTTGATCGGCGAGCCGATTGGCATGATTGGCGTGCTGATCACCGTCTGGGGGCGCGCCATGCGCGACGATCTGCGCCGGCTGCGGGCGACGTTCGCGGGGCAGGCACTCGTGGCTGCGACGCTCGTGCTGTGCACGTACGGCATCGGCGCGGCGGCGCAGCGCGTGCGCCATGCACGAGGGAGTGCGGCGGCGGCACTGTTCACGCCGCGGGCGTTCGATGAGACGTTGGCGGACGCACGGCACACTGAGCCCGCGCCGCCGATGGGCCTGGTTGACCAACACGGCCAGGCCTTCTCACTCGATGCGCTGCGAGGCCGCCGGGTGATGGTGACGTTCGCGTACGCGCACTGCCAAACCATCTGCCCGACCATCGTGCACGATCTGCAGGCGGCGCGGCGTACGGCGAAGGCGGATGAGGCGGCGCTCGTGGTGGTAACGCTCGATCCGTGGCGCGACGTGCCAAGCCGGCTGGGCGCCATCGCGGAGCAGTGGCAACTCGGCGCGAGCGACCGCATCCTGAGCGGTCCAGTGGACGACGTGTTGCGCGTTCTCGATGCGTGGCACGTCGCGCATGCGAGGGATGAACTCACGGGCGACGTGTCGCACGGATCCGCGGCCGTGCTCGTCGATCGCGCGGGACGCGTGCAGTACCGCCTGGCCGGCAACTGGCAGCGCGCGGCGGCGCTGCTGCAAACGATGTGAACTCGAGGGAGATCTGACGATGACGGGGAATCGGTGGCTGCGGGACGGTGTGATCGTGGGGCTCATCGCCTACGCGACGGTGGCTGTCTTCTACAGCGCCTTTGACATGCTCGCAAACCGTGGGATGCTGTTCACCGTGAATCTCCTCGGGCAAGCACTGTTCCGCGGGTTGCGTGATCCGTCCGTCCTGCAGTTCCCGATGACGGTGGACACGCAGGCGGTGTTCTGGTACAACGCCGTGCACTTCGTGCTCTCGCTTGCCATCGGGTTGTTCGTGCTGGCGCTCGTGGAGACCGCGGAGCGCCGCCCGGCACGCGCCGGGTTGATGGCGGGAGCGATCGCCACGGGATTCGCAGTAACGGTCGCGGTAATCGGTCACCTCACGGAACCGATGCGTGCGTTGCTGCCGTGGTGGTCCATCGTCGTCGCCAACGGTGCGGCGACGGCATGCGCTGCCGCGTACCTGCTGGCGCGCCGACCCGGACTGTGGCGACGGATGTTCGGATAGCAGAACGTCTGTCGGGACGTATTGGCCGCGCGTGCGGGGCCCGCATACCCCAGTTCGACCCGGCCAGACCCCCCAACGCCCCGACCGGAAGTGGCCAACCAGATCCGCGAGCAGTAGCAGGCAACGCTCGGCGCCGCGTACACAATTGAGCGCGAGCTCGGTGGCGGCGGCAGGAGCCGCGGCTTCGTCGACGGCGAATCGCTGCGCGCACGGCTCACACTGGGGCCGCTCGGCATCACGGAAGTGGTCGGCATCCTGCACGACGTCTCGCGCGCGAGTGCCGCCCACGACATCTACGACGTGAACGCGCGATAGCGGGCGACTTTGCCGGACGGCGATGCGTCCTGCGCCGCGCGCGCCGGCATGGTCATGATGCCGCGCAGGCTGTAGCGAAACGTCGTCGCGAACTGCGCCCAGAGCGCCAGCAGCCACGGCGGCGACATCCAAGCGACCAGCATGCCGGATGTGAAGCGATACGTGCCGTTCCGCACCTGCATTCCTTCGACCACCAGCCCGCAGCCGAGCGCCAGGAGCACGAGCCGAGTCTCGACCGCTCGCTCCGTTGCGAGCCACACGTGCAGCGCCGTGAGTGCGGCGGCAATCGCGAAGCCAGTGAGCGGACGGTTCCACGCCGCGCCGAGAATCGCGGCGAACCAGCCGATGTTGTAAATGGCGTAGTTGAGGAGCGACGTGCGGTTCATGGAGAGTCGAACGATTGAACCGGGCGGGTGGTTCCTGCGGACGCGATGGCGACGATCCGTATCATGCCCATGGCGATCCCCCAATTGGTCGCCCGTTGCGAATTATGCGCAGCACACGTCGAATAGATGAATTGTGAAAATGCTATGGCGCATTTCAACAATCGTCTTAGATTGTTCGAATCGCTGTTTCGCAGGCCAACGCTCGACCATTCCGGGATGACGACCTGTTCGTCATCGTCGGCCGACGCCTGAGGCAATGACCGATCCACAACGGCTCCTCCATGCCACGCCGCTGCCCGAGCATGCACCGGGCGCAATCCTCCGCTGCGATTCCGACCTCATCGGCGTGCTCGTGACGCACGACTGGCGACGGCTGATCGCCATCCGACCCATCGCGGCCGGGACAAAGATCTTCACTTTGCTGGGGCGCGAGTACACGAAGCCCACGCGCCATTCCGTGCAGATCGGCGAACACCTGCACATTGACGCCGTCAACAAGCGTGACGGCCAGGTCTCGGTGCGACGGTATCCGTATCGCTTCATGGACCACGCGTGTGATCCAACAACGATCATTCGCAACCGCCACGTGATTGCGCGGCGCGACATCGAGCCCGGCGAGGCCGTGACGTTCAACTACAACACGACCGAATACGACATGGCCGAGCCGTTCCGTTGCAACTGCCAGAGCGCCCTGTGCGTCGGCATCGTGCGCGGCGCCCGGCACCTGACGCCGGGCCAGCGCGCCCTCATCGAAGACTGGCTCGCCGAGTATCTCCGCTAAACGAACCGCCCGCCGCTGATGCGGCGGGCGTTCTGTCATCCGGGGCGCCTACTGGCGCCGGCGCGCAAGCGCGCGCTCGATGGCCGCTGCCGCGAGCGGCGCCATCACGCGGTATCCCGCCTCGTTGGGATGCACGCCGTCGGCCGACAGCGCCGGCGGCAGGCCGCCACGCGCATCCACCATCGCCGAATGGTAGTCGAGATACGTCTCGCCGACCGAGTCGGCGTACGCCTTGATCCACTGGTTGAGCGCGATGATCTTGGGCGCCGGCTCCAGCCCCGGCTTCCACGGGTAATCGTAGACGGGAAGCACGGATGACAACACCACGCGGATGCCGTGTGCCCTGGCGATCTCGGTCATCGCCGAGATGTTGTCTTCGATCATCTCGAGCGTGGACGGGCCCGTGTTGCCGGCAATGTCGTTGGTGCCGGCGAGAAGGACGACGACGCGCGGGCGGAGCGCCACGACATCCTGATGGAAGCGCACGAGCATCTGCGGCGTCGTCTGCCCGCTGATGCCTCGGCCGATGTACGGCTGACCCGGGAACATGGTGGGGAAGTACTTCGCCCAGGAGTCGGTGATCGAGTTGCCGTAGAAGACGACGCGGTCTTCACCCGCGACGGGGAGGCCCACGGAGTCGTTGGCCGTGCGATAGCGCCTCAATCCACCCCAGTCATTGCGGAGCCGTTCGAGCGCGGCGGAATCGCGCGCGGCGCGGGCCGCGGCGGCGGCCGGCAGCAACGGCGCCGGCAAAAGCGGCGCCGGCGTGGCGGCAGGCGCCGGTTGCGGGGACTTCGGCGCTCGCGTGCCTGGCGACGAGGCGCACGCGAGCACGAACACTGTCGCGATGCTCGCTAAGAGTTTCATGCTGCAAAGCTACCTGCCGACGTCTCGGCGCGTCCACCGGCTGCTGGCCCGGCCCGTGGCAGGCGCCGCCGCCGAGTCATTGGCGGTATGCCTCGGTGTGCACGTCCATGACTGCCCGTCCACTCGGATCCGTCAGTTTCGCAAACGCGGCGTCCCAGCGCAGCGCGGATTCCGTGCTGCACGCGACGCTTCGCTCCCACGGCACGCAATTCACCGCCGTCGCGCTCGGAAAGTGGTGCTCAAACAACTGCCGATAGAGATACGCCTCCTTTGTCTCCGGCGTCTTGACCGGGAAGCGCTCGGCGGCGCCGCGCAGCATCGAGTCGGTGATCTCGCGCTCGGCGTGCGCCTTGATGCCGTCAATCCACGAATAGCCCACGCCGTCCGAGAACTGCTCCTTCTGCCGCCAGAGCACGTCATCCGGAATGGCCCCGTCGAACGCGTTTCGCAGCGGGAACTTCTCGATCGGACGCATGCGCGGCGCGTTGCGCGGCAGCTTGTGCGCCGGATCCATCGCCATGGCGACGTCGAGGAACTCGCGATCGAGGAACGGCACGCGCACTTCCACGCCCCACGCCGCACCCGCCTTGTTGGCCCGCGCGCAGTCATACAGGTGCAGCTTCTGGAGCTTGCGCACGCTTTCCGCGTGCAGTTCCGGCCCGTCCGGCGCTTTGTGAAAGTAGAGGTAGCCGCCGAAGATCTCGTCGGCGCCCTCGCCGCTGAGCACCATCTTGATCCCCATCGCGCGAATCTTGCGTATCATGAGGTACATCGGCGTCGAGGCGCGGATCGTCGTGATGTCGAAAGTCTCGAGATGATAGACGACGTCCGAGAGCGCGTCGAGCCCTTCCTGCACCGTGAAGTGGATTTCGTGGTGAATCGCGCCGATGTGCTCGGCGACCTTGCGCGCCGGCGCGAGGTCGGGGGCCCCGGGAAGGCCGACGGCGAATGAGTGAATGCGCGGCCACCAGCTGGGTCCGCGATTGTCGTCTTCGACGCGCCCGTCCCGGTACTTGGCGGCGATAGACGCCACGAGTGACGAGTCCACGCCGCCACTGATGAGCGCGCCATACGGCACGTCGCACATGAGCTGGCGGTGCACCGCCGCCTCAAGCGCGGTTCGAAGCGCCGACGGGTCGTAGGCGGCGTTTGGGGTGCGTTCCGCGACCGCCCACGTGGGCTCGTAGTATTGCTGGAATCCCTTCTCGGCCTCGTGGCCGAGCAGATAGTGCCCCGGCGGGAACTCGCGGATCCGTTCGCAAGAGCCCACGAGCGCCTTCATCTCGGACGCGACGAAGAGGTGTCCGTGCCGGTCCCAGCCCAAGTACAGGGGAATCACGCCGATGGGGTCGCGCGCGATGAGATACGTGCGACGCACCGGATCATGCAGCACGAATGCAAAGATGCCATTCATCTGGTTCAGGAACTCGCGCGGCGGCCGTTCATCGTACAGATAGAGAATGGCCTCGCAGTCCGATTGCGTCTGGAAGTCATGCGGCCGCTCGAGCGAGCGCCGGAGCTCCCGGTGGTTGTAGATCTCACCATTGACGGCCAGCACCGTCCGTGCGTGCGTGTCCACGAGCGGCTGTGCGCCGTGTTCCACGTCCACGATGGACAGCCGTTCGTGCGCCAGGATGGCGTGATCGTCGCTGTAGATCCCGCTCCAGTCGGGGCCGCGATGCCTGATCTTGCGTGCCAGCGCGAGCGCCTGACGGCGTAGATCGGCGGCGTCGCCGCGCGCCGGATCGAGACCGAGGATGGAGAGAATACCACACATGAGGAAGCTCCAGAAAAAGAAAAACCCCCGATTCGCGGCGGCGAATCGAGGGTAGTCCGAGTGAACGAGCTGCGGTTACAACGCGCCCCCACCGGCCCACGCGCGATTCGCGCGAGGGTTCCCCTTATTGCGGCAATTGTTCCGCAGGGTGGTGGACGTCATGGCCGAAGAGTAGTGACCACCCGGGCGCAGAGTCAAGCGTAGGGTCACAGCGCCGCGGCGGCGCGCATCGCGCGCCGCCGCGGCTCGCTGACGAACCGCGCTAGGCGGTCAACTCGTCGTACGCGGCGGTCAGCACCCGCTCGATCAGCGGGCCGTGGTCCGGGAAGTTCGGCAGCACATCGGTCATCTTGACGATGACCTCCTTTGGCTTGCCGGTCTTGAGCTGCGCGCGCACGAAGTCGAGCAGTGCGGCGAAGTAATCGCGCTGGTACAGCAGGTCGGCCCTGGCGCCGGTTGCCGGAACATTTGCCGCCGCGTGTCCGTAAATGAAAATCGTGTCGGCTCCGTGGTCCTTCACCACCTGCTCGAGCACCACCATCCAGTGCGCGATGCTCGCGCCGCCTGGCCGGTCAACCACCGGATGCCGGCGGTTGAACACCAGGTCGCCGACGTGCACGACGTTCGCTCGCTCGAACGTGATCACGGCGTCGCCCCCCGTATGCGCGGCGCCGTAGTACTTGAGCGCCATCATTTCGCCACCGACCGTATTGCGCCACGTCGTGTCGAAGAGCGTGTCGGCGTACGTCTGCTGGTCGGGCCCCACGACGGCGGGCGGAGCCGCTGGCGCGGGAGTCCCGGGCGCTGCGGGCGCGGGCGGCGGCGCGTTACGCGCGGCGATCACCGCACGCTCGGCGGCCTCGCGCTGGAGGCGCGGCACGTTTGCCTGGGCGAGGATCTTCTTGGCGACGGGACGGAAGACGCCGTTGCCCCCCGTGTGGTCGCCGTGATGATGCGTATTGACCAGGTAGTCAATCGGCCGCGCACTCGTGCGTGCGTTCACCGCGTCGAGGCACTGCTGCGCCGTGGCCGGGAACTGCGAGTCCACGACCACCACGCTCGACGCGTCAATGTGCCAGCCGATCGTGCCGCCGCGGCCGGTGAAGGTACCCACGGTACCGCGCACGAGCGTGAGAAGATCGGGCTGCTGCGGCGCAACGCCGTGCGCGAGCAGTTGGCGCCAGTCGAGCGCCGTGGCGGCGAGCGCCAGCGTGGAGGATTCCAGGAACCTTCTGCGAGTGAGCGTCACGTGGCGCCTCCCTGATGGCACACGAGTGAAACGCGTCGGCGGCCACCCCGGGCCACCGACGCAAAAGCTACGAACGTCCCACATACTGCGCGAGCACGGCACCCCTCCGTCAGTCCGCCGCGATGATCCGGCGGATCCCCGCGACGATCTCGTCAACTCCCGCCTCGTACGCAAAGGTCATGCGCACGCGCCCGCGCGCGTCGAGCGCGTAGAGCGTCGTGGAGTGCGTGACGGTGTAGCGGGCGGCCGATTCGGGCGTGGGGACGATCTGGTACGAGGCGCCAAAGAGCCGGACCACCGAATCCACCGCCGCGCGAGATCCCGTGAGGCCGACCGCGTCCAGCCGGAAGCTCTGCAGATCGGCCTTGAGTACCTCGGGCGTGTCACGCGCCGGGTCCACCGTGATGTACACCGTCTTCACCCGCGCGGCGTCGTCACCCAACCGGCGCGACACCACCGACAACTTGGAGAGCGTCGTCGGGCAGACGTCGGGGCACAAGCTGTAACCAAAAAACACGAGCACAACCTTGCCGCGCAGCTGGCTGAGCGTGAATGGCGCGCCATTGTGGTCGGTGAGCGCGAAGTCGCCGCCGATCGGCAGCACCGGAAGTCGCTGCCACGGGCGCGCGACAACGGCCCATAGCGCGATCGCCAGCACGCATGCGGCGACGCCAACGGCTGGTGCGCGCCTCACGGCATCCCCTGCGGCCGTCGCACGCGCGCCGGCACGGTCAGTGTGGTGCCATCGTCGAGTTGCAGGCGCAGACTCACGCTATCGCCGTCAAGCAGCGGCTTCTTGACGCCGAACAGCATGAGGTGCAGTCCGCCCGGCTTCAGCTCGACCCGCCCATTGGCGGGAATCGAGATGGATTTCACTGGCGCCATGCTCATGGTCGCGCCGTCACGGCGCATCTCATGCAGTTCGAGCGTTTCCGCGGCGTCCGTGGAACCGCGCACCACGGCACGCTCGGCGCCGGAGTTCTCCAAGATCAGGAATGCCGCGGTGACGGCGCGACCGGCAGGCGCCTCGCGCACCCAGGCGTCGCGTGCGCGCACCGTACTGGACTGCGCGGCCGCGACGGTGGCGCCGAGCACGAGCGCGGCGATCGTGTATGCGATGGCGTGCAGGTTGTTTCGGAGTGCAGGGGAGCAATTCATGGAAGGTGGTTCCTGTGTCAGTTGGGTGATCGCAGGGAGATGACGTAGCGCGCGAGCGACTCCCGCTCGCGCCGGCTCAAGTGCGGGAATGGCGGCATCGCGCCGCCGCCGGGAATGCCGCCGCCGATTGCCTGCGCAATCGCGCTGGCATCCACGCCCAGCTTGAATGCGGCCGCGTCGCGGAAGTCGCGCGGCCGGGGATGCAGCGTTGCGGCGACCGGCCCGTCGCCATGCCCAAGCGCACCGTGACAGCTCGCGCAGCCGTTCGCGAAGTACAACTCGCGTCCGGCGGCGACGTCGTCGTCAGTCGCGACGCGGTTCCGCAGTCCAGCGGCGGCGCCAAGCCGCGCGGCGAATGCCGTCACGCGCGCCCACCGGGACGGCGCGCCGAGCACGCTGTCGAGGTCCGCATAGCCAACGACCGGCACGACGCCAACAACGGAATCGCCGCTGGCAAGATCAGCGACGACGCGAAGCCGCATGCCGCGCCGCAAGGTGAGGGCGGGCGCCTCAACCATCGCGTGAAGCCCGCCCGGCGAGAAGAGCACCTCGCCGTGCGCCGCGATCGGCACGACCGTGGGGGAGTCAGTCGCGCCTGATGCAACGCCTGTCGCGTGCTGCCGTGGGGTGTGCATAGTCACGACTGTCGCGCTGTCGACGCGAAGCCGGCGCACGGTATCCGACCTCGGACCGTCATTCCGCAGCGTGAAGTACATCACGGACATCGTGCCATCCGTCGTCGTGGCCATCGCGGCGCGCTCGAAGCGCAGTCCCTCCTCGCGCCCCGCGCACGCCGCCGCGAGCGCAGCTGCGTGCAGCACCGCACGCAGGGGCGGCGTGCGCGCAGTAAGTGAATGCCATGCGCGTCGTCCGCCTCGGCCCTGGCCGTGCCGCACGCGTGCGCTCGGCATGGTCTACGGCTTCAGGCCGAGTTCCGCAGCAGTCCACGGGCTCGGATGGTTCGCGCTTGCCGCGCGTTCCGCCGCCACTTGATCGGCGGTGACCGGTCCGCCC
>Ga0334722_10003343_pt1 | contig 17331 bp, 26 predicted proteins | sample C3_bottom_MG_FD_207210 | JGI IMG/M metagenome (GOLD analysis project Ga0334722, IMG submission 207210) | Sediment microbial communities from Yellowstone Lake, YNP, Wyoming, USA - C3_bottom | ecosystem: Environmental > Aquatic > Freshwater > Lake > Sediment | place: USA: Wyoming | collected...
AGCGTCCAGCTGGTGTGTCCGGTTCGCGATAACTTGCGCGGTGCGTAGCCGGTATGGAAAAGGTAAAGAACATCAGCAGATTGACACCACTTGATTCCGGAAAGGTCAGTGGTTACGTAAGGCGACGGTATCTCATAGGCAAGATCGGTCGCACCGGCTGTAACAATCCATTTCCCGGCAGCGAGATCGGTTGCAAAGGCAGCGGCGGCGGTATGGGCAACTATACAGCGGTAATAACTGCCCCCATTTGTGGCCAGGGCTCCCAGCGTGTAGACCGTTCCAACTCCACCCCAGGCAGCGTAGGCGAGTTTGATCTGCCCCTGGTTGCGATAGAATCTGATATACTGATTGCCAAACTCCAGGGCATAGGCTTGTGTCGTGCTGAACTCAAACGGAATCAGTCTCGATGCAACGGCGTTTGTCTTTGTGCCGGCTATGTACTTGAAGCCAGGGCGAAAGATTGCAGGACCACGGGGATCTATAAGGAAATTCTCCATTCTATACAGAGCATTGGCGTACTTTGCGAGGTCAACTCTTCCTTCGAGCCGGTCACTCCATTCGCCCGCTGTAAAATTTGTCTGTATAAAATAGGCTGCGCCCATTACCTGCCCGCCTTTTGCCAACTGTAATTACCGTTGTCGAGTGCCTGCATGTCCTTATGGCGTGGCGGATTGCCTTCCAGGGCGTTCAGGGAGTAGGAGTCCGGAAGATGTTTTGTGTACAGTTCCTGAAGCAGCGAGGACCGGAGCGCCTTATCGTCGGCCAGTTTTCCGGCCAGCTCCGCGCCCAGGCGCATTGACAGGCAGTTGTCGAAGCTGGGACTAAATCTTGCAGTTTCCGTGATCAGCCTGATGTACCGGATGTAGATTTCCTCATCCTGGTTGGTCAGCAGTTCCGCGCCCTCTACAACCCATTCCGCGTCGGTCCCGTACAGTTCCCATACCCGAAGGCAATCCGCAGGAATGGTGTAGGCATAATCCCACTGGAAAGCCGGAGTAGCGGCAAGCTGGGCGCTGATATCCGCCCGTGACATGGCAAAGTTCCAGGGGTGAGCTGCAAGAAGTTCGTTCCGCAGGATCGGATACAGAACATTGCAGGCCCGGCCCTCTTTCGTGGAATCCGTTAGCGCCGTAATCGACAGGTTGCCTACCTTTAGCAGCGCCAGGTTGCAGATCTGGACTTCGGATACGGACATGGGCTATTCCCCCCGGACCTTCTTTGCCATCACCAGTTCGTTTTCCAATCTCGGAAGTTTCCACCGACGATCCCAGGCGGCGCCCATCGCATCCATCTCCGCACGAACATCGTCAATGCGGGCAGCATCTTCATCGGCAATCTCTTCATCCGATTTCTTCTCCGTGGCTATCTCGCCAGCGACCATCTCCGCAGCGGCGTCGTCTTCGGGTTCGCAGTGGTTGAGCAGGCCGGACAGCCAGGTACCGCGCTTTGGATGCTTACCTTTTGCCAGTTCCTTTTCCAGATCGGCCTTAGATATGGTCAGGACGCTTCCGGCCTGTCTGATATCGCCACCAAACTGAAACGTGTCATTTACGATAAATTGCGTCATATTATCTCCTCTTCATGTTGCGCGGATTAAGCGACGCGCCCCGCTATTAAAAGGTTAAGCCCTGTAGGGCGTCTGGTTTCTGGTCGTGTTGCCGGGAACGATCTCCGCATGGAATCTGCCCAGCGAACCGGTATGATTTCCCGTGGTCGTGTACAGGATCTGGAGGAATTCTTTCAGTCCGCGCGGAAGCGGAACATTCAGAAGTTCATAACCGGGTACCAGAGTTGCAATCGGGATCGCGTTTGCCGCGTCGATACCAATTCCCGTGGGCTTGTAACTCCCACCCACCGTGGCACAATCCGTCAACTCCAGGTATATTGCAGTTCCGGCAGTGGGCGTCACCTTGCAGGTAACTACCAGCCGGTCGTTGCCGTTCTCCGGTCCATGGGACAAAAGAGCGGTCCCCTTATGGTCGTACATGATGCCCAGGTCGACGGTGTTATCCGAAACAACCGTGGTAGCATTCGCCACAATTAACTGTGCATCGGAAAAGATTAACTGATCATCTCTCATTGTACTGTTCTCCTTTCTGTCTGAGATGGAGCCACTTAGGAAATGGCGTCCTCCGTGTTAAGCAGAATCTCGCGAGAGATCGGCCGGATGGGAATCTGGTTAAAATACAGGGGCGGTTCGCCGGAAAGCGCAAGGTTACCAGGCGTAAAGTAAACATTGCTCTTATCCTTCGTCCGGATCTGCATCTGGGTCAGGATGGTTTCGTTGACATAGATCCTGGTGCCGGCGCCCGTGTTCATGTTGTTCAACAGCGTGATGAGATCGTCTTCATCAAACGTGTTGTCGGCACCGGACGCTTCGATGTTTGCCACCCTGCCAATAGCGCGCGGATCGCGCACGACAAGACCGCAGCGGATGACAAAGTGATCGCGGTAAACTTCCATGAGGCCCGCTGCCAGTTCGGACGTGACCTGCCCCTTGTCCTGATGCTGTACGCCCAGCGTTGCCGCCATGTTCTTCGGGTAGATCAGGTAGGCGCTGGTCTGTCCCCAGGTGATGACATACGCGCTGGTTACATCGGAGCCGGTTCCGCTGCCGTCGATGACAAAGCGGGCGTCGAGCGTTCCCAGGCGCGGCGCAATACCGTGCATGGAGTCGGGGTTGACACCGTTGTTTCCGTACAGGATGTCGGACGCGATGGTCTGACCAAGACCTTCAATGAAGGCGTCCACTTCGCCGGACCGGAACAGGGCCGGGCTGGGCATGGAATCGACCAACGCTGCATCGACGTCGCAGTAATCTTCCAACTGCTCGATGACGTCCATGATTTCGGTCGTTCTGGACACGGACTGCGTTACCCGTGCGTTCAGTTTCCGGCGCGAACCGGTCGGCAGGGAGCCCCGACGGGTGGTTTTGTTGGTCCACACGTCATTGCTGGGCATCCAGGGCGCTTCCTGGAGGATGTTCCCCATCTTTCTATTCAGTACTTCCGCAATCGCTGCCTGATTACCGGAAGGATCTATTCTTTTGGCCTGTTCGACCATGGAATATGTGCTGGTATTAGCTGCCATTTAAGTCAACCTCCTTGTTATTTTTTCCAGGTGTTGGGGAATCGGGCTTTCGCCTTATCCTCGTCTGATAGCTCTCCCGTCCCACCACCACGACCACCATCACCAAGGCTGCTGTCAGAGATTGCCTGGCCAATCGACGCGAAAACCTTCAAAAACATCGGGTGATTACCCAGCGGAACGCCGTCAACCTTTGATTCGGTAATGAACTTACTTACCTCTTCCGAATCTCCCCCGAATTTCTTGAATGCCCGCGTGGCCAGTTCGGTGTTCACCTTGAAGGTGTCACCTTTCCACTCGTCTTTCAGCTTGTTTACCGCGGCTTCGTTCGCCTGCTGGGTCGCCTGTTCCTGCTGGGCGTGGCCGTTCTTGACCAGACCCCAATACCAGGAGTAAATCTCCTTGGCCTGGGCGTCAGGAATGCCATTCTTGAAAGCGAAGTCCTTGAACGCGGTTTCGACCTCCGGGCTGTAAGCAATGATCTCCGGTAGATCTGCTGGTTTCGTGATGCTGTACTTGTCCGCAGCTTCCGGCCTTCCTAACTTCGTGTAGAAAGCCGCTTTCTGCTCATCGGTTGCCTTTTCGCCAGGCACAACTACCATGTCCTTTTCCGCCTTAATGAGAGCATCCGCCTTTTCGTAGAACTTTACAGGTTCCGTGAATTGGTAAAATGATTCATTGTTCTTAAAGGCATCCGGGGCACTGTCCAGCCACGCAGGTCTGTCAACCGTTCCGCTTCCTCCGGCATTGCCAGAAGCGCCGCCATCGTTTGTTTCCATCCGTAATTCCTCCTTTTGGTTAATAAAAAAGGCGGCCACCCTTTCCAGGATGAAAGCCGCCTTGATTGTTTCAATAGCGATATGTTTAACTAAATTAGCCCATTGCGCTCACGCATTGTTTAAATTCTTTCAGTGTCCGGTGTAGCATCAGCCTACCACGTGCCAACTCAATTATTTCCGGGGTAATAATCGCACCCCGTCTTTGTTTAAGTATCCGTTTTATATATTGATTGCTTGCTGTAAGTCTTTCGTTAAGTTCTCTTTTTTTATACCAAACCCTAAGCTCATCTTTTTTTAGTGATCTGTACGCAGCAACAGATGCTCGCGCCTTTTCTGTTTTCCGCCATTCCCTGTTCCGTTTATTAACTGTTTCCTTATTCTTTCTGTTGGATATGATCCTTAAGACCGCGCAACATCTTTTACAATGTCCGTATAGGCCGCATTTTGTTTGTTTTGATTTCAGAAATTCACCCCGCTTTTTATATTGCGAACACTTCGGGCACCAAAAGAGATCAGGGTCGGTCGGATGCTGACGCTTAACTCTCTTGGTTGTCATTGCAGTTCCCCCAACAAAAGGTTCTTTGTCGCTTGCCCAACTTCACAACCTTTGCAATCATCAATGTGCTTTGCCTCCCCGGAATACGAAAGGCAATCGTGGCGCGTAATTAAATCGTTGTGGAATTGACATTTCACCTTGTCAACTTCGGGATCTCCAAGCATAAGGTCGATGGCGGTTGAATCATCCATGATGTTCATTTTGTCGAGGCCAACCAGGGCGCGTTTGTTTTTTGAAGCGATACCAAAGGCGCTAATGACTGCATTTATGCCCTTTATCTGCCCTTCAAACTCTCGCTGTGCCGCCGCTATTACGTCCATGTCTGGTTTTTTAACCCCTTCCATCGCCTGCATCAATCGCTTCATTCTCCTGTTACTTTCCATCAACATCTGTGTAATTTGGTTCATTTTCTTACCTCCATTGTTTGGATAGTTAAACTACCTTAATACTCTCCGTTTTCTTAATAATAACAATACTCCCCGCTTCAAACTTTACTTCCAAGGAACCGTAAAACCTGCTTTTAATCAATTCTTCCAGCAATTTAATTAACTTTTCGATTTCACTCCTCCTCGTCTTGAATTATGAGCGGCTGTTTCATAAGCCGCATCGTGAACGCTTGTACGTTTTCTCTATCCATTCCGCCGCCGCCCAGGATGGTAAGCAACCTCATGCTCCAGTTCCGCAGCACAATGGCATCCTGTGTCACCGGTTTCGGGTCGAACGTTCCGCAATCCTCCAGTATCCAGGTCAATAATGCCTGACCTGATCTGGTTGACAGCGCCGTTCGCGCGGTCTGTGTCAGTGCGACATCTTTAGGATTAAGCGGCTGCATTTGCCGCACCTCCACCGGCCAGGACATCAGAAAGGGACGCAGACAACTTGCCGCCCGTGTTTTTATCGGCTTCCGTTGCCGTCTTCAGGCCCTGCATCATGCCCATGGCGTCCTGCTGCTGGTTTTGCTGCTGCATTGCTGCCATCTTGCCTTTTCGTATGGCGTCGATCTTATCCTGTACCCTGATCACCTTCGCCGGGACGCGGTTGCTGTCCGCCAGAATCTTGCTGGCTTCGTCGAGGTCGAAGTTATCCAGGACATCCGCAGCTTGTCCGGCCGCTATCTGTAGGTTGACCAGCCCTTGCAGTTCAGCCATGAACTTCCGGATTCCGTCTTTCGCAAACCGTTCACGTTGCGCCTGCGCCAGTGGCCCCATGTAGATCGGGTCAAAACGAATGACGACATTCTCGCTGCCGTAGGCCTCAAACAGTTCCGGGGGGGGCTGTGGCATAAGAGATCGGCTGCGCTGGGTTTCTATCCGGTAGACGTCGTCCAAGATGCCATCAAGCGCCGAGTTGAAGCTCCCAAGCTCCGCACCCAGGACAGCAGCCTTTTCGGCCATCAGTTCCGATACTTCGTATGCCGTACGTTGGCCGCCGCTCATCTGTGACAACAGCAGGAAGACATCCAGGTGGAAGCGTTCTTTGATTTGTTCCTGTTTCGCCTTCTCCCGGTCCAGGCCGATAGGGAAATCCTTGCCGGTATTGACAGGTGTGATCCGGTCGCTGGGGTTTTCCATGTAATTCAGGCCGCGCGGCTTCAGCTGTGTCTTGCCCAGGAGATAGGACGGCACGTTATAGGCCGGGTCAACCGCCAGTTGCGCCGCGCCCAGGAGCGTCTTAGCCATCAGGTTCAATCCCTTGATATCGGGCATGGCGAGCGTGGCCGGTGAAAGACCGTAAGGGTCCTTGCCGGTCTTCAAATAGCGCCACACCTGATAGGGGAATTCATCAAAGCCACCTTCCCGGCAGATGTGATTACCCTGCGTCATCAAGTATACTTCGGCATATCGCTTGCTCTTCTTGTCAAGTTTCCGGTCGTCGTATTCCTGGCGCGGAAAGACGGCATGGATTATTTCAAACTCCTGAAAGGGATTAACCTTGTAAGCATTCCGTACAGTTTCAGTGCAACTGCCTTCACCAAACATCTCCACCATCTGTTTCGCACTTAACCTCCGCTTCCGATGCAGGACATCAACCTCTCCGTATTGATTTTCAGCAATGAAGATCTCGCCCGGGTGGACAGCCTCAAACACGACTCGCTCTTTGGCAATATCATCCATGGCGTACATGGCCGCAGTTCCTAAGGTGAGACCGTCATAGATGAACTTCCACATCTCGTCATAGAAGTTGGACCGAAGCAGGGTCATGTACATCCGGAACTCTGTACGGTCCAACCAATCACGGACAGCGGGCAGATGGTTTGCTTCCTGGACGTTCACCTGATACTTGAACCAGGCGAACGCAGGCGAGACATGATAACCGTGAATGCCGGAGGTAGCATTCACAGCGGCATTAACAGCGGTACCGTCATAGATCTTCGACCCCTTCTTTTCACCCTTGGCCAGGTTGCCACGGATATCGTCCCGGTGTGGGCTGACATAGTCCGCGACTTCCTGCATCCGATCGGCGAAGTTGGTTTTGTCGGTTTCCAGTTTGCTCTGCCGACTGGTCACCAACGTTTTCAATTTCTGGTCTTGGATAACAGCCATCATTGACTCCGCTTATAAGCCGGTTACGTGAATCCTGTATGTAACCTTGACAATAAGGGTGGTGTCGTTCCCGGCATTCCCCCCAAATTCTCCATCCCCGGTGTTCTTCAGTTCAAGCGCTCTGGCAACAAAACTGGTTGCTGCCGCACCCGCGATATCGGTCCCGGTGCAGATTGCGATCATGTCCGCATTCTGATCCAGGAAGCCCGTCGTTTCGATGACCGCGGCCGCAGCCAGGTTAGATGTATTGTACTGTACCTGAAGATTGTCGGCAGTCTCCGACAGGACGTTGCTGCCGTAGTTCATGGCGATCACGGCAGATATAAATTCGATCATTGACCCTGCAGCGGGAGCAGCCACCAGCGTCTTAGGTGTTGCTCTGAGGGCCTTGAGTTGGGCATTCGTTATAGTAATGGTGTCTGTTTTCAGGGTAGAGTCGGCTGCACTCCCGGCAGACAATCCCCCCGTCGCCGTTGTGATACCTGTAGTGGCTACAGTGGCCCCGGTAATTGCCCCCGTCACGGCGGCACTGGCCAGAGTGGACGCCCCGAAGGATACTGCGCCATCGGCACCGATAGACCATTTCAGATCGTTGCCGGCGTTGTCATACCCCCGCATGAAGAACCCATTGGCGTCCCCGTCGTCGGTGTACTTAAAATCAATGAATGAGACGTCTGCCGTCAAATCAGCAGTGGTATTGGTAAGGGTGAAATTGGCACCCGCCGAGTTGAGGGTTGAGGTAAAAACGTGTTTGTACCCTGTAAGGGCCGTCGATCCATCCGCAGAGGCAGCGCCAAGAGCCGTTAACGTTGTAGCCGCACCTGCCGCAGTCCAGGATAGAGTTTTGCTGCCATTGGTCTTTAACACCTGACCCGCAGTGCCGTCCGCAGAGGGCATGGTGTATAGCACTCCCCGGATCCCCATCTGGGATGCCAGGAAATAGGGGGCCTTATAAAATCTCGTCGTGTCCTTAAAATCGGTTGCCGAAGCCGGAACCGGGGACAAGACAAGGCCGACGCCCAACGCTACCATGATTAAAATCGAAAATACTTTTTTCATCTTTCAAATCCTCCTTTTAGTTGTACCAAATCGTTATCATTACCGTTCGTGTCCCGCCGAGTCTGTTCTTTATCGTCAGGGGATTCTGCGCCGCAGCCGTCCCGATGCAGACCTTTACGTCGGTGTCGGCATTCACAACCACGTTCGCCGTTCCCCGGATGAGCGCCGCCGTTCCGGTTGAATCAATCTCGAATTCCGCGCTTTCATTGATCACCCCCGACGAAGAAACCTGAATGAACCCATGCGCCGATGCGTTCGCCGTGATCGTCGGAAGGGCAACCGTGCCGTCGTCGGCGACGCTGGAACTCGAAAACCAATAACCAAGAGCCTTTGCAAGATTTGTAATCGATATCTTCTTGCTGGCCCCACCCCCGTCGACCTCAACCAGGAAATCCGATTGCGCCGGAGATGCGTTCTCAGTTATCTCGGATATCTTCTTGTCCGGCATTTTGCTCCCCTAATGCACGTGCTGCGGATATCGACCGCCAATATTCCCCGTTAACGTCCCCATGCGCGGAAGGTTCGGGATATTCTTGTCGTAGGTAATCGTTCCGCCGCCGATCAAACTGATAGTGATGCGATCCCTAATAAGCGCAGAATTGATAAATGTCGGGTTGAGTCGATCCAGCATGATGTACAGTTGGTCTACCATCGTGGCCATGTCGACGGCGCCCGCCTGGGCATCCGACGTGAGAAGGATGATCAGGATGTCTTTGATGGTAACCGTATCCAGCGGAGAGATATTGTATTGATTCAGGATAATGGACAGCGTGTCTTTGAGGGTCATCCGTTCCAAAGGCTGAACATTGTACAGATCCAGTTTGGTCGTGAGGATGTCCCTGATCGTCAGGCGATCCAGGCCGGAAGAGTTGTACGCATCCATCTGGACAGTCGAGATATCCCGGACAGTCGAGGTATCCACCAGACTGGCAACCATCTGATCCAGGATGATACTCACGATATCCCTGACAGTTGACCGGTCGATATTGCTCACGTTAAGGAGGTCCAGTTGCAACGTGAAGAGATCTCGCACGGTGGAGGTATCGCTGGACTGGCGCACGATCATGTCCAACGATATCGTAATGACATCCTTGATCGTCGCGGTATCGACGCCAGCCGCGTTCATAGCATCGTACATGATGGTTACGACGTCCCGGACGGTTGCCGAATCCACCTTGAAAGGGACATATGCATCGAGAATGATGCTCACCACATCCTTGATGGTCGCGCGGTCCTCGCAACCGGCGATATATTCCTGCATCTGGACGGTTGCACCATCTCGCGTTGTCGCCCGGTCGGCCGGCGCGACATTGAAAGCATCGAGGATAAGGGTGATGGTATCCCGGATCGTCGCGGTGTCGGTGTCCGAAGAGACGATCTTGTCCAGCATCAGAGAGACGATGTCCCGGACCGTGGCTTTATCAACAGGGACAGGACACAGGATATCCAACAGGATGGTCAGGATGTCCTTGACGGTGATCCGTTCGACCCGGCCCGTCCCTTCCAGGTAGAACTTGGATCCGTCTTCCTGGAGGATATAGGTGTCGTCTTCATTCTTCAGATAGTAGCCTGGATCCGCGTCGATGTATATGTCGACAATCGAGATGACAAGCGCCATGATGGCAGTGTCTTTCATGGTCGCCTGCTCAGTCTTTGACGATCCCAGGAAATCCAGCATGACTGTTATCGATTCTGTGATCGTCGCGGCTTCCGTGTCGGAAACATTCAGCTTATCAAGGATGAGCGTTGCGATGTCCCGCGCCGTCGCCGTGTCAGTGTCATAAAGCAGCATGATATCCAGCAGGATGCTCACCATATCATTGATGGTCGCGTTATCGGATTTACTGACGCTTCTCGGTGTAGTGGTCATCTCACGTACTCCGCTGCTCCTGTTACGTCCTGGATGTGGATCTTCAAAACTCCCGGGTCATCCCGGATGACATCGTCAAATCTGCAACCCAGCTCTTTCAGCGATTCATAATTTGTTTCATGCCCTGCATGACAATACCGGGGACGTGTGGTGAATATCTTGCACTTTCCGTCTTCGTTTAGCTCCGGACAGGGGTGATAAAAGAAAGCGACTCCCTTCACCATCCTTCCGCCCCTAATCTTCAGAAACGTCATGTCGTAGTCCGCCAGAAATGGATGAAAGGTCAGCCATTTACAGCACTCTCCGCATGCCTTGCACGATCCCATCATTTCACCTTGGCGTACTGCAACTCTTCCCCGTTCATCGGGTACTGGACCCCGCTCATATCGATATGACGGCAGAAAATCTTGGTGTCACACAGGACAGGCCATTTTTTCTTTTGGATATCCGGCCAGCCCGCGCGTTCGTACACCCTCTCTGCCTTCAATCGCTTGTAAAAGAAGATGTCTTCGGTCCCGCCTTCAGACGCCCAATTCTGCTTCTCCGCATCGAAGAAGACCTTATGCGGCGTCTCAAATACCCGGCGGACCTTCTGAGAGCCCAGCTTGTACTCTTCGCTATCCTTGTAGATAACCTCAAGGATTGACCGATGGATGAGGTTACAGCCCAGCCCCATCGACGATACCCACACTTCATCGCCCATCTTCCAATCGATGAAGTATCCAGACCCAAACTCACGGTAAAGAAGCGGCTCAGCCGGGCAAGATCGCGTAAAGTACAGGCCGCCCAGGACGGGAACGGTCCCCTTCATCATCCATTGATTCAGCCGCGAGAACGTATCGAACGGCATCACGACATCGTGGTCAATGAAGAACAGCCATTCAAACTTTCCCTTGATGAACGCATCGACGGCAGTATTCCGCGCATCCGCGACCAGGTACCCCATGGGACTGTATTGATCCATCCACTGGATGATATCCACCTGGGACCAGTTTGTTGGGATTCCCTGGCCGTAGCGCGCCAGCATCCACTCGGCCCTCACGACTCCGGTCAGGGGAATCGATATGAGGATCCGCTTCCCACTCTCCACCTGGGCCTTCACGATGGTTGAGTTTCTTTTGAGCAGTTTCATCTCTTGGCCCCCCCCTTCGATCGCGTCACTGTCAGCGTTCTTGCCACTGGAGGTGCCTTCTTCTTGAGAACTCCGATCCCGCCCCACTGATCCCCCGTAGAATCAACAAAATCCCATGTCTCATTCTCCCGCTTTAGCTCATTCCACAGCCGGTCCACCTTGCATCCGGGATGGGTTTTGGAATGATCTACAATGTCGTGGAAGATGATCAGCCCGTCCGTCCCGACCAGGGGAGAGTACATCTCCCAATCCTTCCTTACACCTTCATAACTATGATCTCCATCGATGAACAGGAGATCCAGTTCCCCGGAACCGATAATCTTCTTCACGCGCGCCAGGGTAGCCGGCTTGTGCGAATCCTGCCGGATGAAATGGAGTTTCTGTTTGTCCTTCCCGTACGCACTTAGCCGCTCGACATCCCCCTCGGTTTCCGTGAACCCTCTGGCTCCAAAGTTCCCACCGGGCATATCCAGGCTGATCACGTTTGCGGTCGACGCGGCGATCTGGCAAAGAGCATAGAACATCCCGCCCATGGCCGTTCCTATTTCCAGGACGTTTTTGAAGGCAACCCCTCTGAGGAATTCCAGCAGCAATTCCACTTCCTTGGGTTTCTGCAGCGCGCCCAGCATGACCACCTTGTGGCTCATGTCCAACGCCTGGGACGATTCGATTGACCGCTTACTCAGGACCGCTTCGATATTGCCGCTGTAGCTCCAGGAGGCAAATTCAATCTTCCAGGGTTTCGGTTCATGCTGGCGATAGAGGGTATAATTCGGGTCCAGATGCTGAAACGTCGCTTCATTTATGTAGGTGATATGCGTCGGGTCATTGAAAAATCCCTGGCTGTTCGCAAAGGGCGCCGACACGGCCAACTGGCCTCCTGGTAGGAGCAGGCGCCACATTTCATTAAACCAATCAAAGACCAGCCATGGCTTGATATGCTCGACGACATGAGCAGCCTTTATGGTAAGGCACGATTCTGCGGGGAATGGGTAAGGGAAGACCTCCAGGTCATGGACCACGTCCACACCGGGGAAGTGCTTCCCGGATATCCCGGTGAAGTTCGATTCTTTCCGGTCCCTGCAACCGACATCCAGCAGCATTCCCTTTTTAATTTGCCCCATGAACCACTCCTCTCCCCCGTTGGGAATTGTTCCGGTCCACCACCATGCCCATCTCCTTGACCATTTGGATCATCGATGGCACCAGGCACTCCACATGAGTGTAGAGGACGCCGTCCTTGACGATGCCGATCATTACCTCGACATCTTCTCCTTCTTCCTTCTTGATCCGCCTTGCCCAATCCTTTACATCGACCTTCATAGAGTTCCTTTCCGGTTAAGATGCGGAGGCGATGAACACGACGTCATAGGTCAGGTTGATTGCCTGGTTGGATGCTACGCTGGACGAGGCGTATGTCCCGCCGCAGAAGAACCCGACGCCCGTTGTCGCTACCAGACCGACGTTGCTGATGTTCGCCGTACTGGTGCCAGATGCCCAGGTCGCAAGGAATCTCGCCGTATCGCCATCGGATGAAGCCGCTCTCGTGATAAAGGTCTTGGAGACGGTCTTGTAAAGCGACGTACTCTGTCCATTCGGGATGATCGTGGCATTCGTTGCCACCAGGGACCCGGACCCAAGCGCCGCCATGCCGATGATCGATGACCCGGCCGACGCTGCGAAGACATACGTCAGGTAGTTCGTCAATCCGCCAGAGACGATCAGATTGTGCTGGTAACCGCTATCTCCCACGATCGTGCCGTCCTCATTGACGATAGCCACCCGGAAGAATCCATGCATCCCGACGCTTACCGTTGGATGGCCACCCTTACTTCTTAACCTGCTTGCCCTTTTCATGTTTTCCTCCTTGTTTTTTACCAGCCCCAGACCCGGATCGCTGCCGTACCGCCCGTTGACTTCAGGTAAATGCTCGCCGCGCTCCCGACGTTAATCGTAATCGATTCCCCGGCGCTCAGATCTCCATGAAGCGTCGCGCCGTCGAACGAGAACTGCACCGGATCGCTGGCATGGGTATTTTGAATCGTCAATGTATGGCACTCACCGCCGAACACCTTCTCCACATAGAGATTCGTCGAGGCATAGGCCGTGTAAAACTTGATCTGGCCGCCAACAACGATGATGCTTCTCGGTGACTCAGCGAATCCCATATCAAACCTCTTTCCCGCATTCCTGGCAAACGTAGTGCGGACGGATAACCTCCACAATCGTCTCCCGGAACATGGGCTTATCAACGATCACCTGCCGTTCGACGATCACCGGCTTGTCCACTGTCACCTCAACCTCGGTGATCTTCTCGACCGGGACCAGGGTCACTTTCTCAACCCGGACCTCCACCTCGACATACTTCGGGACTTTCACGATCTTCTCGGCGAAGACAGGCACCTCGATGATCTTTTCAACCTCGACGATGTTGACTTTCTCGACGGTCACGGTTTTCGTGACGTACTTCGGGACCTCGACGGTCTTGTCAACGTAAACCGGGCGATCAATGACAACATCCCTGTACACCGGCCTATCAACGAACACTTCTCGATCAACAATAATGGGATTGATTATCTCCCGGTCAACAAACACCGGGTTGACGATCTCCCGCTCGATCTGCCTGACATTCTCCTTCACCTTGACATCCTGCCCGGTATCGAATCCCATTTTACAGTTCCTCCTGATAAATTGATCTCAGGGTTAAAACCGTCGCGGCGACGTTCCCCTCGACGACCTTGTACCGGATGTAGGGAGCGAAGACAGGCGAGTAGGAAATCCATTTCCCGGTGGTCACTGTGATGGCCGCGCCAACCGAACCAACCGCACTGCCGGCAGCATCGACCGGATCAAAGAAGTTTGTCCCGTCATAGGACACCTGCTGGGTTATCGTTACTGAACCCGCCGTGGATATCAGATGAACGGACGCGGTCCCGGTACACTTGTGAAACGGCTGGGCGGCTGTGTATTCAGTTGCCGCCTTTGCAACGTCCTTCAGTTTCGCCCCTATGAATAATTGCAATCCACGCCTGCTCATTTTATCCTCCCAGAAGTGTTTTCTTTGTCCCCGGATCTTCAAGGCCAAGACCGGAAGTCAGTATCGTTGAACTTCTGCCCTTTCGTAACCTGGCCAGTGCCCGCTCTTTTTCCATTGCCGCCTGAACCTCCGCGTTGCTCGCTTTCGGAGTTTCCGTCGCAGGCGCCACGTATCCACCACCACCGCCACACATTTCAGATCACCTCCATCATCAAACTGGTTCCGGTTTTCTTGAATCCCAGGATCTCGTACAACTTCACCGCGGCATCGTTGTCGATTCCTGCCGTCACCCCGACGCTGATCAGTTTCGCGCCCCTCGACTTCGCCCAGGTGATGAACGCTGTCACCAGCCGCACCGCAACAAACCCCCGATAATCAGGATGAACGTACAGCGCCAGGTCGGCGGCCATGAGATCACGGGAGAACGTGGGCTGATAAACCACTCCGGCCATGACGCCAACAACCTTTCCGCCCGTTTCTTCGTACAGCATAGCGAACCCGCTCTGGATCGTCTGCCGTGCAACCTCTTCGACACGGTCAAGCGAGAACTCAAGCTCCTGATAGTTCGAGCTCTCCTCGTACATCTGCGTCAGGAGATCGACCACTACGTCCATGTCTGATTCGGTCATTGGTCTAAGCATGGTAGGGCACCTGATAGCGGACAAACTCGTAATCACGATCTTCCCTCAGGACTAATTTTTCCTCTGCCCTGAGGTATAGTTGCCGCCCTCGGTTAGTGGACACATTCATTATTTCGCCGATTTCCTTGAATTTCTTCCCCTCTTGCCTCAAGCTGTGGGCGAGTAATTGCCGACCATTAAGGGACCTATGCTTAATGTAGGTTGAAATAGGCTTCTCTGTTTTGCATTTACTGCAAATTTTACTGTTCATCATTAACTCCCGCTAACTGTCAAATGGCGACCAATCTTCAGCCTGGTCCATGTTCTTTCTCTTGCCTCTGGTCGTTACCTTCTGGTTAACCGGATAGGCAAAGGACAGCGCCAGCGCGTCAGCTCTATTCGGCGACTGTACTTTCCGTTTCTTCATATCTTTTTTGGATTCGATCTGGATCTTCCCATCAAGGCGCGGAACTGTTTCCGGACCGATCAGGTCATTGTAAAGCACCTGGTCATTCGGGATAGCGCCGCCCTGCTTCAACCAATCGCGCATCAGTTTCCACATCTCCGCGCGTTTGTTCAGACATCCCTTGTCCATTGACTCTTCGGCAAACCAGACGAGGCGCCAATGATCACGACGCATCACCTTCCCCGCGCTAACGACCCCTGTCCCATATCCTGCATCAATGAAAACAGCGTCTGCAGCGTGCTCATCTTCGAGATTTGCCAGGAGTGTGGCCACGGTGATATCGTTATCGTTCTTGGCAATGGTCCGAAGCACCTGGAACACCAGCCCTTGACGCATGCCAATGACGAGCTCGTCATCACCTTCCCAGGCGGGATCACAAGTGAGGATCTTCGGTGCAAACTGATATTGCTCAGGCCTGATTGATTTACCGAAAGCATTGTCCACATCAACCACGGAGATAAACTGCTTGACGGACATGGATGGAAACATCCCACGAACACGAACCTTGACAAAATCGCTGTCAATTCCGTAGTCGTCAATCCATTCCTGTATCTTAGCCTTATTGGCGATCTTGCATTCCCTGGAGTCGATCTGCCTGGTAATCCATCGATGACGAAAACGCCCAAAGCATTCCTTGAAGCGGCCGGTGTTGCGTGTCGGGTTTCCAAAAGCAGCCCAAATCACTTCGGTGTCGCTGTCCAGCATGGCGCCTTCAGTTACTTCCCAGATGATGTCGTGGATCGCGCTGGCCTCATCAAAAAGGATCACCAACCGCTTGCCCTCGTTATGCAATCCAGCAAATGCTTCGGTGTTATGCTCCGACCAGGGGACTGAATCAATACGCCAGGTCTTTTCATGGAGTTTGTCTGTTGAAAATATTGCCGTTGCGGTTACGTTGAACCAATGGCGATTGATTGAAAGCCGGTGCCACTTGGCCAGCTCGGGCCAGGTCTTGGTCCGCAGCTGGCTTTCAGTGTTGGCCGTTACAACCCCGCGCGTATCTTCCCTGGTGCTCATCGCCCAGAGAATCAGCCAGGCGACCAGGGCGGACTTTCCAATGTCGTGGCCAGAAGCAATAGCGACCTGTATGGCTTTGTTTATATCGATGAGGCCATCAGCCACAGCTTGCAAAATGTCTTTTTGCCACACATCCGGACCGTCATGTTTCGCGAGCTCACCAGATCCCCAGGCAAAAGCATAAAGCACAAACCCCAGCGGATCATGAGAAAGCCCCTCGATGTCGGCTATGAGTTGTACTTCAGGATCAATCTTCTGCGCTGCATCCGGCATTTGTTCTGCGCTCCCGGGCCTCTCTGATTTTATCGGCGAGGGTTTCGTTTAGAGTTATATCTACTTTTTCAGCAGGGTAGGCATTATCCAGTTTCTGTGCGTCCATCCTGGCTCGTTGCCTGGTTCCCCAATCCGTCTCATCCCAGGTGATCACTGATTCACCGTCGCTGTAATCGCGCTGGCCCTCGTCCATGCTGACGATTACGCCAGTTACCGCCATAACCTTCACGCCCCTTGGTAGTGCGCTCTTCGAGATTGCGCCTTTGACCTTCAGGGTCTTAGAGGTTTTGGCTTTGGATTCGGCTTTGAGCTGTTTGGCCCAATACAGCGGAGTTAGCCCCAGAGATGCGCGGGCCTCGGTGTGCGGTGAAATCAAATTGCGGATCATGTCGTCAGTGGTTACGGGCATATAATCCCTCGTTGGTGGGATTATAGGGACTTGTAAAATCCTGTCAAACTGACGTTATAAGGTGACATGGAGAGGTGACGTGGAGAGGTGACGCTATAGAGTGACAAAATAAATTATTTTTAAAAAGTTTCGCCCCGCCCAGATTGTTGAATTAAAAAGGCTTTTACTAAAGAGGGAAAAAAGAACATTGCTTTATACTTTACGCCCGCGGTGTTTTTTCGGTACGTGTAACTGATCGCTCCCGCCTCCCGGAGCGCCGCTTTTCTCCGCATACAGGCACGGGGTGATTTCCCGACAAGTTCAGCCAGTTTGCACCATCCGAATTGAGCAGTTTCTTCGGCCATCTCACTTCCCCCTTGGTTGTCAAGACATTACCTTTTCTTCCGGTAATCCTGCATATTTATCTTAATTATCTTCATTCCGCTAATTCTCGACGCCACCCTTGCCCCGAGAATTAACTCTAGCTCCTGAGGGGTGAGGTTG
>Ga0334722_10003344_pt1 | contig 17331 bp, 14 predicted proteins | sample C3_bottom_MG_FD_207210 | JGI IMG/M metagenome (GOLD analysis project Ga0334722, IMG submission 207210) | Sediment microbial communities from Yellowstone Lake, YNP, Wyoming, USA - C3_bottom | ecosystem: Environmental > Aquatic > Freshwater > Lake > Sediment | place: USA: Wyoming | collected...
GTTTGTGGACCAATTCCGAGGATAAAGGGGATGGTCAAGAAGTGAATGAGCTTTAAGAAGGTCCCTAAGAGGATTTCTAGCATATTTTGACCTCTCTCTCATTTGCGTCTTCACTCATTGCGCGACGAGCTCTATTAACATGGAAGCTGATTACCTTTTCGAGGAGGCCCTAAAGAGCTGTATTATACACGACTTACGTTTTGGCAGTACATGCCACCGAGGGTGGAATTCTAGTGGAATATTGGTGGAATTCCTGCATCGCTTGTTTCGGTTCACGAGAGGAAGAGCTGCCGCCAAGCATCTGTCACAGGTGAAGCAGAGGGGACATTATCTCTATAGTCACCATGCCGCTTTCTATTGAGGAAGGCCGTTGCTGGCAAAAATGAAGCAGAGGGGCACAATCTCTCATGTCCCCACATCTTGCCCAGCCAGCCCATTCAGATCCTTCTTGCGGCATGCTCGTCTCTTGCCAGCCTTACTCGCCGCCCATTCTCTCTTTCTTATTCCCAGGGGAGACTGTCCCTCCAACAGCCACTGGGTCCTTTCCTGATTGAAGATGCCGCTGAGGCAGAGCCTTTTTGCCTCTACCCTCCTTTAGCCTGTCGCCGGGGAGTGGTCACCCTTTTCTTCGGTAGAAGTTCGTCCCCACCCCTGCCACCCCGATTTTAGAAAATATCATCTTTGTCAAGAAGGATTTTTGACTATATTGGGAGAATTCTTCCTCCGGAACTATTGCCACAAGTGACCACTTGTGGGAACGCGAGGTGGCCTATGGGGAAATTCAAGCTGGCTCTCTTAGGTCTATGTCCCATCTGCTTGACCGGTCTACAAACCCAGCTGAAAACGAAATCGGCTGTTGAATTAGTGGGCATCTTTACTCCCGAGGACCTCTTGTCCGGTGGCCAGGCACCTCCCGAGCCCGTCGACCTCTGGGTTGTATACTTTGACGGAAGTCCGGGGGTTGTGGAAGCCCTCGCCCTTGAATGCGCGGAGGCGAGGCCTTTGGTCTATCCCTTTATTGCCGTGTACAATCGCAATGACCCCCCGCAGGACTGGGCAAGGCAAACCCACCACGCCAGTGCTTTTTTACTGCACGACACCTTTACCCAAGAGATTTCGCTGGCCCTCAAGGTAATCAAATGGGGTGGGATTTATGTCACGGGTAAACTGAAAAATCGCCGGCCATTAGCCTCTGTCCAAAACCAGATGGACGTTGGCAGCAAAGGCGTGGACACTGACAGGAGCGAGACTTTCTTGGCGTTATTGAGCAAGCTCTACCCGCAGTTATCTCCTGGGGAGATACGCATTCTCAAACTTCTGCGTGACGATCCGTCTTTGTCCTACAAGGAAGCGGGCTCCAAACTCGGTATTACTGAAGAGACAATAAAAAAGCACATGTCCAATATTGGCGATAAACTGGGGGTGAACGGGCGCAAGGCCATCCTCAAACTGCTGTCGGAACAGATCAACGAGGTAAATGGCGGTATCATCCATTGAGAACATTAGCCAAACCGGGGGAGGACATAATGGTACCCTCGTTTACCCTCCAGACAGTATCAGCCCCCTGAAAGTAACCACCATTGTGGCTGACGATCACCAGCGATCCGCCGAGTTGCCTGGTCCGATCTCTCAAAGCAAGATACGCAGCCTCGCCTGTCCTCCCATCAAGGGCAGAGAAGGTCTCGTCGAGAACTATCAGCCCCTTACCGGAAAGGTAAGCTCTGGCCAGTAGAATTCTCTGCTTTTCGCCGCCGCTGAGGTCCGTACCCGTCTGGCCAATCTCATGATCCAGTTTTCCGGGAAGAGCCTCCACCAGTTTCCTCAATTCAAACCTCTCTAGCGCATCCCAGAGATCCTTGTCCTCGGGCGACCAAGAGAGTCCGTAGCAAAGGTTACTCCGGAGATTGCCACTGAAGATTTCAGCACCCTGAGGAATTAGCACGGTATCCGGGAAGACCATCGAACCCATCAGATCAGTAATATCGCGACCGTTAAGTCGAACCCTTCCCCCAGCTGGCCTTATCAGTCCAGTTAACAACATGACCAGGGTCGACTTGCCGGCTCCGGAGGAACCGCTAACTATAACAACCTCCCCTCTTCGTAACGTAGCATCAATCGAAATCAAGGGGCGCTGGCCGCCTTCTCCAGCCCGACCTTTCTTGCTCAAAGATACTTCCATGGGGTCCGAAAGTCGTGGTGACTGCCGTCCCTTGACCGAAACGTCGATGAGCTCGATCTGCTGAAACTTTTGCCCAGCAATGTTAAAAAGGTTCTTTCTCTCAATCGGAGCTATTACTTCTTTAGGATCTTTTTCAAGGACCTCGCAGACGCGCATCAGGCTGGCTGAGGCCGAGTGCCAATTGAGGGCAATACCTAATATATTGAGGATCGGCTGATAGAGGCGTGAGAAATAGGAGGAAAAAACCAATACTGAACCTACGCTTAAATTACCAGCGAGTACCTGGGTTCCTCCTACCATTAGTATGAGGAACGACCCGACCCCGCTCAGGCCAACCATAATGGTATTACTTCTGGCTGATAGCAAGGCAACCCGAAAGCCGGCTTGACGCAGTTCCTCTGCCTTGCGGGCAAAACGCCCGTTTGAATCCTCCTCCGCCCCAAGTCCTTTTATTACCGGCAAAAGATTCAAGCTTTCCTCCAGCTCTTCAGATAGATGACCGTAGTTCATTCTTTCTTTCTCGGAAAGGACACGAATTCTGGTGGAATAGACCTGATATAGAAGCACTAGGCCGACACTCACGGGTAAGGAAAGCAGAAGCAGAAGAGGGTTTATATATACCATCGCCACAACTGTCCCGAGAAAAGTCAGGGTGGCATTGGCCAAACTGGGAACGGTGGTACCAATCAGGCTGGAAACCTTGCTAGCGTCCGCAAGTACAGTGGCTACCATCTCGCCCGTGCTCCGCCTTTTATCCTCAAAACGGTTCAGCGGCGCCTTTAGAACAGCCCGGTGTATCTGTACCCGGATGTCTCGGGTGATCTCCTGGGCGAGGTAGCTCGTCTTAATAGAATAATAAATATAACTAAGGACAGGTTGTAAAAAGAACACCAGCGCAAGAAGGGAAGAGATATAAGAAAAGGCGCGCCAATTGCCCGGAACAAGGGCTTTGTCCACCAGGTCCCGTGTCAAAAGTGGAGAGAAAAGGCTTAAAACGCCCATTGACGTCACAAGAAAGGAAGCAAGAGCAACGGTGGACCGGTGGGATCGCAGTATCTCCCAAGCCCGAGCGAATCCCATTTGCCGTCGTCGAAACAACCTGACCACCTTTTCGAAATGTGTATGATTCAGGTCCAAACCAGTGGCAGATGAGCGAAGGCACGAAATACTCGTCATTGCTGCGTAAGCCAGGCTTTAAGAGCATTGCTCTCGTGTATTCAACACACATCTCTTAAGTGGTGTTAATAAAGTCATTCTTTTCCAAATCGGGCTCGGGCTTTCGAAAGAATCCTATTGTCGGGCGGGGTCTCATCTATGTCGTAGCCCAAAAACCACATAAAGGCCAGATTCAGCCGACATCCGGCCCCAAGTTTGCGCTCACTGTTAATAGGGAATTGGCTACAAACAACCAGCGAAGGATTGGGACAAGGGGGATTTAGGTGCGCTGTGCTTGCAACTAGGTTGGGAAGACTGTCTCCAAACTATGCCCCACCAGAGTAGACGACACCATCACAATCGCATGGTGGACCCATAATCGTACAGGTGTCACAAGGCGGGATATCGCAGGCTCCATCTAGGGTTGGACAAACCACGTTTGGCCCAGGACAAAAGCCATTGCCCCCAATGTCAATCCAACACCAAAAACCCGGAGAGGGGTCAACTGCGGTTCCGTTTAGAACCCTAATCCTCGGCAAAATTCATTCCCCCTTTCCCGAAAAATGAGGTGATTGGTGTCCCCCTTGTCCTCTATCCTCTAGGACCGCCATGTAGCCATATCATGTAGCCATATGTAGCCATGTAGAAAGAATCTGGTACATTACGTGCAGCCCCATAGGAACCATTAATGTCTTAGACTTTTGGTAAGCTAGCCCCATGATTAGCCCTCCACCCACACCGGATATTAAAAAAGATATCCAGGGAACTAGACCCTGGTAATGAAGGAAGCCAAAAGCCAGTGAACTGACCAGCAGGGCCAGATTCTCATTAAGGAGCATCCTCAACGCCCCTTGAATCATCCCCCGAAAGATTAACTCTTCCCATAGAGGCCCAGTAATCCTCGCCAAAAAGAATAGAAATACCGTCTCCGTGTCCTCTCGCGAGATGTGAAAAAAGGACCTAGATGCTGGCTCAAACTCGACTATAAAATACAAAGGACCCCAGACTAATCTGTGGAGAAGAATAGAAATAATTAACAATAGCGGATAGGCGAGAACACCCAGTCCAAAAACTTTTGCAGTTTGCTTCCCCATTTTAACAAATTGCAGAAGGCCCGGGGATATCCGGTATGACAATACCCACGACAAAATCGTCAATAAAACGTTTACACTAAGACGAGAAATGGCGACCTGACGAGGATCGTTGTTGGTGGCCAGTCCACTTAAATGTGAGTTCTCTTCCCGATATGTCCATACTTTCCAAGTCTAGATAATCTTCACGACTTCCTATTCAATGTCAAACGTCTCGTCGAACTGGCGTCAACCATTACCTAACACTGCTGTCAAGTTGTCAAATATCCTTCGCAGCCCCATTATACATGCCTTCCATTTTGCCAGTCCATTCCACCGAGGGTGGAATATTGGTGGTATTGCGGCATCGCTTGTCTCCTTCCGAAAGCGACTGGAACCTTTCCTGATCGGAAAGGACACGAATTCTGGTACAATAAAGGAGTCAACCTGACCTTCCCTCCGCACCCATCACCGCCGTCTAGAACTACATCATTAGCCTCCTGTCAATGGCCAAAGCCGCCGCGGTTAGCCAAAGCAGTCCGGTTATTAGCGTCACTGACAAGATCAAAAACCTGGTAAAGATCAAGTCTTCGCTCCACGCAGTTCCAATTTGTGATACAGTACAGGCCCAGGGCGTTTATTATCCTGAATTTTTTTGCCTTGTGGCAAAATCCTGCAGGAAGTTTCAATGTGGTATAGAATACTTTGTCTATATCTATTTCCTAGTTCGAAGGAGGGGGAAACATGATCAGGAAACGTCAGATCGTCGCCGTCCTGGGCCTTTTTTTGGTTCTCGCCCTGCTCATCACCGCATGCGGAGGTGGGCAGAAGGCAGCCGCTCCCGCGGCGAAGACAGTCTTCCGCTTCCCATTATCGGCTGAACCGCCCACCTTGGATCCGGCCATCATGGTCGACGGTGTTTCCATCACGGTGGCCCAGAACGTCTTTGACGGCCTGGTGCAGTTTAACGAAAAGAGCGAGGTGGTCGGGGCCATAGCCAAGAGCTGGGACATCTCACCCGACGGCAAAACCTACACCTTCCACCTGAGAGATGATGTTACTTTCCACAACGGGCGGAAAGTGACGGCCGAAGACTTCAAGTACAGCCTTAACCGCGCCTTAAATCCGGCCTTAAAATCCACCGTCGCCCCCCTCTATCTCGGGGACATCGTCGGGGCGAAAGACGTCATCGAGGGCAAGGCCACGGAGGCCTCCGGGATTAAAGTCATTGACGCCAAGACCTTACAAATCACCATCGACGCCCCGAAGGCCTACTTCCTGGCTAAATTGACCTATCCCACCGGGTTTGTCGTGGCCAAGGAAGAAGTGGAAAAAGGCGGCGACAAGTGGACCGAAACCAACCTCATCGGTACCGGTCCATTCAAGCTGAAGCAGTGGGTACACAACTCCAAAGTGATCCTCGAAGCCAATGACAAGTACTTCCAGGGTCGCCCTAAAGTGGATAGCATTGAGTTCTCCATCGTTACCAGCGAGGCCACGCAGATGTCCATGTATGAAAATGGGGAACTCGACATGGTCTATGTCCCGGCCAGCGACATCAAACGGGTGATGAGCGACCCCAAACTGAGCAAAGAACTGACCATCGTTCCCCATGCTTCCATCCAGTACATGGCGCTCAATGCCAATGTTTTCCCACCTTTCAAAGACGTCCGGGTCCGGCAGGCCTTTAACTATGCCATTAATAAAGATGACCTGGTGAAGGTCGTGTTGCAAGACGCCGTAGTCAAGGCAGGCGGCATCCTGCCCCCGGGCATGCCTGGCTATAACCCTGACCAAAAGGGGCTACCCTTTGACGTCGATAAAGCCAAAAAACTGTTAACCGAAGCTGGTTATCCCGACGGTAAAGGTTTTCCCGATCTCACCATTTACATCCGGGCCGGAAACGCCACCTATAAAAAGATCGGCGAGTATATTCAAGGCCAGCTTCTGAAAAACCTTGGCCTGAAAGTGCAATTGCAGGAGCAAGAATGGGGCAAATTCCTGGCCGACGTAAAGAAGAAGACGGTCGTCCCGGCCTACCTGCTGGCCTGGGGAGCTGATTACATGGATCCCCAGAACTTCCTCTCTATTCTCTTCCGTGATGGAAGCCCCAACAACCGGACGGGCTACAACAATCCCCAGGTCAATGAGCTGCTGGATAAGGCCGATACCACCAGTGATCCAGCCACCCGGATGAAGTTGTACCAGCAGGCCGAGAACATCATTGTCAACGAGGTCCCATTGGTTCCCCTGGATTATGGCCGCGACAACATCCTGATGAAGCCATACGTTAAAGGCGTGGTCAACACCCCGATGGGACCGCTTCCCTTCCACAACGTGCAGATTCAGAAATAGCTTGTTTCAGGAGAGGAAAGAGGGTGGCCTCCTGGCAGGTCACCCTCAACCCCTGAAAAACTGACGGCCGAAAGGAGGCCAGGAGAGCCCATTTGGGATTAAGCTTACAGCTTTAATAAAAGGGTAGGGCTCGTTTCCATGACCAATTACATCCTGCGCCGGCTTTTGATCGCCATTCCCACTATTTTGGCCATTTCCCTCATCACCTTCATTGCGGGGTATCTGTCCCCTTCCGATCCCATCACCATCATGCTGGGCGACAAGGGCGACCCAGCTACTGTAGAGAGAGTAAAGCACGAATACGGATTGGACAAGCCCCTCTGGGAGCAATACCTGTCTTATGTTTGGAATGCCCTGCATGGTAATCTGGGCCTTTCGTTTTTTTACCGGGGCTGGCCCATCGCCGACATGTTTAAACAGGGGCTGCCCATCACCGCGCGCTTGGGCCTTACCGCGGCCCTCTTAGGGGTATCCGCTGGGATCATTCTGGGGGTGGTTTCCGCCATAAAGCGGGGGACGTGGGTGGACAAGCTGGCCATGTTTATCTCGCTTTTGGGGATTTCGGTCCCCTCTTTCGTTTTAGCGCCCATTCTGATCATCATCCTGGCCATGAACCTCCACCTGGTACCAGTGGCTGGCTGGGGCAAACCGGAGAACTACGTTCTCCCCGCTCTGGTCCTGGCGGCACGGCCTCTCTCCTTGATCGCCCGGATTACCCGTTCCTCAATGCTGGATGTGATCCGTCAGGATTATATCCGCACGGCTCGCGCAAAGGGTCTGGGCGAAAGGGTCGTCATCTATAAACACGCCCTCAAAAATGCCCTCATTCCGGTCCTGACCGTAACCGGCATGACCTTGGGCGACCTTTTGACCGGTTCCTTCATCGTCGAAACCATCTTCAACGTACCGGGAATTGGCCGAGCCTCCATCACCTCCATCTACCAGCGCGATTACCCGGTGATTCAAGCTACAACCTTGATGTATGCGGTAACCTTCGTCATGATGAACCTGATCGTGGATCTCCTTTATACCCTGGTCGATCCGCGCATCAGGTACTCCTAACGTGTTTGGGGTGTCGGAGAATGCTCACCACGACCGCTCTTTCTAATGAGGATCGGAAAATCGAGGAAGAAGGGCGAACCCTCTGGCAGGACGCCTGGCGCCGTCTTGTCCACAATCCCACCGCCGTCATCAGCGGGCTTTTCATTATCCTGCTCATCGTCGTCGCCATTTTCGCCCCTTTTATTGCCCCCTATACGTACTATGACCAGGACATCAGCCACGCCCGCGAAAATCCCAATGAAAGACACCCGCTGGGTACGGACGAGCTGGGCCGGGACATCTTGAGCCGGATCATCTATGGCGCCCGCATTTCCCTCTCGGTGGCCACGGTGGTCATCTCCATCGAGACCTTCCTGGGGGTACTCCTGGGGATGCTGGCCGGGTATTACCAGGGGACAGCCGACATGATCATCATGCGCCTGACGGACATTATGTTCTCTTTCCCCAGTCTACTTTTGGCCATTTTGATCATGGGCATCCTCGGCTCCAATATCTTCAATATCTTTTTCGCCTTGAGCCTGGTCGGTTGGCCGGGTATGGCCCGCATCGTCCGCGGACAGGTCCTCAGCCTGAAGGGACAGGATTTCGTCGAGGCCGCCCGGGCGACCGGAGCGACGGATTTGAAGATCATGGTTTCGCATATTCTCCCCAATTTATTGAGTCCGGTCATCGTAACCGCCACCATGCACGTGGCCGGAATCATTTTGTCGGAAGCGACCCTCAGTTTCCTGGGCATCGGGGTACAACCGCCTTTCCCCAGCTGGGGGATCATGGTGAACGAACTCTCGCCTTTGCTCCGTTCTTACCCCATGTTGCCGCTTTTCCCGGGAATTGTCTTGGCCTTGACCGTCCTGGCTTTCAACTTCCTGGGTGATGGTCTGCGCGATGCTCTCGATCCGCGGTTGAAAGGCTGATAGGCCAGGATGACGGTCCCTGGGAGCTGGCGCAGTCTTACCCGGAGTTTTGCCTTACGGAATTCTTTGGGCATCCCCTTTTCTTTTGTCGCGAATGTGCTATGATGTTATTAGTAAGTATTACTGATAAGAGAAAGGGGTTGCGAATATGAAGGTAATGTATCCGCTCAAGCTGGAGGTTCCTTTGAAGGAGATCAAGGAAGCTCTAAAACCTTACGGTGGTCGTTGCGCCAAAATCGTCGACGGCAAACTTGAATACCAGATCAAAGAAGAACAGGAGCAGGCCGCTTTGGCCGCGCTGAAGGAAAAAGGATATATCGCCTGAGCCACTAGCCCGCCCAAGACGCGGGCTATGATTTTGGGCTCTGTCAAAGGCATTACGTCGGGGCCGGTGGCTGATGGATAAATGGTTAATCGTTGACGGGTCGAACCTTGGCCTGGGGAATTCCGCCCTCGGGTTGGTGCTTGATGGTTGAGGCCAGCCTCGCAACGGGTCAAGCCTTAAGCCAAAGTTGTCCGGCGGGTTGTTCCCAGGCCCTGGCTTCTCCAAACGCTTCTCCCGACGAAAAAGGCTCCCAGCGCCCTGATCCCGCTGGCCAGGACTAACACCGTCGTCACCCCGGAGACGGTAAGAAGCCAGACCCCAATGATGGGGGCCACAAAAAGGACCAGGTTCATCGCCATATTGAAAAAGGCCAGGTAAGTGGGGCGTCCTCTCTCCGGGGTAATCTCCAGAAGATAGTTAAAAACCCCCAGGTTAAAGCCGGAAGCAAAAAGACCAAATAGGAACTCCAGGAATACGGGCGTATAGGGCTGAGTGACATAAACATAGGCAAAGGAAGAAAGAGGGAAAGCCCAGGTCACCACCGCCAAAACGAAGCCGTGACCGCGACGATCGCCCAGGTGTCCCCAAAAGTGGTAAGTCAGCACAGAGGAAAGCCCGGCGGCCGTGGCAAAGAAGCCGATCCACTCTGGTGAAAAGTTGAGGATTCGGATAAAAAGGATGGGATAGACCCCCGCCAAGAGTTGCACGCCGAATTGAAAGAGCAAAAAGCTCAACAAAAACTCCCGGTAAGGTTTTAGGCCGAGGAAACTGGCGGGAAAAGACCAAACGTCACCTCCAGTTGTACCCACTTTCGGCGCGACCAGCCGCCATCTAAACGGCGCGGCCAGGTTTGACCTGAGGCGGAAAAGGGCTGCGGTGAGACCCTGGGACAATTTCTTCTTAAGCGACGGCCGGTCCACGCCCTCCACCTTGTCCAGGGGGCCGACGCGGTCCAGGACGGGGCTTTCCTGGAGCCGGGAAAGAAAATAAAAAGAGACCATCAAAAAGAAGAAGGACAGGGCATTCAGCCAGGTAAAATTATAGGGGAAGGCAACTTTGCCCAGCACGACGCCGCCCAGGGCCGTCGCCAAGAGGGTCACCGCTCCCACGTACGCATTGCGTTCTCCGAAGACCTTCCCGCGATATTCCAGAGGAAAGAGCTCCCCCATCAGCGTCGTCCAGGCTAATCCCGCCACTCCGGCCGGTAAGTTGGCCAGGATGACGGTGACGATCAGAACCCAGGCCCGATTGACTGGCAAAAAAGGCAAGCAGGTTAAAAGCAAAAAGGTACTCCGGTGCAGAAAGGTCGCCCAAAGGGCTACCCGGAGCCGGCTGGGGACCCGGTTGGTAATATAAGCACCCAAGAGCTGCGCCAGGACGGTGGTAAAGGCCGGGAGGGAGTTCAAAAGGCCGACCATATAATTGGTGGCCCCCAGGGCCATGGCGAAAACGCTGACAAAGGGGTTAAAGAACCCAACCATGACGGCATAGGCCATACCGTCAATGAGACTATTGCTGGCATTGGCCCGCAGCACGGGATCCGGGGGTAAATAATTGAAAAGTCCCAGTTTCTCGCCAATGGCCGCCCAAAAGCGGGCCGGCTGATCTTGGTGCATCTTTGGGGTTTGGTTTTGGTGCATCTTTGGGGTTTGGTTTAAGCCACGCCCACCTGTGGCGCAGTCAGGTTGGTCTGAGTTCGTCATCACATTCTTCTCCTGCTCAGGGTATCATACTGATATTCTATTGACTGTAGCCTAATTCCTTCTGAAAAACTAATGGCTGTTGGTGCTGGCTGTAAATTGAAAAGGGGCCGGATCCCCGCCCCTTTTCCTATCCCATTAGAGCATTGTCCTCGGCTGAAGCCCCGGGTGCCTCCAGGCTGGACCTCGGCTTGAGGTCAGGGTGGCCGCCAGGCTGGACCTGGGCTGAAGCTCCGGGTACCACCAGGCTGGAGGAGACCCCTCCGTTCGACTCAGCCGCAGAATAAAGAAGACGCCCGCCCCATACCGAATCAGAAGGCCATGATTAAAGCGGCCAGACTCATGATCACTCCGCCCCACAAAAGAACCAGGGTGGTGTAACCCATGATGTCTCGCGCGCGCAGGTTGGCCAGCCCCAAAAGCGGGAGCGCCCAGAAGGGCTGGATCATGTTGGTCCATTGGTCGCCCCAGGCCACCATCATGGCCGTCTTGGTCACATCCAGGTTCATCTTTTGCGCGGCCATGACGCTGATGGCCCCCTGCGCCGCCCACTGGCCTCCACCAGAAGGAATGAACATATTGATTAAGCCGGCCGCCCAGAACTGCAGTAAATAGAAGGTCTGACTGTTGGAGATGGCCACGAACCAATTGGCAATAACTGAGGCCAGCCCGGTTCCCATCATGATCCCCTGAATCCCGGCATAAAGGGGGAACTGCAGGACGATTCCGCCGGCTCCGCGCACCGCCTGGTTGATGGCCCGCACGTAATTGATGGGAGTTTGGTGCAGGATTATTCCCAGGAACAAGAAGAAAGTGATGACAATGTTGAGGTCCAGGCTGAAGCCCTTTTTCCCGAAGTAGTCCACCAAATAGATGACGCCCATCAGCGCAAAAAGGTAATTGACGAGCGTGCTATTCTCCACCCTTTGCGCCCAGGTATGTTTCTCCTTTTTCTCCGGTTTTTGTTCCTCCGTGAGGGCGGCCAGGGCAGCTGGATCAACCACCTTTGCTTTTTCCGGTGAAGGATGTGCATAATAAAGGACGATGGGGACAGTGAGGATCAAGAGGAGCGCCGGTATGAAATTCCAGGGGGCAAAGATGGTCTGTCCCGACGGTACGACGAGACCAGCGATCTTTTCCACATAATTGGCCGGGTTGCCTTTGGAGGCGATGGTGAGGGGAATCGAGCCCGAAAGCCCCATGTGCCAGACCAAAAAGCCACCGTAAGCCGCGGCCACCAAAAGCGGAAAGTCAATTACCTTTATCCTTTTCGCCATTTCCAAAGCCAACAGGCCGCCGATGATTAGTCCAAAACCCCACTGGATCCAGGAGGCCACCCCAGCCACCAGGGCCACAATGGCTACTGCTGCCGCCGGGGATTTCGCCAACCCAGATATCCAATTTAAGAAGGCCCGCACAGGAGGAGTTAAGGCCAGCGTGTGACCGGTCACTAAAATTAAAACCATCTGCATGCTGAAGGCCAACAGGTTCCAGATACCATTCCCCCAGGCGAGGATTATCTCCATTAGACCCTTGGGGGTGAAGATTAAGGCCAAGATCACTGATAAAAATGTGAGTAAAATGGCGAAAAGGTAAGCGTCGGGCAGATAATTCTCCATGATTCTGGTGAAAAAGTCGCCAAGGCGCCGAATCATCTCGAGGAACCTCCTTTCTAGAACTCAAGTGGTTCGAGCAAAGACGGCCAGCAAAGGTCTTCGCCGTCCAGGCCACCCACCATGGTCGTCATAAAACGAATCTTTACGTGGGTTTCTGGGCCTGGACTATCCTCCTCCCAGTCCGGGCCTTCTCCATAGGCTATGGCCCAGGAGGACAGGCGCGACAGTGGGTCTTGACCCAAAACACCTCCTTCCCCCAAGAACCGGTAGTAATCTAAGCGACTAATCCCGCTTTATTTAAAGAATATTATTCTTGGTCGCAATATTTTTTCCTTCCCAGACAGGTTGCTCTAGTCGCAAATTTTTTGAGGTGACCTGACGATGGCCTATCAGCCGAGTTACGTAAAACTGATGGAAAAAGGCGAGCTGGAAAGAAGGGCGGCGGAGGCCATGGCCCTCTTAGAAAGGTGTCGCGTCTGTCCCTGGCATTGCGAGGTCAACCGGCAGCAGGGTGAGAGGGGCTTCTGCCGGGCTGGAGAAAGGATCAGGATTGCCAGCTATGGTCCCCATTTTGGCGAAGAGGAGGTCCTGGTCGGGGAGGGAGGATCCGGCACCATCTTTTTCGCCTACTGCAATCTGGCCTGTATTTTTTGCCAGAACTACGATATCAGTCAGGAGGCGCAGGGTTCAGAAGTAGGTAGCAACAGGCTGGCCGAGATCATGCTCAGTCTACAAAAGCGGGGCTGCCACAACGTAAACCTCGTGAGCCCGACCCACTACGCTCCGCAGATAATCAGCGCCGTGGCCGTGGCGGCCGAGCACGGCTTGCGGCTGCCCATCGTCTACAACTGCGGCGGTTACGAAGATGTGGAGATGCTCAAGCTTTTGGAAGGGATCGTCGACATCTACATGCCGGACTTAAAATACGCCGACGAAGCAGTAGCTCGCCGGCTGTCGAAGGTAAAGCATTATCCGGAAATTGCCAGGAAAGCCGTAAAAGAAATGCACCGTCAAGTGGGTGACCTGGTCATCGACGATCAGGGATTAGCGGTACGCGGTCTTCTCGTGCGTCATCTGGTTCTCCCCAATGATTTAGCGGGAACAAAGGAGATCATGCGCTTTTTGGCCAGGGAAATTTCGCCCAACACTTACGTCAATATCATGTCCCAATACTACCCGGCATACCGCGCCTGGGAAGAGGTAGACCTCGCCCGCCGTGTCACCAAAAGAGAATATGAAGAGGCTGTCCGTGTCGCCAGGGGAGAAGGACTGTGGCGCTTTGCTGATTAGAATAAGCCAGGCATATTCGCCACCAGAAAATGCACCTGAAAAGCCTCTAATGTCGATGGCGATGGTGTAAGTCGGGAGCGTGTGGGTGGTCGTGCACCAAAGTCTGGTGCCGGTGCCAATGAGAATGGACCAGGCCTGGGGTTTCTCCGTCCCCATGTTCGTGAACGTGGTGTCCGTCATCATGGCGGTGCCGATGTTCGTGTTCCAAAGGAGAGTGGCGATGAACGTGGTTGTGCCCCTCTCCCACCAGGAGGACCGCCCCAAGCGCCATTAAGGCAAAGGCCCAGAAAGTAAAGGGACCTGGGAGTTCCCGCAAGATGGGCAAAGAAAGTCCAGCCCCAATGAAGGGGGCAAGACTGAACAAGGCACCTGTACGGGCCGCTCCCAAACCGCGTAAGGCCATGACATAAAAGACGAGGCTGATTCCGTAGCTGAATCCCCCCAGGATCAAAGCCAAAAGCGTCTGGATGGGCCCGGGCAGAGAACTACCGCTCACCCTGGCCAAAATCAAGGAAATCGCCCCGGCCCCGAGGCCTTTGATAATGACTATGGTCAAGGGATCCTTTGCCGAAATGTTTCGGGTGAAATTGTTGTCCAATCCCCAAAGAAAACAGGCCCCCAGGATACCGAGAGCAGCCGCGGAGAACCCCCACGCACCACTCCCATCCCAAGAAAGAAGAACACCGCCCGCCGTAATGGCAATGATGCCCCACCAGATCCGGAAGCCAATGGCCTCCCCGAAAATTATGGCGGCCAGCAGAGCCGTGGCCACGCCTTCAAAGTTTAACAGGAGGGAAGCCGTAGCGGCAGGGGTATGTCGCAGGCCAACCATCAGTAAGATGGGCGCAGCCACGCCCCCCGCCAAAAGCGCCCCCAGCAACCAGGGCCAGTCGCTCCCCTTCAAAGCCGCTTCCCCGGCCAGCCAGGCTGAGGCGGAGCGACGCCCAATCGCCCACCGGGCTAAGGCTTGAACGGCTTTAAAGATCACTAAGCTAAAACTGCCCCCGAGATAAAGCAGGGCCGCCAAAGGGATCGGTTCTATCCCTCCCAATAACACCTTGGCCAGAGGAACACCAGCCCCGAAGAAGGCAGCGGCGAGCAGGGCTGGCAATACGGCCGTGATGGGACCCATGTGCCTGATCACCTCAAAAATGACCAACCAGGTCGGTTTCAAAAACCAATCACGAAGCCCGTTTCCCTTTAACCCAGGTACCGGTCAATTACCCGGGCCATGAAAGGACGAAAATCATCTAGATGCCGGCGGATGAACTCGAGGATCTCATCATCCTTTATCTCATCATACAAATGAACTATCCGGTTCCTGAATCTCGCCATGAACAGAAAGGTTTCAGAGAGCTCCTTGGGTATGAGCTGATGTTCGGTAGCTAATAACACTACCTCCCTATAGGACTTAGGCAGCCCCCACCCTTCACGAGCAATAATATGGGCGGAGAGATCCAGCATGGTCTCGATGGCGACCTGTATCATGCGGGTGGCTGCAGCGGGATAATGGGATTCTGCCTGGAAAGCCTCCGGGGACATATTCCTAAACTTCTCCAGTTCCCGCAACTCGGAGCGGATCAACTGCAACTTCTGGCGAACTTTATCCCGATCGACGGTCATAGGAACTCCTCCCGAACGGCAGCATCGTAATCACGATAAAAGGCTGCCAAATCTATTGAAAAATCGGCATGGCGCAAAATGACCTCAGCGATAAAATCCGCTAAGAGTTCTTGATCGCGGCAGAATAAAAGTCTACCCGTCTCGAGCACTTTGAACTGCAAGGTAACCGGAACCTGTCGGAGGTTGACGCTATTTATATCCTCGTTTCCCCCTAACCCGGCTAGCCCAGAGGAAATCTCGAGCTCACGCTGGATGTCCCATCTTACTCCAGGCAAAGGAAGAACCGCCAGGTCCACGTCCGAAAGGGCGGTTTGGTAGGGGGTGCCATAAGACCCGTAGAGGTAAAGGGCCAGGACATCACTTTGTGCTTGACAGTATTTGACTAACCCCAGGATCTGGGTCTCGTCGAGGCTGATCGGTGAGAGTTTCCGAGATACGCGCATGAGGGCCCCCCTCTTCCATCGCTCAGGCGATCTCATTCCGTTAGAGCGGTTCGCAGCTGCTCTAGCGTCGCGTTACCGCCGCTGATGGGTAAAAGCACTTTCCGGCCCGTTACCAGCTCCGGATAACGCATGGCAGCGGCGGTGGCGGCGGCCCCGGCCGCTTCAGCCACCGTGTGGGTAGTCTCCAGCAATAGCCGCATGGCGGCCTGAAGTTCGGCATCGCTGACCAGAACCACATCATCCAAGTAGCGCCAGAGGATGCTCAAGGGTAATTCGAAAGCGACCCGCGTGGCCAGTCCCTCGGCAATGGTCTCCACTCGCTCCGTGGACTCCAGGCGCCGGCTGTGGAAAGAACGGTAGACCGCCGGTGCCCCTTCCGCCTGCACCCCCACCACCCGAAGGCGCGGGTTAAGACTCTTGGCAACGATACTGGCACCTGAGGCCCCTGAGCCCCCACCGATGGGAACCAGGATAACCTCCAGATCCGGAACCTCTTCCAGAGCCTCGAGGTAAGCCGTGGCCACACCGGCGATAAGAAGGGGTTCATTCATCGAGTGAACATAGCGGGCCCCGGTGTCCGCGGCAAAACGCTCGCAGGCCTCACGCGCTTCATCGAAGTCGCGGCCCACCAGACGCACCTCCGCCCCCAGAGCCTCCATGGCTGCAACTTTTAAGGGGTTCGCCCCCGCCGGAGCAAAGATAGTTGCTCGCAAACCGAAGGTGGCCGCCGCATAGGCCACCGATTGACCGTGGTTACCGGTGGACGCTGCCGTCAAACCACGCTGCTTGAGACTGGCTCCCTCGGCCGCGGCCAGGTTAATCCCGCCGCGGACCTTGAAAGCACCTACCGGCTGAAGGTTTTCGCACTTAACATAAGCGTCGCTACCCAGCCGGCGGCCCAAAGCAGCCGGATGAAGCAGCGGTGTCCGCTTTAGATAAGGCGCAATCCGCTGTCGCGCCAAAAAAACATCATGGATAGTTGGTTCCATGGAAAAAACCTCCTCTGGCCCAGGCATTAGCTGAACTCAGGCCGCTAAATTTCCACCCTCTCGCAAAACGTTGCTCCTCTAAACCCGCGTTGGTTCCGAGCCCAAGCGGGTATGGGTTTACAGGGTTATACTACCACAGTTGCCCGGTCCTGTCTAACTCTTGTTCCCAAAAATACATTTTAAAAAAACAGATAAAGGTTCTTGCACCAGAATGGCTGCACCTTTATAATTAATAATAGAATTTATTACTAAGGAGGTCGATGGCATGGACCTGGTTGCCCTTAGTCGACTACAGTTTGCCCTAACGGTCGGTTTCCACTTCCTTTTCGTACCCCTCACCATCGGACTTGTCTTACTCCTGGCCATCATGGAGACCCTTTATGTTCGCACCGGTAAGCCCATCTACCTGCAAATGACCAAATTTTGGGGAAAACTTTTCATCATTAATTTTGTCTTAGGGGTTGTGACCGGCATCACGATGGAGTTTCAGTTCGGTACCAACTGGTCCGAGTATGCCAAATACGTCGGTGACATCTTTGGAGCCCCACTGGCCATTGAAGCCACCGCGGCCTTCTTTCTGGAATCCACCTTCTTAGGGCTCTGGGCCTTT
>Ga0334722_10003345_pt1 | contig 17325 bp, 18 predicted proteins | sample C3_bottom_MG_FD_207210 | JGI IMG/M metagenome (GOLD analysis project Ga0334722, IMG submission 207210) | Sediment microbial communities from Yellowstone Lake, YNP, Wyoming, USA - C3_bottom | ecosystem: Environmental > Aquatic > Freshwater > Lake > Sediment | place: USA: Wyoming | collected...
AGATGGATCTCTTTTATGACCTGATGAAGCAGCGGGAAAAGCTGCAGGCAGCTATTGAGGAGACTGCCGATGCTGGTTTTAAAGCCTCGCCGGCAGGACGAAGCCTGCTGGCGGAGATCCAGGAGGCTAACCAGGACATGCTCGACAACCTTAGGCTCAAATTGGCCAAGATGCATCAGCGGCGGCGGATCTCCGACGCATATGGCTGCACGCCGCCCGGCAGCCGCCTGAATTGGCAGCGATAGATGGACAACCAGCAGCTCCGGCCTTCATGCGAGGGTTGGGGATGTTTTTGGCTGGAGGAGCATGTGTTCGGATGAGTTGCCGAAGCGCGTTGCAGGGAACCGAGCTCCCAATGCCGGCGCGTGACTTGGATTTGGGCATTGTTATAGCCAAGGTGTTGGCGACAAAGATAAGCCGGTCAGGAGTCCTAGCTCCTGGCCGCTTTTGTTTGTGGCAAGGGACCGAAGCTTTAGGCAAGGGGCCGAAGCTTTCGGCAAGGTGCTGAAGCTTTGGGCAAAGGGCCGAAGCTTTCGGCAAGGTGCTGAAGCTTTGGGCAAAGGGCCGAAGCTTTTGGCGAGGGGCTGAAGCTTTAGGCAAAGGGCCGAAGCTTTTGGCGAGGGGCTGAAGCTTGCCGGCTTTGCCTCGGCGCCCCGGCGATGAAGAAAACACGGCTATTTTTGCCCGAAAGTCTCATTGCCGGCTGGAAACCGCCTGGATTAAGATCTAAGGGAGATAGAGGCATTTCAGAAACTTTGCTCGGTGATGGTAGAGGAATTTCAAAAACCGTGTAGAATTATGTATCCGTATATTCATACCTTATATTCATACCTTTTTGGCTGTTTGCCATATTGGCTTAGATGCGGCAGGAACATGAAATTCAGTAATTGTCTAGGCTGGTCTTAATTGTCTAGGTTGACCTTAATTGTCCAAGCTGATCTTAATTATCCAAGCTGATCTTAATTGTCCAAGCTGACCTTAATGAATCCGGATGTATGCAACCATGTCTGAATTGAAGAGGGGTGTGGCGAAGCGATGAGCCCAGACGACAAGCGCGAGCAGGGTGTTGATCTCGGCGAATTTCTGGAATTCTATCTGCTTGATTCCCAGGAGCAGATAGACAAGTTGGGCACCGGCTTGCTCCAATTAGAGAAGGAAGGCGGCAATATCGGACTGATCAATGATCTGTTTCGGTCGGCGCACAGCCTCAAAGGCGCATCGGGAACCATGGGATTTACACAGATCGTCGCCTTGACGCATGCTGCCGAAGATCTGCTTGACCGCCTGCGCCAGGGCAAGATGGCCGTAACCTTGGACGTGGTGGATGTGCTCTTGGCTGTGACGGACCGGGTTAAAGCGATGCTGGCTCAGGTTGGGCAGCGCCAGGAGATCACCGTGGAGTACGCTGATCTGGTTGAGGCGATGAAGGCGCTGATTAACGGGGAGAAGCGGAGTGTGCCTGGAAGCGGTGCGGCGAATCTGCCTAACGCCAAAGCAGCAGGCATGCCGGCTGCTGAGGCGGCCGGTGGCGTTCCCCGGGCCAACGATGACTTCGTTGTCGTGGATTTCGGCTTGACGGCCGAAGAATGGGCCATGATCAACGAGGCGCAGGCCATGGGCCATGGGGTTTATCAGGTGGATGTCGCCCTCGCGCCGCAGACGCTGATGAAAGCTGTCCGGGCCGTTATGGCTGTGCAGCGGGCCGAAGGGTTGGGCAAGTTTGTCAAGCTGTTTCCGGGCATGGAAGAGTTGGAAGCAGGTTCGCCCGAGGGTTTTTCGCTTTTGATCATCAGCGATGAAGCGCCAGCGGAAATCGCTAATGAAATTCTGGGAGTTTCTGAACTGGTGAGAGCGGAGATTCACAACTATCCGGCCGCGCAGCTATGGGCTGACAGGCGGGCCGAGGTTGGGGCAGCCCGGGAGGCATCTTCTGGAAGCCCAGCGTCTCCAGGAAGCCCAGCGTCTTCAGGAAGTACGGCGGCATCTTCAGGCAGGGCGGCAGCGGCTGGGACCGCAGCTGGCGGTGCGGCTGCGGCGCCGGCGGAGTCTTCTCCAGGATTGGCGCGGGCGGGAGCCGCCGGCGATCCTAAGGTTCCGAGGGCAACCACTGTTGCCGGCGCTCAGTCTCCAGTGAACATTGCCGCACAGGAGAGCGGTTTGGCGGCTGCTCCGGCGGCAGTGGAGAATGGCAGCACGCAAGTGCATACGATCCGGGTCGATACAGCCCGGATGGATAATCTGATCAATCTCGTGGGCGAAATGGTCATCACCCGGACCAGGCTGGTGCAAATCGGGCTGGATCTGAAGAATGCCTACCGGACGGATCCATTGGTCAGCAATCTGATCGAGACCAATGTTTATTTGGGCCGGCTGATGAACGACCTGCAGGAAAGCGTGATGCGCCTGCGCATGGTGCCGATAGGCACGGTGTTCAGCCGGTTCCCGCGGCTGGTTCGCGACTTGGCCCGCAAGACCGGCAAAGAGATTGAGCTGGTGCTTAAAGGCGAAGACACTGAGCTGGACAAGACAGTGGTTGAAGTGATTGGCGATCCCTTGATGCACCTCATTCGCAATTCCGTTGACCATGGCATCGAAACGCCTGAGGTTCGCCGGGCCGCCGGCAAACCCGAGATGGGCACGATCACTTTGGATGCTTACCACGAAGGGAACCATATCGCCATTATCGTTGCCGATGACGGCGCCGGCTTGCCGCTTGAGCGCATCCGGGCGAAAGCGATCGAGAAGGGCTTGATCAGCGAGCGGGAAGAGCTTGCCGACAGGGATATAGCCAATCTGATCTTCTTGCCGGGCTTTAGCACCGCTGAGCAAATTACGGACATTTCCGGGCGCGGCGTGGGTATGGACGTGGTCAAGAAGGCTCTCAACAATCTGGGCGGGATGATCGACATCGACACCCGCCGGGGCCAGGGAACCACCTTTATTATCCGGCTCCCCTTGACTTTGGCGATAATTCAGGCACTGCTCGTGGAGGTTGGCGAGGAGATTTACGCAGTGCCGCTGTCTTCCGTGCTGGAGACTCTCTTGGTCGAACGGTCCGACATCAAGACTGTCGGCGGCTTGCCGATGGTGCAACTGCGCGGGAACACTTTGCCGCTCATTTCGCTGCAGCAGAAATTTGATCTTCCGGCTTCGCCCAACCCCAGCGGCGAGGTTTTTGTAGTTGTGGTCGGTCTGGGTGACAAAGCCCTGGGACTAATTGTAGACGGCCTGCGCGGCCAGCAGGAGATTGTGATCAAGTCTTTGGGTGAACTGCTGAGCAATCTGCCGGGCATCGCCGGGGCCACTATTCTGGGTGACGGCAAGGTGACGCTGATTCTCGATATTGGCTCGCTCATTCAGGATATCTTGGTTGCCCGCAAGGGCTGAGGCCAAGTTTGAGGCGTGGAGCGTGGCTTAGCCTCCACCGGAGACTATCGCGGTGAACATCGAGCAAGAGGAGGGTGAAAAACATGGCGGAACAACAACTCGTGACTTTCAGGCTGGGCGGCGAAGAGTTTGGTGTGGACATAATGCGTGTGCAGGAAATTATCCGCATTCCGCCCATTACCCGGGTGCCTAAAGCTCCCGCTTACGTAGAAGGCGTCATCAATTTGCGCGGCAACGTCATTCCGGTTGTCAGCCTCCGCACCCGTTTCGGCATGGAGCGCGTGGAGGACACTGATCTCAGCCGGATCATCGTCTTGCAGGTTCACAAGAAAGTTTTTGGCATCCGGGTGGATGCGGTGACCGAGGTTTTGCGGCTGGACGATAGTGCGATCGAGCCACCGCCGCCGGTAGCTCTAGGGATGGATTCGCAGTTCATTCACGGGGTCGGTAAAATTGGCGAACGTTTGCTCATCCTCCTGGATCTTGACAACATGATGGGCGGAGAGATGGGCCATGAGTTCGAGGCCTAGACCGCCGGTCACCGTCTTGGTTGTTGATGATTCGCCTTTTATGCGGTTGACCATTCAGCGCATCCTGGGCCAGGATCCGGGGATTAAAGTTCTGGATACGGCGCGTGACGGGCTGGAGGGGATCGAAAAACTGCAAGCCTTGAAACCGCAAGTGCTGACAATGGATGTCGAAATGCCCGTAATGGATGGGCTTCGCGCCCTTGAGGAGATCATGCGTTGGCAGCCTACCGCGGTCATCATCTTAAGTGCGGTGACTACGGAGGGCGCCGAGGCCACGATCAAGGCTTTTGATCTGGGGGCGTTTGACGTCGTAGCCAAGCCGGCTGGGGGTCCAGGGGGTGATTTGGCCGCTCTGCGCCGTGATTTGGTGGATAAGGTCAAGGCTGCTGCGGGCGTTGATCCTGCCCGCCTGGCCAAACACCGGGCAGGAAGCGCCGCCGTGTCCCATCCGGCGCTCCGCTCAGCGCTGCCGGGTGACCATGCGTCTGCCGTTCCTCTTGCCACCGCCTCCAGGCCCGTCGGCCAAAACTCAGGACATCCGGGCCACTCGTCCGGCCGGTTGCCGGCGGGCGGCAATGCAAGCCAGCGGCCGGCCGGCAGCCAAGCTTATCCCCGCCATCCGGTGGAAATCGTTGCCATCGGAACCTCAACCGGGGGCCCAGCGGCCTTGCAGGCTGTTTTACCCCAGCTGCCGGTGAATTTCCCGGTCCCGGTGCTCGTAGCCCAGCACATGCCGCCTGGCTTTACCGGGCCTTTGGCTCAACGCTTGAATGGCCTCTGTGCTTTAACGGTCCGCGAGGCCGTTCATGGGGAGACGCTGCGCCCGGGGACGATTTATATAGCGCCGGCCGGCAAGCAGCTGCGGGTGCAGCGCAAGGCGGAGCAGCTCGTGGTGGATATTGGCGATGAAGCACCGATCGCGACGCTGTATCGTCCCTCTGTGGATGTGATGTTCCTGTCACTGGCGCAGGAAGTTGGACGCGGCACCCTGGGCGTGATCATGACGGGGATGGGCAGCGACGGGGTTCGAGGAGCCAAAGAGCTGAAAGCCTTGGAGGCTTTCGCCATTGCTGAAGCAGAAGAAACTTGCGTAGTCTACGGCATGCCGCGGGCGCTTGTTGAAGCCCGGCTCGCCGATCGGGTTGTTCCCTTGCCCGAGATCGGCCGGACCATTGTCGAGTGCGTGATGAGGGGGTAAAGCTGTGGGGATTTTTGGAGCAATTGATACGAGTGCATCCGGCCTGACCGCCCAGCGGCTGCGGCTGGACCTGATAGCCAATAACATCGCCAATATCAATACGACCCGAACCGGGCAGACTACCGCCGCGGGCAATCCCATTCCCTATCGCCGCCAGATGGCCGTGTTTGTCCCCCGGCCAGCCACCCCGGGGTTTGCCCGGATCTTGAATGACAATCTGCAGCGGTTGAACCAGGGTAAATTGCTTGATGGGGCAGAGGCGCAAGGCGTGGGCCAAGGCGTTCAAGTGGCAGCCATCGTGGCCGATCAAAGCCCGTTTCGTTTGGAATACGATCCTGAATCGCCGGACGCTGCGAAACCCGGGGATCCGGAAGTGCCGGCCGGCTATGTGCGGTTGCCGAATGTCAATATCGTGACGGAAATGGTCGACATGGTTTCCGCCTCGCGGGCCTATGAGGCGAATGTGACTGTGCTGAATGCCAGCAAGTCCATGCTCACGAAGGCCATGGAGATTGGAAGGGGGTAATTTGAATGGCCGGTCTTCCTGGCCTCGTGCCGTTGGCACCGTTAGCACCGCTTAAGTCTCTCGAACCGCCGGCCCAAGCCGGTGCCGCCCATGACGCTGCCGCAGGGGCCGCCTCGCCTGGCGGGGCCCACAAGGCTGGCAACGATTTTGCCCAGTTCCTCAATGCCGCCTTGCAGCAAGTGGACGGCTTGCAGAAAGAGGCCGACGCAGCGAGTTTGGGGCTGGCAACCGGCCAGATCCAAGACCTGCACACCGTGATGATCGCCTTGGAGAAAGCGAGCTTATCCATGGCCTTGACCGTCGAGGTTCGCAACAAGGTTCTTGACGCCTACCACGAAATCATGCGCATGCAAATCTGACCAGGCCGCCATGCCGCAAGTGTGGCTTGATGACACGTGAGTCCACACTGCGGACTCACGCCGCTGTGGGCTCAGGCTGAGGCTGACTCGCGCCAGGGCGGGCTTAGGCTGAGGCTGACTCGCGGCAGGGCGGGCTTAGGCTGAGGCTGATTCGCGCCAGGGTGAACTCAGGCTAGGGCGGGTTCAGGCCGCGTGCGTATGGCTAAGAGGTTGGACAGCGGCCAAGCCGCTTGATTTAGACATCAACGGGGAAGGAGGAGGGCAATGGATTTTTCGTGGGCAGCGATGCAACAATCTTGGCGCGAGTTCTGGCAGAAACTCTCCCGCCCGCAAAAAATCATTACTGTGGCTGCTCCTCTTTTGGTCGCCAGCGCCCTGACAGTTCTGCTGCTCTGGGCCAGCCGGCCGCAATACGTAGTTCTTTTCAGCAAGCAGCCGGTGGAGCAAGCCAGCTCCATCACGGCCAAGCTTGATGATCTGAAAATTCCTTATCAGCTTGCTGACGGCGGTTCAACCATCCTGGTGGAGCAAAAGCAGGCTGCCGAAGCCAGGCTGAAGCTGGCCGGCGCCGGAGTGCCGCAGGGCAGCAAGTTCAGCTTCGATTACTTGAACCAGATGCGCCTCGGCGAGACCGATGCCGATCGCAAGCTGCGCTACATCCTGGGCCTGCAAACAGAGCTTCAAGACACGCTCAAAACCTTGAGCGGAGTCCAGGAGGCAAGGGTGCACATTGTGCAGCCTGAGCCGTCGCTGTTTACCGAACAAGCAAAAGCGGCCACCGCCGGAGTAACGCTGCAGTTGGTGCCCGGAACCAATCTTTCCGATGACCAGGTGAGAAGTATCGCCAATCTGCTCGCAGCTTCGGTTGAGGGGCTGACACCCGATAACGTGACCATAGTCGATACGAAAGGGAATGTCCTGTCCGACGTCCTGGCCAAAAGCAGCAACCCGGCCCACCTGACCGGTTCGCAGTTTCAGCTGCAGCAAAGCGTTGAGGACAACATCCGCAAGTCGGTGCAAAACATGCTCAACCGGGTTGTCGGTTCGGGCAACACGGCAGTGGCTGTCAACGCTGTGCTTGATTTTGATCAGATCAGGATCATCCAGCAGACTTACGGGCCGGGAGCTGTCGTCAGCCAGCAGAACACGAGCGAAACTACCACCAGCGGCACTGCTCCCGGGGCGGTTCCGGGCACGTCGGCCAACATTCCTTCTTACCAGTCGCCGACCGGCGGGACTTCTACTTCCAGCTCGACCAAAACCAGCAGCACGGAGAACCGGGATACGGACAAGACGCAGAAAGAGCAGGTTGTCAGTCCCGGGGCGATCAAGCGTCTGTCGGTTTCGGTCGTCGTTGATGCCAACAGTGAGACGGTGAAGCAGATCCCGCTGGACCAGATCAAGGCGGTGGTGGCATCGGCTGCCGGCATCGATCCGAACCGGGGCGACCAAATTCAAGTTGCGGCATTTCCTTTTGACAAGAGCGATCTGGAACAGTTCAACAAACAAGTGCAAGCCACGCAGGCGCGCCAGCGGCTCATGTTTTATGCCGCCTCGGGTGCCGGGGCTTTGCTGTTGCTAATCGTCGGGCTGCTGCGCCTCCGAGCAGCAGCCAAGCATAAGCGCGAGCTCAAGCAGCTCAAGCTCGCTCAGGAAGCCGGGGCCAATGCCCAGACCGTGCAGGAGATTTTGCTGGCCCAAGCCCAGGCTGAGGCCGAGGCTCAGGCCCGTTTAGAGCAAAAGAAACGCAAGTCCGCTGAGGAAATCGAGAAACAAAAAATCAAAGAAGCCGTGACTATTTATACCCGCAATAATCCTGACGAGGTCGCCAACTTGATCAGGGCTTGGTTATCGGAGGAGAAGTGAGATGGCCCAGACTCTCAACGGGATAAAAAAAGCTGCCATCCTCATGATCGCCCTAGGACCGGAACACTCCGCCAGGGTCGTCCAGCACTTAAGTGAGGCTGAGATCGAGCAGTTGACGCTGGAAATGGCCAATGTCCGGAAGATAACCCCGGAGCAGCGGGATGAAGTGATTGACGAGTTCCACCAGATGTGCCTGGCCCAGGACTATATCGCCCAGGGCGGCATCGAATATGCCCGCGAAGTTTTGGAACGGGCTCTGGGCGAGCAGAAGGCCTTCGAAATCATCACCAAGCTCTCTTCCTCGTTGAAGATGCGGCCGTTTGACTTGGTGCGCCGAACTGATCCCAAGCAATTGTCATCCTTTATCCAAGGCGAGCACCCGCAAACGATCGCGTTGATCATGACTCATCTGCCTGCCGACAAGGCAGCTATTCTGCTCTCCAGCTTGCCGGTTGAACGCCAGTCGGATGTGGCCAAGCGCATTGCCTTGATGGGCCGCACCAGCCCGGAAGTATTGAAAGAGATCGAGAAGGTCCTGGAACGCAAGATTTCCAGCTTGGCGCCGACCGATTACACCAGTTCCGGCGGCATTCAGAGCGTGGTGGATATCCTCAACCGGGCAGACCCAGGAACCCTTAAAGTGGTTATGGATGCCCTGGAGATGGATGATCCGGATCTGGCCGAACAGATCAAGCGCCAGATGTTCGTGTTCGAAGATATCGTCATGCTGGACGACCGCGGTGTGCAGCTGGTCTTGCGCGAAGTGGATGCCAAAGACTTGGCTCTGGCCCTCAAGGGCGCCAATGCCGAGGTCACTCAGAAAGTCCTGGCGAACATGTCAGCCCGGGCGTCGCAGATGCTCCGGGAAGACATGGAGTTCATGGGACCGGTCAGGCTGCGTGATGTCGAGGAGGCTCAGCAGCGGATCGTCAAAGTCATCCGGAAGCTCGAGGAAAGCGGTGCGATTGTAATTTCCAGAGGTGGCAGCGATGAGATTATTTACTAAGAACCGTATCATGAAAGGCTATACGGTGGAGTTTTCCCAGCCGCGTCTCGTGGAATATGCTGCTGACCGGTTTGAGAATTTGGCCGGCCACCTCAAGGTAGTTACCGGGTCCACGCAGGATCTGAGCCAAGCGGCCAGACGCGATGTGCCCAGTGGCCAGGGGAGTGCCGTAGCGGCCGTGGCCTGGATTGCTCCCTCGGCCGCAGCGGGCGGGGCTGACGAAGCGGGCGCGCAAGCAGGCCTGTTGGGCCAGGACGCTGCCGCGGAGGCGGCGCAGGCCCTGGCAGCCGCCAGAACGCAGGCTGCAGCCATCCTGGCCGATGCTGAAGCGCAGGCAGCCGATTTGCTGCGGGAGGCGCAGGCTGAATTAGCCCGCCAGCGCGAGGAGTTGACGAGAGCTGTCTGGGCCGAGGTCATGGAGCAAGCCCGCGCCGCGGGCTACCAGGAGGGACTGGCAGCAGCTGAGGCGGAAGCTGCCCGCCTCAAGTCCGAGACGCAAAGGCTGTGGCAATTGGCGCAGCGGGCGGTTAACGAGGAACTGGCCAAGAACGGCGAACAACTGCTGCACTTGGCGCTCAAGATCGCTGAACGCTTGGTGCGGGCGGATTTGGCCGTTCGGCCGCAACACCTGCTCCAGATCATCCGTCAGCTTGCCTTGTTGCCCCAGGAGCGGTCGGGATGGCTCCTGCATGTGTCAGCCGCCGATGCCGATTTCATCCAGGGGCTCAAACCTGAAGACCAGCTGCCTTGCCCGTGGGTGGCGGATGACACGCTTCAACAAGGAGATTGTTTCCTGGAATGCCAAGAAGGATTGTTTGATGCCCGCCTCGAGGCAGAACTGGGCAAGCTCGAACAGATCCTGAAAGAGGAGATGGCCCATGCAGGACTGGCAGCGGCTAGCCCGGCGAGTGACGGCAACTGAACCGATCGTCGCGGCGGGCTTGGTCGAGAAGATTGTCGGCTTGATGATTGAGGCCTTGGGCCCACGGGTGAGCGTCGGCGAGTATTGCGTTATCGCCAATGACGCCGGCCAGGCCATTCCGGCTGAGGTGATCGGTTTCCGCGGCAAGACCACGTTGCTGATGCCCCTGGCGGAATTGACCGGGATCGCCCCGGGAGACCGGGTCCTCCCGCAGTTGCGCAAGCTGGCGGTTGGTACGGGGCCGGCGCTGTTAGGGCGGATCCTCGATGGGTTGGGCCGTCCGTTGGACGGCCGGCCGCTGCCAACTGCGGCCAGCTATCCTCTGCACAATCCACCTCCCAACGCCTACTTCCGGCCCCGGATTCAGGAGCCGCTAAGTGTGGGGGTGCGGGCGGTTGACGGTTTGCTCACTCTGGGCCGGGGCCAGCGGATTGGGATTTTTGCCGGTTCCGGAGTCGGCAAGAGCACCTTGCTGGGCATGATGGCCCGCTCCACGGCCGCTGACGTCAACGTCATAGCCTTGGTCGGCGAACGCGGCCGGGAACTCCGGGATTTTGTGGACAAAGATCTCGGACCTGAGGGTTTGGCCCGCTCGGTCGTCGTGGTGGCGACTTCCGATCAGCCGGCTCTGGTAAGGCTCAAAGCCGCTTTCACTGCCACCGCCATCGCCGAATATTTCCGGGATCAGGGCCGGGATGTTTTACTGATGATGGATTCAGTGACCCGGTTTGCCATGGCCCAGCGGGAAGTGGGGCTGACGGCGGGGGAGCCGCCGGCCACTCGTGGCTATCCCCCTTCAGTGTTTGCCCTCTTGCCCAAGCTTCTCGAACGCGCCGGCCTGGCTGAGCAGGGAAGCATTACCGGCTTGTATACAGTGTTGGTCGACGGCGACGACCACAACGAGCCGATCGCCGATGCCGTACGCGGCATTCTTGACGGGCATATCGTCCTGTCCCGCGACCTAGCCATGCAGAACCACTATCCAGCCATCGACATCCTGCAATCAGTGAGCCGGGTGATGACGGACGTGGCCACGCCTGAGCACCGCCGGCTGGCTGCCCGCTTGCGCGAGCACTTGGCCGTCTATCAGGAAGCCAAAGATTTGATCGATATAGGGGCATATGTTCAAGGCAGCAATCCCCGCATTGACGCCGCTATTGCTCATTACGAGGCGATCCGCGGGTTCCTCAGGCAAGGAGTTGAGGAAAAGAGCACTTTCGCGTCTACCGTGGCGGCCCTGGCCCAAGTGGTTCCTGAGGCGAGGGATGACGCAGCGAAGTGATGGCTTCGAATGGCGATGGAGGAGGAGTTGCTGTGGCCGGGTTTAGGTTTCGGTTGGCGGCAAGTCTTAGTTTGGCCGAACAGGCCTTGACCGAAGCAGAACGCCAGTTGGCCCGGGAATTGGCCGGCGAGATCGCTCTGCAGCGCTTGCGCGAGGACCATGCCCGCCTCTGGCAGGAGGCCTTGGCCGGTCAACGGGCAGCCGGCAAGGCCAGCCCCCAGGACTTAGGCAGGTGGCAGGCCTACGCCCGCTCGAGGTTTGCCGAGTTGCAGAGGACCGAACAAAGTCTTCAGGCTCAGCAAGGCAAAGTTGCCGCTGCCAGGGCGGCTGCCGCCCGAGCCTACCGGGAGGCGGAAAAATTGCGCCGGCTCAAGTCCAGACAACAGGCAGCTTTTCTAATGGCTGAACAAAGACGGGAGCAAAAGATCCTCGATGAAGCGGGTCAAGTTGGCTTTTGGCAGCAAAGAAACGGAGCAGCGCCATGATTCTGGTCACGCGCTTGAACGGCAAGGAGTTTGTTCTCAATGGAGAACTAATCGAGACGATTGAAGCGACTCCGGATACCGTGATTACTTTAACAAACGGCAACAAATATTTGGTGGCGGAAACTCCCGCGGCAGTGGTTGAGCGCATCACCGCTTACCGCCGCACCTGCCATCCCCTCTTCAGGCAAGTTCCTTCCCCTCAGGGGGAGTTGAACCATAACTGTTGTAAAGTAGGAGAACAGGCATGACGAAAAAAAGGCTGCTCATCTACGTCCTGGCAGGGATGTTCTGCATCGCGCTCGGTGCCGGCGGTACGCTTGCCGTCCAGAAATTCGTTCTCAAGGCTCCAGCCGCGGCGGCCACGCCGGCAGCGGTCCCGGAGAAGGACGGTCCGCTCGTGCCCATTGGCGAGTTTATGGTTAACCTGCAAGGGGGGGCCTTCCTCAAAACTTCGATTACCGTCGAAGGAACGGACGCCAAAGCCGAGGCAGTGCTCAAGGCTAAAGACGTCTTTATGAAAGACAAGGTCAACGCTGTGCTCAGCAGCAAGTCTTTGGCTGATGTCCAGACGCCCGCGGCCCGCGAAAAGCTCCGGCAGGATCTGATCAAGGAACTGAACGATGTTACCGGGCAAAGGGTGCGCAATGTTTTATTCTTGTCGATGATTTACCAATAGGCGCGGGACGAAAAGGCCCAGGGTTCATCAAGGTTCTGCGCCGAGAAGGATGCGCGGGCAAGCCTGACGAAAACTTAGCGAGAGGGGGGATTCGATGGGTGACGTCTTGTCCCAAGCGGAAATTGATGCCTTGCTCAGCGCCTTGTCGGAAGGGCAAGTTGATGCGGAACAAATCAAAACCAGCAAGCCGCAGAAACGAATTCGGGTGTACGATTTCAAACGGCCGAACAAGTTTTCCAAGGACCAGATCCACTCTCTCCAGAACATTCACGAAAACTATTGCCGGGCCCTGACGACTTATTTTTCGGCTCATTTGCACAGCGTGATCGAGGTCAAAGTCCTTTCCATTGAGCAGATCACCTATGATGAATTTATCCGTTCCCTCCCTAATCCGACGATCTTGGGGATTTTCAGCCTCAGCCCGCTCGAGGGAACTTTGCTCTTGGAGATCTCTCCGACCGTCGCTTTCACCATGGTTGACCGGCTGTTGGGCGGGCAGGGCCAAACCAGTGAAAAGAACCGGGATCTGACTGAGATCGAACGGACCATCATCGAAAGGCGTTTGACCCAGATGATTGGCCTGATCGCTGAGGCTTGGGCCGAGGTCTACACTCTGCAGCCGCTCTTCGTCGCTTTGGAGACCAATCCGCAATTTACCCAGATTGTGGCTCCGAACGAAATGATCGTGCTGGTGACGCTCGAGGTTAAAGTAGGAGATACCGTCGGCATGATCAACGTTTGCCTGCCGTACCTGGTTCTGGAACCGATTCTCGAAAAACTGAGCACTTTGTTTTTGTTTTCCACCCAGGCGAAAGAGACATCCCCGGCGCAAATGGAGGCTATCCGGCGCAAGATCGAATATGCCAAGGTTGAACTGACGACTCAGCTTGGACAGACAGAAATTCTCGTTCGCGATCTGCTGGAACTGGTTCCTGGGGACGTGATTCCGCTGAACCAACCTGTCGAGCAGCCGCTGCCGATCTACGTAGGCAATTTCATCAAGTTTAGAGGGATTCCCGGGCTGCATGGCGAACGTCTGGCCGTGAAGCTGACGGAAATCGTCTCGGAAGGAAGGGATCAAGATGGGTAACGGGATGCTTTCCCAGGAAGAGATCGATGCGTTGCTCCGCGGTACGCTCGAGCCGGAACCGGCCGCGGGGGAGGCGCTTGGCGAGGATCCTTTAAGCGAGATGGAAAAAGATGCCCTGGGTGAGATCGCCAATATTTCCATGGGGACCGCGGCGACTACCTTATCCCTGCTGCTCAATAAAAAGGTAGAAATAACCACGCCCAAGGTAGACATAACCTCTTCCGAACAATTGCGCCATGATTATCCAGTCCCGGCGGTGATTGTCAATGTCAAATACAAAGCCGGGCTGGAAGGCTCCAACCTCTTGATTCTCTCCCAACACGATGGCGCGGTCATCGTCGATCTGATGATGGGGGGGACCGGCGCGAGCCCGTCCGAGATTCTGAGCGAGCTCCAGATCAGCGGCATATCGGAAGCTATGAATCAGATGATGGGTTCAGCGGCGACGTCGATGTCGCAAATGTTCAACTCGCTGGTGGACATCACGCCGCCGCAACTAGTTCTGCGGGACTTGAGCGCTGATGCGGATTTTATGCGCGAGCTGAACATGGGAGAACCTTTGGTCCGGATCTCGTTTCGGATGGTTGTCGAAAATGTCATCGACAGCATCCTGGTTCAGATCGTTCCTCTCAATGTTGCCAAAAAGATGGCTGGCAAACTCCTCGGCGCGATTCCGGACACAGCGGCTGCCGGCAGCCAGCCGCCAACGGCCCAGCCGATTGGCAGCATGAGTCCGGGATTTGCCGCCCAGGGGCTGCAGTCTTCCCCATCCTACGGCCAAGCGCCCTCCGGCAGTAGTCAATATGGGCCAGGAGATTCCCAACCCGCCGGTGGGGGATACGGCGGATTGTACGGCGCGCCGCCACCGCCGCCAGGAGGCTACCATGGGGGGGCCGGTTTCGGGCCAGGCTCGCCGACAACGGTGCAGCCGGCGCAGTTTGCTCCCTTGCAGCCCAGCCAGCCAGCCGCGGTACCGGACAATTTGAACCTGATCTTGGATGTGCCTTTGCAGGTGAGTGTCGAACTGGGCAAAGCGCGCAAGACCATCAAGGAAATCCTGGAGATGGGCCCGGGGTCGGTGATCGAGCTTGACCGCCTGGCTGGGGAGCCCGTCGACATGATCGTCAACGGCAAGCTCATCGCCAAATGCGAAGTAGTGGTGATCAACGAAACTTTTGGCATCCGGATTACCGATATCGTGCAGCCGGCTGAGCGGATGAAGACACTGAATTAGAGGAGGAAAACAAATGGGTGCGACTGTGCTGATTGTTGATGATGCTGCGTTTATGCGGATGATGCTCAAGGATATTTTGACCAAGAACGGCTACAGCGTGATTGGCGAGGCTGAGAACGGGTCGGTAGCGGTGGACAAATATCTGGATTTGCGGCCCAACATCACGATCATGGACATTACCATGCCCGAGATGGATGGCTTGCAGGCGGTCAAAGAAATCCGCAAGCGCGACCCGCAGGCCCGGATCGTGATGTGCAGCGCCATGGGGCAGCAGGCTATGGTGATCGAAGCTATCCAATCCGGGGCGAAGGACTTTGTCGTTAAGCCGTTCCAGCCGGAACGGGTGCTTGAGGCCGTCGGCAAGGCCTTGAAGTAAGATGCCCAGCATCGAAGACCAACCGGTCACCTTTGCTGCGGGTGCCGCTGCTGCCAATACCTCGTTTTCTTGGTGGGGGTTGTTCGGCACCATCCTGGTCTTTGTTCTCATCCTTGCCCTTGCCCTTTGGGTGATTCGCCGCCTCAACCGGGCTCAGCTTCGCAGCCTCGCCACTCCCTGGGCCCGGGTCTTGGACCGTCAGCTCTTGAGCGCCCAGCAGTCGCTGTATCTGGTGGAGATCGCCGGCAAGCTGCAGGTCTTGGCGGGTTCTGATCACCACCTCGTAAAAGTTGCCGATATTGACGATCCCGAGACTGCGGCTGAAATCTTGGAAGAGATCGCCAATCGCTCCCCTGCTCCAGCACAGGGTTTCCTGGGCGGGGCCGTCCGGCGCTTGTTCCGGGGCAGCAGGCGCCAAGCCGGCAGCTTTTCTTCGGAGCTGGAACGCATGCTTGAGGAGGTGGAGAAATAGATGCTACGCGGCTCGGCCTCCATGCGGGCAGACACCGCCGGGCAGGCAGCTTCAGGCCACAGCGCGGTCCCTGCTGCAAGGGATGGGCTGGCCGGCCGGGTTCACCCGGGCAGACGGTACCGGCTTAAGCTTGTTCCGCCGCTCCTGGCAGCCGGTGCCGGCGCGCTCGCGCCCCTTCTCCTCTGGCCGCGCGCCGCTTGGGCGGCAGGCTTAACCATCGATCTCGGCACATCGCCGGCGCAGCAGACCAGTACATCTTTGCAGCTGCTTCTTTGGTTGACTGTACTCTCGCTCGCGCCGGCGATTTTAGTGCTGATGACCTCCTTCACCCGGATCATTGTAGTTCTTTCCTTTGTGCGCAATGCCCTTGGCACTCAACAGTTGCCGCCCAACCAAGTGCTTATCGGGCTGGCCCTGTTCCTCACCTTTTTTGTCATGGCGCCGACTTGGAACCAGATTAATTCCCAGGCGCTCCAACCGTATCTGCAGAACCAGATTGCCCAGAATGAGGCTTTGACCAAGGCGGAGGAGCCGTTGCGCACCTTTATGTTCAAGCAGACGAGAGAAAAAGATCTGGAACTCTTTGTCAGCCTGGCGAAAATGCCTCAGCCGAAGACTTACCGGGACATCCCGACTTATGTCCTCATCCCGGCATTCGTGATCAGTGAACTGAAAACAGCATTCCAGATGGGTTTTGCCATTTTTGTTCCTTTCATGGTCATCGACATGATCGTATCCAGCGTGCTCATGTCCATGGGCATGATGATGCTGCCGCCGATGCTTATTTCTTTGCCCTTTAAGCTGTTGCTCTTTGTTCTGGTCGATGGCTGGCACCTCGTCGTGCAGTCGCTGCTGACCAGCTTCCGGTGAGCAAGCTGCTCGTACCGCCGGCATGATCAAAGGCATCCGCGGCCTAATCCTGGCCGAAACAGAGTCTAGACTGAAAGCGGGGGATGCGGCTTGAACCAAAACGAAGTCTTATATCTGGCTAAAGAAGCTCTTGGGACCGCCCTCCTGGTCGGCGGGCCGGTGTTGGGTGTCAGCCTTCTGGTCGGTTTGCTGGTCAGCGTATTTCAGGCCATGACTCAAATTCAGGAACAAACCTTGTCTTTCATTCCTAAAATTCTGGCGATAGTCGTGGTCATGCTGCTGCTCGGCCCCTGGATGCTGAATATCCTCACGGCTTTTACGGTCAACTTGTTCACGGACCTGCCGCGGCTCGGCAACTACTAGAGGCTAAGCCGGAAGCCGGATGCCCGGGGCCGCCAGCCGGAAGCCGGATGCCCGGGGCCGCCAGCCGGAAGCCGAGAACGGGAGCCGGATGCCCGGGGCCGCCAGCCGGAAGCCCGGCCTCCGGCGTTTGAAACAGAGATTCGAGACGCAGCCCGTGCATGAACGGGGCTGGCGAAAGGGGGAGAGGTGACTGGGCTTGGCGCAATTGCTGCAATGGAATCTCACCCTCTTTCTTCTCATTCTGGCGCGCTGGGCCGGCATGGTGATGCTGGCGCCCGTCTTTGGCGCCCGGGGCGTGCCGGGCCTGGTCAAGCTTGGTTTAGCCGTCAGTGTCACCATCATCCTTTACCCGCTGCTTGCCGGCACGCAGCCGGATATCCCGCTGGAGCTGCTCCCGTATATCGGTCTGCTTGTCAAGGAGGTTCTGGTCGGCCTGGTGATCGGCTTCGTCATCGCCGCGCTGACGGCGATCTTGGAAGGGGCCGGACAGCTGGTCGATATCCAAATGGGCTTTACCATGGGAAATACCCTTGATCCTGTCTATGGGATGCAAAGTCCGCTCATGGGCAATTTTCAGCTGGTGCTGGCCACCATGCTGCTCTTGGCTGCCAATGCCCACCACTATTTGATCGCGGCCATGGTCAAGAGCTATGCCTATGTTCCCTTGAGTGTGTCTTCTCTGC
>Ga0334722_10003346_pt1 | contig 17322 bp, 10 predicted proteins | sample C3_bottom_MG_FD_207210 | JGI IMG/M metagenome (GOLD analysis project Ga0334722, IMG submission 207210) | Sediment microbial communities from Yellowstone Lake, YNP, Wyoming, USA - C3_bottom | ecosystem: Environmental > Aquatic > Freshwater > Lake > Sediment | place: USA: Wyoming | collected...
GCCGCCATCCGCGCGTATATCGCGCACCGAAACCAGGACCCCCGGCCGTTCGTCTGGACTGCCTCCGTCAAACAGATCCTCACGAAGGTCAGCAGAGCTAACGAAGCGTTAGAATCACTACACTAGGAACCCGGTCCATCCGATATGTCGAAATGCCCTGCTCGTGGAGCAGGGCATTTCTTACGTCAACTGTTTTGGGGATCTATCCCCACACCCAGGGCGCCACGGCGACCACCGCGGTAGCAAGGACGCTGATCGCCACGAGGGCCGTCGGAATGAAGCGGGACATCTGATACCTCCTCCAGTGCGCTGTCTGTCAGAGGAGATATCGGCAGGGTTTACCCGTACTTGAGGGGACGAATCTGCCTAAGTGGAGTCCCGGGCTCCGGGCTCGTCCCTGGCTCGGCTGTCTGGACCGCGGCGCGAAGCGGCTACCTCACCCTGGACGCACGCAGCTCCGCCCTCGGACGCGACCGCGCCGCTACGAGCCCGACGAGGCTTCCCGGTAGAGGTCGACGAGCCGGGGCGATGGCTCTTCGTCCAGGTCGTCCTTGAGCAGTTGCCGGAACCGCCGGAAGTGTCGCGCCGCCGAGGCGCCGTCGTTCAACGCGACGTAGGAGCGCATCACACCGTAGGCCGCCGCCTCGCTGTAGGCGTCGACGGCCTCGAGCGCCTTGAACAACGCCAGTGACTCCTCGAACGCGCCGGCCCGCAGCTTGAAGGCCGCCAGCTCGTTCAGCGCCTCCACGTAGCGGTCTTCCAGCTCGCGCCGGATCGGCTCGGTCCACTCGCTGTACGTCGCGGACAGGTACGGCCCGCGATAGTGGCGCACCGCTTCCTCCAGCTGCGCGACACGGGACGCCTCGTCCCTCGTGATATCGGCATTGAGCATGGCGTCGTTGAAGCTGTCGACATCGCAGGTGAACGTGGCGGCGGGATTCAGCGCATACGCTCCGCTCGCGTCACGGACCACGCACTCGCGGAACACGGCGCGCCGCAGGCGATACAGGCTCGAGTGGAAGTTGCTGTTGCACTTCGACTCGGGGAGGTCCGGCCACAGCGCCGCGAAGATCTCCTCCTTCGACACCGCGTCCTTCCGCGCCAAGAGCAGAAAGAGCATCTCCTTGCTCTTCTCGCTGCGCCACTCCAGGTCGGACACCTGGCGGCCGCCAACGACGACGCTGCCGCGTCCGAACGCCAACGCCTGCAGCGAAGGCAGCATCGCCGGCTCGTCCTGCGCGCGCGGTTGCGCTTCGGCGCCCTGGCCCTGGGACCGTTGCGCCTCCGCCAGCGCCGCCGTCAGGCGCGGCGCCGCGCGCCTCGCTCGCGCGTATTCGAGCAGATCCTGCGCACCGGCGAGCATCGGACGCAGGAACGCGCGGTAGCCCAGCTCATCACACAGCTCTGCGGACTCCTCGAGCGCGGCGACGGCCTTGCGCGGCTGCTTCGCGTCGAAGTAGGCCCGTGCCGACAACGCCGCCGCACTTGCCTTGCCGTTCCGCTCACCCGCTTCAACGAAGTACCCGCGGGCGATCCGCAACGACTTCAGCGCCGCGTGCGGATCGCCCCGCGTGAGGTCGAGCTGCGCCTGCGCCAGGGCATGGCGCGCGCGACGCGCCGGGCCGTCCGCTTCCTGGGGCGTGACGGACTTGAGCAACTGCGCCGCTTCCTCGCCCTGGCCGAGCCCCAGCCGCGTGAGCGCCAGCCCCTCGGTGAATTCGGCGGAGAGATCCGGTATCTGCAGGCCCTCAATGAGCGGCTGCGCTTCGCCGTACATCGCCAGGCTCTCGCCCAGGCGTCCCATGTTGCGGTACGCCTCGGCGATCCCGGTCATCATCGCCGCCTCGAGCCACGTGTTCGAGGCTCCGCGCACGATCCGGAGGCCGCGGTCGTAGACCTGCAGGGCCTGCTCGTACTCGCCCATCTCGTAGTAGAGCATGCCCGTGTTGTTGAGATTCGCCCCGAGGTCGTACGTGTTGCCCGCGCGCTCGAGCGCGGAGCGCGCGCGCTGGAGCGCCCCCAGTGCCTGCATGGGCTCGCCCCGCCGGCCATAACACTCCGCGAGCGAATGGCAGATGTGCGCGATGCCCTCCAGGTCGCCGACCTGCTCGAGCAGGCGGCGCCCCTCCTCGAGGTCGCGCACGCCGGCATCGAAATCTCCGGTCCTCGTGTGGGTGATCCCGGTGTGGCGCAACGTTTCGCCCATGAGCCGTGTATCGCGGGGGTCCAGGGTTTCCAGCAGCGCGCGCGCCTCTCCGAATGCTTCGAGCGCTTCGTGGTAGTAGCCCTTCAGCCGCAACGTCTCGCCCCGGACGAACAGCGCCTCAACGATGCCCCGCGTGTCGCCCTGGTCGCGCAGGACGCCGATCGCGTCGTCGATCAGGCGGAGGGCCTCGTCCGCGTTCTGGAGCTTGTAGGCGCCGCGGGCGCGCCACACCTGCAGGTACGGCCGCCGGGCCTGCGCTTCGCGCGGCAACCGGTCAATCCACTCGGCGAGGCCGCGCGCCTGCCCCTGCTGGATCAGCCGCGGCGCGATCTGCTCCAGCACCTCGGCGGCCTGGTCCCACGCTTCGAGCTCAAACAGCAGCTCGACCGCCTCGTTGAGCATGCCGAATCGGGAGAGCGTATCGGCGGCCTCGCGGCCGGCCGCGTCGAAACCAGCGGGGTCGTCGGCGCGGAACTGCTGCATCAGCAGCCCGCGGAGCAGCTGGTGGCAGCGATACATCGGCGGCTCGTCAGCGTGCTGCGTGATGAACAGCACCTGCGCGGCGGCGGCGCGGAGCAAGCGCTCGCTGTCGCGCCTGCCGGTGACGTCGTTGCACAGCGCCGGCGTCCAGACCGGGAGCAGGGCGATCGAGCGGAGGAACTTGCGGAGGTCGGCGGGGACGTTCTCGAGCGTCTCTCCGTGGACGTAGTCGGCGAGCGAGAGGCCCACGTTGGCGCCGGCCACACCCACGCTTCGCGGCGGTGCGCCGTCGCCCCGGCCCACGCCGAGGATCAGCGCCGCCGCCCAACCCTCGGTGCGCTCGTACAAGGTCTCCGCTTCGTCGTCGGTGACGCTGCGACCGAGCGTCGAGAGGAGGTCCCGCACCTCGCGCGGCGTGAACGCCAGGTCGCCAGCCCCGAGCGTCGCAACCTCGCGGCGCGCGATCAGGCGCGACAGCGACGGGACGGCCGGGCGCGTGCGCGACGTGACGATGACATTCAAGTTCTCGGGCGCGCGCTCCAGCACGTAGCCGACGGTCTCCATGACGGCGTCGGACTGCCCGACCGTGTGCAGGTCATCGAGGACGAGGACCGCGTACTCGTCCTGCCCGGCGATGCAATTGATGAGGACGGTGCCCACCGTGCGCGGCTGCCAGAAGCGCTCGTCTCCGAGCGGCACGTCGATGTCGAAGCGCAGCCGGATGGCCGCCGCGACCGCGCGGGCGAACGCAGGCAGCTCGGCGTCCCACGCGTCCAGGGAGACCCACACCGCGGCGAAGTCCGACGTCTCGTGCCAGTCCACCACGAGCGTCGTCTTGCCGTAGCCCGCCGGCGCAGCGATGAGGATGCCCTTGCCGCCGATAGCGGCGTCGATCAGGGCGTTCAGGCGGGGCCGCCGGACGATGTCGGGCCGGCGACGGGGGATAGCGAACTTCGACGTCGCTACGCCACCGGCCGGTCCGGAGCGCCCCCGTGTCTCCATCAGGAGGGATTATACGCCCGCGGCGTCGTGGCCGCGCCGGTTCAGGGTGAGCCGAGGGCCCGGCGCGCTACGCCGAGACGTCCTTCACTTCGTCGGCGTCGTCGGCCGCTTCGGGCTCTTCGTCGTCGATGTTCTGGCCAGAGCGGGTGAGGAGCAGCGGCCGCTTGCGGCTGCGGATCGTGTCGCCGCTGACGATGCACTTCTTGATGTCCGTCCGCGAGGGTATCTCGTACATCACTTCCATCAGCGTGTCTTCGAGCACCGTGCGCAGGCCGCGGGCCCCCGTCTTGTGGCGGATCGCCTCTTCCGCGCACGCCTGCAACCCGTCCTCCGTGAACGATAGCTCCACGCTGTCCAGGCTGAAGAAACGCTGGAACTGGCGCGACAGCGCGTTCTTCGGCTCGGTGAGGATGCGCACGAGCGAATCCACATCGAGCGACTCCAGCGCGACCACCATCGGCAGGCGGCCGACGAACTCCGGGATCAGGCCGTACTGGAGCAGGTCGTCGTGCGTCACGTGCTTCATCAGCTCGTCGGTGCGCTTCTGCGCGTCAAGCTGCTTGTACTCGGCGCCGAAGCCGAGCGAGCGCTTGTCGCGGCCAAGACGCTTCTCGATGACCTTGTCCAACCCCTCGAACGCGCCGCCGCAGATGAACAGGATGTTCGCGGTGTTGATCTGGATGAAGTCCTGGTGCGGGTGCTTACGGCCGCCCTGCGGCGGCACGTTGGCGGTCGTGCCTTCGATGATCTTGAGGAGCGCCTGCTGCACGCCCTCGCCCGACACATCGCGCGTGATCGAGGGGTTGTCCGACTTGCGGGCGATCTTGTCGATCTCGTCGATGTAGACGATCCCCCGCTCGGCCCGCTGCACGTCGAAGTCGGCGGCCTGGATCAGGTGGAGCAGGATGTTCTCGACGTCCTCGCCGACGTACCCCGCCTCCGTCAGAGCGGTGGCGTCCGCGATCGTGAACGGCACGTCGAGCATCTTCGCCAGCGTGCGGGCGAGGTGCGTCTTGCCGACGCCCGTCGGGCCGACGAAGAGAATGTTGCTCTTCTCCAGCTCCACGTCCGGGCTCTGCTGCGACGTGGCGGCGATGCGCTTGTAGTGGTTGTAGACGGCGACCGCGAGCACCTTCTTGGCCTGGTCCTGGCCGACCACGTACTCGCTGAGGCTGTCGAAGATTTGCTTCGGGGGCGGCGTGCGCTGGCCCGCGCCGACCTTCGTCTTCGCCGGCCCTGCCGCCTCTTCGTCGATGATCTCGCGGCACAGCTCGACGCACTCGTCGCAGATGTAGACCGCACCGGGGCCGGCGATCAACCGCTTGACCTGGTCCTGGTTCTTCCCGCAGAAGGAGCAGTGATACTGGACGCGCGTCGTGCGGCTGTTCGCCATGCCCTGCCTGTCCCTCCGCGGCCTCGCGAGTCCCGGCTCCCTGAGGATTACGTCTCGCTAGCCGATTCTACGTCAGCGCGCGAGATTTGTCAGCCACCCGGCCGGCACCGGCTTGACACGTTCCCGGGCGCAGAGCGCGTCTATTCATGTAACGGGAATCTCCGCGCCCTTCTGAAGTCCTAAACGGCTTCGGCTCCCTGATATAACCGCACCTTACGGGCGCCCCGGTTATGTCGTCCTCGGCGAGAGGATCTCGTCGATCATTCCGTACGCCTTCGCCTGCTCGGGGTTCATGTAGAAGTCGCGGTCGAAATCCTTGCGGATCCGCTCGTCATCCTGGCCCGTGTGCTTCACCAGGATGCCGCGGATGATGTCGTTCTCGCGCAGGATCTCCCGCGCGGCGATCTCGATGTCGGACGCTTGCCCGCGGGCGCCGCCCAGCGCCTGGTGCATGTGGATCGTCGAGTTGGGCATGCAGTAGCGCTTGCCGGGGGTGCCGGAGCACAACAGGACGGTGCCCATGCTGGCCGTCATGCCGACAGCGTACGTGGCGACGTTCGGCCGCACGAGCTGCATCGTGTCGTAGATCGCCAGTCCCGCCGTGATCGACCCGCCCGGCGAGTGCACGTACAGGTTGATGTCCTTCTCCGGATCCTCCCGCTCCAGGTACAGCAGCTGGGCGATGATCAGGTTCGCGATCTGATCGTCGATGCCCGTGCCCAGGAAGATGATCCGCTCGCGGAGGAGCAGGGAGTAGATGTCGAACGCACGCTCGCCGCGGGCGCTGGTCTCGATGACGGACGGGATGATCATGTTGGTTCCTCTCGAATCTCTGCTAGCCAGCGCCCAGCGGTGCCGGCGCGTCCTGCGGTGTGGCTGGCGTGCTGCCTCCCGATGGTGTTTCGGCTCTTTTCGACCTTGACTTGCGCTTCGGCCGCTCCACTTCCGCCGTCGCCGCGCCCGATGGACCGTCCTGCGTGGCGATCTCGACCAGGCGCGCGAGCGTCCGTCGGGTGAGCAGATTGCGGCGGATCGTGCCGCGTCCGTCGGCGCCGGAGAACAGCTCCCGCAGCCGCCCCGCCTGGGGGCCGGCGGAAGAGGTCAGCGTGTCGATCTCCGCCTGAACGTCGTCCGGCGTCACCTCGACGCCCTCGGTCTCCGCCACCTGCGACAGCACGAGCGAGCGCTTGAGGCGCAGTTCGGCGATCGGCCGCAGCTCGGCCCGTACGTCGTCCTCGGTCTTGCCGATGGCCGCGAGGTAGCGGTCCAGGTCCTCGCCGCGCTCGATGTGCCCCGCCTGGTCGTGGAGCAGACGGTCGACCTCACTTTCGAGCATGACCGGTGGGAACTCGATCGTCGCCCGCTCGACCAGCTCGCCCAGGATCTGGTCGTGGTACCGGTTCTCGATCTGATCGCGCTCCGCCTTCTCGATGTCTTCCCGAATCCGCGCGCGGAGCGCGTCCACGGTCTCGAAGCCTTCGCCCACCTGGCTCGCGAACTCATCGTCGAGCGCGGGCAGCACTTCTTCCTTCGTCTCGAGGACGGATACCTGGAAATGCGCCTGCTTGCCGGCGAACTTCTCGTCGTTGATGCCGCCCGGGACGGGCAGGTCGAACGCGAAGGCCTCGCCCTTGCGATGGCCAAGCAGTTGCTCCTCAAAGCCGGGGAAGAGCACGTCGCGCTCCTCTGTCAGCTGGATCTCGGCCTCCTGCGACGCGACCATCGGCTCACCGTCGACGTCCGCCTCAACCTCGATGCGGGCGATGTCCCGCCAGCCCAGTTCGCGCTCGATGGGCTCGTGCATCGCCGCCCGCCGGCGCAGCACCTGCAGCGCATCGTCGATCCGTGGCTCGTCGACCACAACGTCCTCGGTCTCGACGCGCACCGCGCGGTAGTCGCCCAGGTCGACCGTCGGCCGCACCGGGATCGTCGCCTTCACCACCAGCGGGTCCGTCGTCTCGATAACGAGGCGCGGGCGCGCGATCGGGTCGATGCTCTCGTCCGCTTCGACCGCCTCCCGGTAGATCGCCGGGACCAGCACATCGAGCGCCTCGTCGAGCACCCGCTCTTCGCCGAAGTACCGGAGCACCATGTTGCGGGGCGCCTTGCCGGGGCGGAAGCCCGGCACCTTCGCGCGCGGCGAGAGCTTGCGCAGCGCCTTCTCGCGCGCATCATCGAGCCTCTCGGCCTCGACCTCGATGGTCATGAGGACCTGCGACTCGGGGATCTTCTCGGTGGAGACCTTCAAGCTGCTGCCCAATCCATGGGACGGGATGCGACGCTCCGGATACAACAGCGACGGTCGCCGTGGCGACCGTGAGGCGGAGTGCCGTGTGTGTGCCGTTCCTCCCCAAAGTATAGCAAGCACCCGCGAGACGGGGGCGAACCGGCGTTTTGGGGGCGGGCGGCTACTTCGCGCGGGAGGTGAAGACGTCGTTCAGGGCGTCCCCGAGCAGGTTGAACGCGAAGATCAACGCCGCGACCACCGCCGCCGGCACGATCAGCAGCTGGGGATGGTTCTCGAGCACCGTCCGGGGAGCGCCATCGGAGATCAGCGCGCCGAAGCTCGGGCGGGGCGGCTGGATCCCGACGCCCAGGAACGTCAGCCCGATCTCCGACAGGGCGATGCCGCCCAGCGCCGCCGACGCGCCGACGACGATCAGCGGCATGATGTTCGGCAGGATGTGCTGCCAGAGGATGCGCGGCGTCGTCGCGCCGCTCGCCTCCGCCGCGATGATGAACTCCGAGTTGCGCAGCGTGAGCACCTGCGCCCGGATCAGCCGCGCGCCGCCCACCCAGCCAAACAGCGACAGCACGCCGAAGATCAGGAAGTAATCGGCGAACCCGGACGAGGAGAGCCCGTGCCAGTGCACGGCATCGCCGAAGTCGCTGATCCAGCGCACGAAGCGCGGCCGCATCGTCGCCGTGATCAGCACGAGCATGGGCAGTCCCGGGATCGATGCCAGCACCTCGCCGGAGCGGTTGATCAGCGCGTCGAGCCAGCCCCCCCGGTAGCCCGCCAGCATGCCGAAGACCACGGGCAGCACGACGAAGCCGGTGGCGACGGTCGCGAGCGTCACGACGGTGGTGGTGCGCGCGGCGTAGATGTTGCGGCTCAGCGTGTCGCGGCCCAGCCGGTCCGTGCCGAGCGGGTGCGACCACGACGGACCATCGAAGGAGTGATCGAGGTTCTGTTCGGCGTAACCGTACGGCGCGATCAGCGGCGCGAACGCCGCGCACACGTAGAACGCCACGATCAGCACGAGGCAGATTACCGCGAGCCGCTTGCGCAGGAGACGCCGCAGCGAACGGCGCGTGAGGCTCTCGCCGCGCCGCATCCGCAGCCCCGCCTCGGCATGCGCCAGTTCAATGTCGAGCTGCGTCGTCGGAGGGATCGACGTCATCGCGCGCCCGCCCTGCCGGCGCGGATGCGCGGGTCGATCACGATCAGCGCGAGGTCGACGACGAGGTTCATCACGACGAACGCCGTCGTGATCAGCAGCACGACCGCGAGGATCACGTTGTAGTCGCGCCCCGTGACGGATTCGTAGATGAAGCGGCCGATGCCCGGGATCCCCAGCAGCGTCTCGGTGAAGAGCGCCCCTTCGATCAGCCCCACCAGCGACAGCCCGATCACGGTCGTCATCACCGGCACGAGCGAGTTGCGGGCGATGTGCTGCGTGATCACGGTGCGCTCGCTGAGGCCCTTCGCGCGCGCCGTGCGCACGAAGTCCTCGTTCATCGTGCCGAGCGTGGTCGCGCGGGCGAGGCGGGCGACGCCGGCGATGCCGCCGAGCGAGAGCGCGATGGTCGGGATGACCATCGACGTGGAGAAGATACCATCGAAACCGCCGGCCGGCAGCCAGTGCAGCTTCGCGGCGAAGACGAGCACGAGCATCGGCACGATGACCAGCACCGGTATCGACTGGAATAGCAGCAAGACGCCGATCACGAGGGGGTCGCGCCAGCTGCCCTGCTTCACCGCGGCGTAGACGCCGGCGGGGATGCCGATGAGGAACGTCAGGATGAAGGCGTAGACACCGAGCCGCGCCGACACCCAGATCTTCGGGCCGATGATCTCCGGGATGGTGCGGTCACGGTAGCGGAAGCTCTCCCCGAAGTCGCCGTGGAGCACCAGCGCCTTCATGTAGATGCCGTACTGCTCGATGATCGGCTTGTCGAGGCCGTACTTGGCGCGGACTCGCGCGAACGCTTCGGGATCGCGGTACTGGCCCGAGTAGACGCTCACGGGATCGCCGGGGCCCCACCGCGTGATGTAGAACGTCGCGAACGAGACGATCAGCAGCGTGACCGGCAGGAAGAGCAGGCGGCGAAGGACGTACCCGGCGAGGCCTTCCATGCCCGCGAGCCGCTAGCGGTCCACTTCGACGTCGCGGAAGCGCTCGATCACGGAAGGCGCGAGTTCGAAGTTCTTCACGTACGGCTTGACGAGCGAGTGCGTCGTGTCGAAGAACATCGGGACCCAGGCCACGTCGTTGATCAGCGTCTTCTCGATGTCCTGGTAGATCGCGAGCCGCTTCTCCGTGTCGCGCTCAATGCGCGCCGACTCGATCTTCGCGTCGATGTCGGCGTTGCTGTAGCCGGAGTTGTTCTGGCGGCTCTTGCTGTAGAACAGGACGTCGAGCAGGTCCTCCGGGTCGGGATAGTCCATGATCCAGGCGAGGTGGAACATCTGGTAGCGGCGCTGGTCCAGGTCGTTGAAGAACGTCGCGGACTCCGCCTGCGTGATCTCCACGTCGACGCCCAGGTTCTGCTTCCAGCCCTGCACGACGGCGTCGTCGTAGGGGCCGGCGTTGGCGCCCGCGCCGCTCACCGCCAGCTTGATCGGCGGCAGGTTGCCCGCGTACCTCGACTCCTGGAGCAGTTGCTTCGCCCTCACGGGGTCGTACGGCAGCGTCTTGTCCTGATCGACATAGCCGGGAACGCCGGGCATCAGCAGCCCCTTGGCGACGGGGATCGCCCCCTTGAGCACGACCTCGGCGATCTTCTGCCGGTCGACCGACATCGCGAAGGCCTGGCGGACCTTCGGGTCGTCGAACGGCGGCGCCGTCGTGTTGAAGCCGATGTAGTCGATCGACTGACGAGGCGTCTGGTGGTACTCGGCGTGCAGCTCGTCGTTCGGGTCCTGCACGCGATCGAGGTCGTCGAGGCCGACGCCGGTGATGTCGATATCGCCGTCTTCATACGTGACGAGGCCGGAGCCACCCTGCAGGTCGTAGCTCACCGTCTTGAGCTTCGGCGGGCCGAGGTAGTGCTTGTCGTACGCCTCGATCGTCAGCTTCTCGCCCAGGCGCCACTCCTTGAGCTTGTAGGGGCCTGTGCCGATCGGCTTGAGCGTCCAGCGCTTGGGATTGCCCTCGATCTGGGCGCGCTGCACCACAAACGACGTCGGGTACGTCAGCTTGTAGATGAAATACGGCTTCGGCGCGTCGATCGTCACCTGCAGCGTCGTGTCGTCGATCACCTTGACGCCGCTGATCTCCGTCGCCCGCCCGCGCGAAACGTCCTTCGCCCCGACGATGTCGCCGAGGAAGTTCTCGGCGACGATCGAAGCCGTGTCGGGGCTGAGGGCGCGCTCCCATGAGTACTTCACGTCTTCGGCGCTCACCGGGCGCCCGTCGTGGAACGTCGCCTTCTTGTTCAGGTGAAACGTGTATGCGAGGCCATCGGCGCTGATCTCCTGCGAGTCCGCCAGGTCGGGCTGGATCTTGAGGTCCTTGTCGAGCCGGACGAGGCCGGAGAAGATCTCGACGATGTAGGCGGCCGAGCCGGCATCCTGGGCGACCGCCGGGTCGAGCGTCAGGGGGTCGTCGCCGCGGAGCCGCAGTTCGCCGGACGCCGAGCCGCCGCCCGTCGAGCCGCTGCCGCTGGTGGCACGCGCCGCGGGCGTCTCGCGTGCCTGCTCTCCGCTGGTGTCGCTCTTCTTGTCCCCGCCACCGCTCACCACGACGATGAGAATGATCGCGAGTCCGATGATGAGGACGGCGGCGACGCCGCCGATCGCGAGCGTGAGCTTGTTGCTCATTCCGGTACGTTCACCTCCCGGCAGCCGCCCCCTCGGTTGTACGGAATACCGCCGGGGGCAGATTGACAGATATTCGGAAGCGGGCCAAACAGCAGAAGTGTACGCCGTCCGGCCCGCCGGGCCGTAAGGGAATGCCCGCGCACCGCCGGCCATCCGCACCGCATTTCGGAGCGTAGCTGGATCGACCGCGACGGCTACAAAGGCGGCGTCCGGACGCCGACATAACCGGTGTGGTCTCTGATATCCTTCTCTGCGTTCGGATTCGGAGCGCGCACATCCTGGCGACCCGCGGACTCCAGATGGAATGACCGAACAGACTTCGCCGATGCACGAGCCCGCCGCCGGACCGCTGGCGGCGCCGCGTCGCGTCGGCGTTTCGCTCCGCGATATCGAGTCGGCGATCACGGGCGACTGGGCGCGCGCGCTGACCGTGGCCGCACTGGCGCTGATCCTGCTCGTCGGCGGCTACCTGCGGCTCAGCCACAACAACTGGGATGCGAAGACCGGGCCGTGGGACACCAGCGGTCAGGAAGCGCAAAGCGGCCAACTCCATCCCGACGAGCGCTTCCTCACGTCGATCACCAACGATACCCACGCGCCGGACGGCATCTTCGACTACTTCAACACGGACAAGTCGCGGCTCAACCCCTACAACATCTCACACCAGGACGGCTCGAAGCAGCCGACGTTCGTGTACGGCACCCTGCCGTTGTTCCTCAACAAGTTCCTGGCATCGCACCTGCGCCTGCTGTCCCTGGGGATGGCCGACAACTACGACGACTACGACCACTACAACCTCAGCGGCCGCATGCTCGCGGCGCTGTTCGACCTGGCGACGGTCCTGCTGATCTTCTTCCTCGGCCGCGAGCTGGCGAACCGCCAGGTCGGGCTGCTCGCGGCGTTCCTCTACGCGTTCTCCGCCTTCGCCATCCAGAACGCCCACTTCTTCGTCGTCGACCCGTTCGTGACGACCTTCGCGACGCTCGCGGTGCTGTTCGCCGTGCGCTCGGCGAAGCACGGCCGCTATCGCGACTTCGCGGTCGCGGGCGCGGCGGTCGGGCTTGCCGCCGCCTGCAAGATCACGGCGATCTCGCTCCTGCCTGTCGTGCTGCTGGCGATCGGCGTCTATGCCTGGCCGGGGATCAAGCCATACGTGGCGCCGTGGTGGGACGGCGACCGGCGCGCATACGCGGGGCAGCGCGACGGCGTCGCGCTCGACCGTTCGCTCGGATTGCTGATCGTCGGCTCCGCCGTCGCGCTCATCGCGGCATTCATCGCGTTCCGCATCGCCATGCCGTACGCGTTCAAGTCGCCGGACCTCGTCGATCTGTTCTCGTGGCGCATCGGCCACTTCGGCGCGGAGCCGGCAGGCAGCAAGGGGCGGCCGTTCTGGGACCTGGGCTTCCCGTATCCGGACATCATGAACCAGCACTGGCTCAAGGATCAGATCGACCAGCGCCAGTTGCTGAGCGGCGACGCGGCGTTCCCGCCGAATGTGCAGTGGATCGGCCGCTCGAAATGGCTGTGGCCGGCGCAGCAGGTGGTGAGCTGGGGGATGGGCCCGGCTCTCGGCATCACCGCCTGGCTGGGCGTGATCTTCGCCGCCGCGCACGCGCTGCGGAAGCGCGAGGGCGTCTGGCTGGTGCCGCTCGCCTGGGTGCTCGGCTACTTCGGGTTCATGGGGGCGCAGTTCTCCCTGTACATGCGCTATTTCCTGCCCCTCTACCCGACGCTCACCGTGCTGGCAGCGTTCCTGCTGTACCGCGCCTGGCACTGGGCCGAGGCCGCAGACCTTCCGGCCGGGCTGCGCCGGTTCGAGGACCGGCTGCCCCAACTCCGCCCCGCGCTCGCGCACGCGGCGAAGTCCGGCGTCGCCGTGGTGGTCGTGTTCACCGCGCTGATGGGGCTCGCGTTCTACAACATCTACCGCTCGCCGGTGACGCGCGTCGAAGCCTCGAAGTGGGTGTACGAGAACGTGCCGCAGGGGACGGTGATCGGCCACGAGCACTGGGACGACGAAGTGCCCTACGCCATCGCCGGCGTGACCCAGCGCAGCTACGGGTCGGAGACGTTCAACAACTTCGACCCCGACTCGCCGGAGCGCGTGAGCAAGCTGCTGGCCACGCTCGACAAGGTCGACTACATCGCCCTGAGCAGCCGCCGGCTGTCCGGCACGATCCCGCGCGTGCCGGCGCTCTGGCCGGTCACGTCCCGCTACTACGCCGCGCTCGACGACGGCAGCCTGGGGTTCGAGAAGGCGGCGGAGTTCACGTCCTACCCGCGTCTGTTCGGCGTGGAGCTTGACGACACCGGCGCCGAGGAGTCGTACTCGGTGTACGATCACCCGCGGGTGACGATCTACCGGAAGACCGACGCCTACTCGCACGACCGCGCCGTCCAGGTGCTCCACGCCGACGCGTACCCCGTCCCCCTCTCCGTGTTGCCCGGGGACGCCGGCCAGAACCTGTTGCAATTCAAGCCGGACGTGCTGGCGACGCAGCAGGCGGGGGGGACGTGGTCCGACATCTTCAGCCCCGGCAACTTCGTCAACCGACACCCGCTGATCTTCTGGCTGCTCGCGATCGAGATCGCGGCCTTCGCGCTCGTGCCGTTGGCGGTCGTCGGCTTCCGCGGCTTGCCGGACCGGGGCTTTCTGCTCACCAAGCCGCTCGGCGTGCTCGGGCTCTCGTACCTCGTGTACGCGCCGGCGAGCCGCGGCTGGGTGCACTTCACCCGCGGCGAGATCGCGGCGGCGCTTACGCTGATGGCCATCGTGGGCATCGCGACGGGCTGGCTCTGGCGCGACGAGATCGTCGCCTGGGTGCGCGAGCGCTGGCGCTTCCTCCTGATCGCGGAGGCGATCTTCCTGTTCGCGTTCCTGTTCTCCTACTGGCTGCGCATGCAGAACCCGGACCTGTTCCACCCGTCGAACGGCGGTGAGAAGCCCATGGACTTCGCGTACCTGAACGGCGTCATCCGCACGACCGACCTCTCGCAGGGCCCGATCGACCCCTGGAACGCCGGCGGGTACATCAACTACTACTGGTACGGGCAGTTCATCGGCGCGACGATCACCAAGCTCACCGGCATCGTGCCGGAGGTCGCGTACAACCTGATCGTGCCGATGTTCTTCGCCCTGACAGCGGCGGCGACGTTCTCCGTCGCCTACAACCTCTCCGAGGGGACGCGGCGGCTGATGCGCCGCCGTCCGGACGGGCTCCCGATCGGGACGCGCGGCCCGATCATCGCCGGCGTGGTGGCGATCTTCCTGGTGCTGATCGCCGGCAATATCGAGGCGGTGAACGTGCTCGTGCACAACGTGATGCGCCAGCCGGACTGCTACAACCACACGCCGCGCTGCAGCGGGGCGGGCGCGTTCTTCGGCGGCCTCAAGGCGCTGGCGTTCGGCGACGGCAGTTTCCGCAAGCTCGTCTACACCTACGACTGGTGGGCGCCCAGCCGCGCGCTCGGCATCATCCCGACGCCGAAGAACAGCGTCGGCCCGATCACGGAGTTCCCGTTCTGGACGTTCCTGTTCGCCGACCTGCACGCGCACCTGATGGCGATCCCGTTCGCCATGACGGCGACGGGCGTCGCGCTCGGCGCCGTGATGAACTTCACGCGCCTGAACCCGATCGGCGCGGCGCAGGAGCACCTGCGCGCCCGCACGATCAGCAGCTGGGCGATGGTCGTGGTGCTCGGCCTCATCGTCGGGGCGCTGCGCTGGATCAACTCGTGGGACTACCCGCCGTTCTTGCTGCTGGGCGCGGCCGCGCTGATCATCGCGGAGCGCGCGCGGGCGAAACGCCTGACCCTGCGCGTCCTGGCGACGGGCTCGGGCAAGGCGGTCGTCATGGGCGTGCTCTCATACGCGTTCTTCGCGCCGTTCGCGAAGAACTACAGCCAGTCGTACAACGGATTCCACCAGGCCGACCAGACGACCGCGGTCACCGACTACTTCGGGCACTTCGGCATCCTGCTGTTCCTGGTCTCGGGCCTGCTCGTGTTCCTGCTCTACCGGTCGTTGACGCGAAGCGCGCCCGTGCGTCTCGCGCTCTTCGGCCGGAGGCCGCGCGGCACCGCCATCGAGCTGGCGCCGGCCGTGATCGGGGCGTTGACGCTGGCGGCGATCGTCATCGTGTTCGCCATGACGCGCGAACGCTGGGGCGTGATCGGGCTGGCCTTCGTGGGCCTCGCGGCCGTCGTGCTCTGCACGGTGCGCGAGGCGCGCAGCGCTTCGCCGGCCTCCGCGATCATGCTCTTCGTGCTGGCGATGATCGGCCTGGGCTTCGGCCTCAGCGGTGGCGTCGAGATGCTGACGCTGGACGGCGACATCGGCCGCATGAACACGGTGTTCAAGTTCTACCTGCACGTCTGGATGATGTGGGGCGTCGTCGGCGCCTTCTCGCTCTGGTATCTCTTCGCCGTGATGCGGCCGCAGCAGGCGGTGATGCGCCGCGCCGCGGCGCTGCCCGAGCAGGTGACGCGCATCCCCCGCTACGCGTTCGCCGCCGTCGCCCTCTTGCTGCTGGCGCTGGCCCTCGTGTACCCGTACTTCGGGACGCGGGCGCGCATCCACGACCGGTTCAATCCGGCGCAGGGCGCCAGCAACGACGGCCTCGCGTACCTGAACAGCGGCTTCGCGTACAACACGAAGGACCCGCAGAGCGGCAAGGGCGGCATCCACGACATGGCCAACACGCGCGATGGCATCAACTGGATCCGCGAGTACGTCCAGGGTTCTCCGACGACGCTCGAAGCGATCGGGCCGTCGTACCGCAGCCTCGGCAGCCGCGTCGCGATCGACACGGGCCTGCCCACCGTCTCCGGCTGGGGGTTCCACCAGTCGCAGCAACGCAACAAGTTCGCCCCGATGGTCGATCAGCGCCAGAAAGACGTCAACGAGTTCTACACCACGGCCGACGTGTCGCGCGCCCGGCAGATCATCCGCAAGTATGACGTCGAGTACGTGATCGTCGGCGACGAAGAGCAGTTCAACTATCCGGCGAGCGGGCTGGTGAAGTTCCAGGACGGCCTGGGCGGCGCGCTCGAACTGGCGTACCAGAACCCGAGCATGCAGATCTGGCACGTCATCCCGCAGGCGGAACTGGCCGTCGCGCCCTAGGTTCCCACCCGCACTTACCGCTCGTTCATCACCTGCACCGGACGCACCTCGATGGTGATCGGCAGCGTGCCCGGCCACGTGCTGGCGATGTCGACCGCCGCCTGCAGGTCCGGCGCCTCGATGATGCCGTAGCCGCCGACGACCTCTCTGCTCTCGATGAAGGGCCCGTCGGTGACGGTCGCGCGGCCGCCCGTGAAGCGCACCGTGCGCGCCGTCGACGACGGCTGGAGCTTGTGGCCGCCGGCGATCCGGCCGGCTCGAGCCTGCTCTTCCCACCAGGGACCGATCTTCGCGTAGTTGGCCATGATCTCCGCCGCCGGCACGCCCGAACGCTCGTCGTCGCAGATGATCATCATGAATTCCGGCATGACACTGTCTCCTGTGTGCTGAACCCGTAGATATCAGGATGACGGTCGGGACGGCGCCGGATCGACATCCAACGGAGCGCTCAGGCCGATTCTTCGAACAGCTCGCGAGGCAGCCGCGAGCGCGCGATGATCGACTTCAGCGTGCCGATGGGCAGGCTGCGGTATGCATCGGCACAGGCACCGTCACCGTCGACTGTTCGAAGGGACGTTGCATCATGACGTGGCTTCCGTGCTGGCGCGCTCGCGCGAAGCCGTTCTCCTCGAGGATTCGAATGACATCGAGCGGCCGAAGAACACGGAGTCTACCCAACCGCCAGCTCTAGGCGCTCGATGTGGATCTCCGTCGGCACGCTCTCGCGGATTTCCGCCTCGCTCGCGGTCTTGAACCAGCCTTCGAGCGCCTCGATCAACATCGCACGTGCCTCATCGACGCTCCCGCCGTGGCTTGCGATATCCAGCTCGGGGCACGAAGCGACGTACACATCGCCTTCGCGTTCGATGACAGCGGTCAACTGCACGACTCGGCTCACAACCACCTCCGCCCTATTGTACGCGAGGGCTACCGTGAACGCGGCTGTCGTAGGGCAGTGAATCTGTCACCTCAAGTGGGCAGTGATTGTGTCACTTGCTCGTCCGTACCGGGATGATAGTCTCCCTGGAGGGAATGGGAAGACGGGCTTCGGCGCGCTGTTGCTGTGGTCC
>Ga0334722_10003347_pt1 | contig 17316 bp, 12 predicted proteins | sample C3_bottom_MG_FD_207210 | JGI IMG/M metagenome (GOLD analysis project Ga0334722, IMG submission 207210) | Sediment microbial communities from Yellowstone Lake, YNP, Wyoming, USA - C3_bottom | ecosystem: Environmental > Aquatic > Freshwater > Lake > Sediment | place: USA: Wyoming | collected...
GGCGGCGCGGATGGACGCACGCGGTTTCTGCGGAACGTCGGCGGCCTCTGGCTTCTGCAGGAGTCGATGCTGACGTGGGGGACGAAGGCGCTGGCGGACCTCCTGGCGGCGGCCGAGTCGTTGCCCGGCGGAGGGCCGATGGTGGATGTCGATGATCCGGTGTTCCTCCCGCCAGGGCGGATGCCGGAGCGCATCGCCGCCGCAGTGGCGGACACGGGACAGCGCCCGCCGGAGACGGCGGCCGAGACCGTGCGTTGCATTGTCGACTCCCTCGCTGCTGCCTATGCACGCACGGTGCACCAGGCGGCCGAACTGTCCGGCGAGACCGTGGAAGTGATCCATATCGTTGGCGGCGGCTCGCAGAACGCGCTGCTGTGCCAGCTCACCGCGGACTTCTCGGGGCTGCGGGTGATCGCCGGGCCGGTCGAGGCGACGGCACTGGGCAACGTCCTGATCCAGGCGCGCACGTATGGCGCAATGCCGGATTCGCTCGAAGACATCCGAGCCTGCGCCGCGGGTTCGACCCCGTTGCGAAGGTTCGAACCGTCGTGACCAGCACAAGACGCCCCGGCCGGTCTCGATGTGCATATCGACCAGGTTTCGCCGATAGCTCGCGCGATACCACTCGCTCATGCGGAACTCTACCAACGAGCGGTATGGCGGCCAGCCGTCGGTGGGGATAGGACCGGCGGGCCGCGCCGCGATCCAGCCACGAGCGTCAGCCCTTCGCACGCGTGCATTGGCGTCGCGGCGGGGCTCCTGCTAGACGTTGCATTTCCATATAGTAAGGCTCGCAACGGTTCGAATCTGTGGAGTGACGGCAATGGGATGTCCGGCGTGCGGACACGAGAACCGGGCCGACCGCCTGTTCTGCGCCGAGTGCGGCGCCAGCCTCGCGCCGGCATGCGGCGCTTGCGGAGCCCGGAACGAACCGGGCGAGAAGTTCTGCGGCAGGTGCGGCGCGAAGCTGGGGATGGCGGCGTCCGCCTCGTCGCAGCCGACGATCGCGGCCGGCGCGGCACCCCTCCCCGCCTCGTTCGCCCGGGGACGCTACGCGGTCAGAGGCTTCCTCGGCGAGGGTGGCCGCAAGCGCGTGTACCTCGCGCACGATGAGAAGCTCGACCGCGACGTGGCGTTCGCCGTGATCAAGACGGAGGGCCTCGACGCGGACGGACTTTCGCGCGTGCAACGGGAGGCGCAGGCGATGGGGAGGCTGGGCGACCACCCGAACATCGTTACGGTCTTCGACACGGCCGACGACGGCGGGCAGCCATACATCGTCTCGCAGTACATGGCGGGGGGCGACCTGGCGGCGACGCTCCGGGGGCGGGACGACCACCGGCTGCCAATCGAGCAGGCCGTGCGCATCGCCGAGCAGGTGTGCGCCGGACTGGAGCACGCGCACGCGCGCGGGATCGTGCACCGCGACCTGAAACCGGGAAACATCTGGTTCGACAGCCCGGGGGTGGCGCAGATCGGCGACTTCGGACTGGCGGTGGCGCTCGACCGCTCGCGGCTGACGATGGCCGGGATGATGGTGGGCACGGCGAGCTATATGCCGCCGGAGCAGGCGATGGGCGGGGAGACGACGAACGCGAGCGACCTCTACGCGCTGGGCTGCGTGCTCTACGAGATGGTGACGGGGCGGCCCCCGTTCGTCGGCGACGATACGGTGGCGGTGATCTCGCAGCACGTGAACACGGCGCCGGTCGCGCCCACGTGGCACAACGCCGAATGCCCGCCGGGGCTGGAGACGTTGATCCTGCGGCTGCTGGAGAAGGATGCAAAGAAGCGGCCGGCCAGCGCGGCGCAGGTGCGCGAGGCGCTGGCATCGGTCTCGCGCGGGTCTACGCCGGCGCCGCAACCGGGCGCGGCAGAGGCGCAAGCCGTCACGACCAATCCGATTTACCGGCGCACGTTCGTCGGCCGCGAGCAGGAGGTGAAGCAACTCGAGTCGGCGTTCGACGCCGCGCTCTCGGGCCAGGGATCATTGCTGATGATCGTCGGTGAGCCGGGTATCGGCAAGACGACGATCACGGAACAGCTGGCGACGTACGTCGGCATGCGTGGCGGGAAGTCGCTCGTCGGGCACTGCTACGAGGAAGGCTCGCTCTCGCTGCCTTATCTGCCGTTCGTCGAGGCGATGCGGTCGTACGTCATGCAGCAGGACCGCGAGGAGCTTGCGAGCCAGCTCGGCCAGGGCGCCGCCGATGTGGCGCGGATCGTTTCGGAAGTCCGCGATCGGGTCAACGTGGTGCCTGCGACGTCCTCCAGCCCCGAGGAGGAGCGGTTCCGGCTGTTTCAGGCGGTGGCGGGGTTCCTGCGCAACGCATCGAGCGCGCAGGCGCTGTGCCTCGTGCTCGAGGACCTCCACGACGCCGACAAGGGCACGATGGAGATGCTCGTACACCTGGCGCGCAACCTTGCGGGCGCGCGCATTCTGCTGGTGGGGACGTACCGGGACGTCGAAGTGGACCGGACGCACCCGCTCTCGGCGGCGCTCGCGGAGCTGCGGCGCGTCGAGAGCTTCCAGCGCATCCCGCTTCGCGGCCTCAGCCCGGACGAGGTGCAGCGGATGCTCTCGAACATCGCCGGACAAGAGGTGCCGTTCGTGCTGGCGGAGGCGGTCTACCGGCAGACCGAAGGCAACCCCCTCTTCATCCAGGAGGTGATCCGCTACGCGGCGGAGAGCGGGCTGATCAAGCGCGAAGGCGAGCAGTGGGTGGCGACGACCGACTCACTGATCACGCAGATCCCGGAGGGGCTGCGCGACGTCATCGGCCGCCGGCTGTCGGGGCTGAGCGAGGACTGCAGCAAGGTGCTCAGCGTCGCGTCGGTTATCGGGCGTGATTTCGCGGCGGATGTGCTGCAGCGGGTGGGCGGCATTTCCGAAGATGCGTTGATGTCCGCGCTCGAGGAGGCGATGCGCGTCTCGTTGATCGAGGAGATGAAGGGGGGGCGGGAGGCGCGCTACCGGTTCACGCACGCGTTCTTCCGGCAGACGCTGTACGAGGAGATGATCGCGCCGCGCCGGCTGCGCATGCACAACGAGGTGGCGAAGGCGCTGGAGCAGCATTACGCGACGCGCGTAGAGGATCACGCCGCCGAGCTCGCCGAGCACTACGCTCACTCATCGGCCGAGGAAGACCTGCGCAAGGCCGTGATGTACAGCGAAATGGCGGCGCGGAGAGCGGGCGCGGTGTTCGCCTTCGGCGAGGAGGCGCGCCTGCTCGAGCAAGCGATCCAGGTCCAGGAGATCGTCGACCCCGGCGACGCCGAGAAGCTGTACCAACTTCTGATGGCGCTGAACGCGGCACTGCTACCCGCGGGAGAGCCAGCGCGCATCCTCAGCGAGGTCGCTCCGCGAGCCTGCGAGCTCGGCGAGAAGTTGGGCGGAGGAGCGCGGGTTGCCCGCGCCGCCGAGATGGCGGCGATCGCGACGGTGTACATCAACGGTGTCATCGGGTTTCTCGCGCCGGAATTTCGGTCCTGGTGCGACATCATGGACCAACACGCGGCGGCTGGATCCCGGGAGCGCGTCGCTGCGGACATCTGGCGCTCCTGGACGACGTGGGTGATGAAGGACAGCAAGGCAACCTGGCCGGTCCGGAAAGCGGCGCTCGAACTCGCGCGGCAACTCGGAGACGGCGAGGCCCTTGCGTTGTCAGTCATGGCCATGACCGTTACGGGACGCCCCATCGATTGGGAGCAGGATTGCGCGGCGCTCGCACGTGAGGTCGCCACTGCGGGCATGGCCGCGTTTCGCAGCGAAGTTGGGCAGGGCGGTGGCCAAATCCCGCGCGGCAGCTTGCCCCCGTTCATGGTGGGCCAAATGCTCTGGTCCGTGGCGGACGTCTTGTGCGACGCGGGCGAGGTCGAATTGGCACACAAGATGTGGAACGAACTGGATGCGTACGCCGATCGCGTCCCCGATCCGTATGTGCGTTCGTGGCAAGTGTTCGCCCAGGGCACCAGGCTGGTGTTTGCAGGGGAGCTCGAGCAGAACGTGCAACTTGGACTGGACCTCGAGGAGCGCGCAGACGCCCTCGGCATCCCGGCGTGGGGACGGCTCGTTGGGACGTGGTGCCGCGGCGGCGGCGTGCTGCTCACGGGCCAGATCGAACAGTTCGTCGAACGGCGGTGGGCGTTTGAAGCGTTGCCTTATGGCGACGCGAACGTTGCATTCATCCTGGCGGCGGCCGGGCACGTTGAAGAGGCGCGGGAAGCCGTCGCCCAGGCCCTTGAGCGGCTGCAGTCGAACGGCGAGGAATGGGCCGACCGCGCCGGTGTGACCTTCCTGCTCGACGCCGCGATACGGCTCGGCGACGCGGACCTCGCCCGGAAGCTTTCGCAGCGGTTAGACACAGCGCCGCCGTACAGCAACAACAACTTCACGCAGACCAGGGGGCGCATTCTCGGACGGGCCGCGATGCTCCTCGACGATCCGCAGGCCGCCCGTGCTCACTTCGACGACGGACTCGCGGTGGCGCAGAAGATCGGTATCCGGCCAGAGATCGCGCTTGTACGGCACGAGATGGCGCGGCTGCTCTTCGAGCACTTTCCGGACGAGCGCGCCGCGGCGGTGGAGCACCTGACGTTCGCCACGCGGGAGGCGCAGGCGATGAAGATGAAGCCGCTGCTGGACGAATGCCTCGCGCTGAAATTGCGTTTCCAGGGGATCACATCGACGGACGTCTACACATCGATCGACAGCGTGGCGCGGGTGGTGGAGGCGGAGAAGCCGGACCTGCGCACGCACGCCGCGCCGGACGGCACGGTGACGATCATGTTCAGCGACATCGAGGACTCGACGGTGTTGACGGAGCGGCTGGGCGACCAGGCGTGGCAGGAGCTGCTGCGAAGGCACAACGCCCTCATCCGCGAGCAGCTCAACGCCCACGGCGGCTACGAGGTGAAGACGATGGGCGACGGCTTCATGGTCGCCTTCCAGTCCGCGAAGAAGGGGCTTGACTGCGCCATCGCGATCCAGCGTGCCTTCGCCGAGGCCCTCACCCCCGGCGCCTCTCCCACGGGGGGAGAGGGGAGCTCAGCGCACGTGAAGGTGCGCATCGGCCTCCACGCGGGCGAAACGATCAAAGACGGCGACGACTTCTACGGGAAGAACGTGATCATGGCTTCACGCGTCGCGGGCAAAGCCCTCGGCGGCGAGATCCTGGTGTCGTCGCTTCTGCGCTCGCTCGTCGAGAGCAGCGTTGACCGCGCGCTGTTCAGCGAGTCGAAGGAGACGGAACTGAAGGGACTGGCGGGGACGTACACGGTCCACGCGGTGCAGTGGGCGCGCGCGTAGGGTCGGTGTTCCGTCGCCTCCGGGGTTCTGTTGGGACAGGTCTGAAGAGGGAATGGTCACTTTGACACACCCTCAGATGACCTGTCATGCTGAAGCTTAGTTCGTTTCACCGACAGGGGGTAGCTTGGCGGTCACCAAGGCTGCATCCATGCGTGATCGCATGGTTCAAAAGTGGCCTTTCCTTAAGCGCTTCGGTTGGCTGTTCGACTGGGCGGACAAGATCCAGACAACACAGGGAATCTGGACATGGATTCCGAGCCCAGTACGGGCGGTTCTGAAGTTCGTGGCTACCTTCACTCTCGGCAGTATTGGTGGAACGAGTATTTTGTATGGGGGGCTGAATCGTGCGCTAGACGTTCACGTTTCAAGTGGGCTCCCAGTCATTATCCTTGTCGTAGTGGCATCTGGGACTTGCGCGTATGCACTGCTTGTAGGGCTTCAAGCGCGACGTTTCTTGCAGCGGCAAATATTAGCCGTGAGGGATCAAGTGGCGGACGATAAGGACGCTGACATTATGGATGACAGCGATAAGGCTGTACCACATGAGCCTGTGAACTCCCTAGAGAGTAAACCAGCGTTACCTCGCCCGCCCTCGGGATACGTTGAGCGTTTCGGCTTGGGCTGGCGCATCCGTCACGTACGAAAACGTCTCACGAGCATTCAGGCGATCCAGATGCAGATAACTGGGGAGTCGCCGCCCACATTCACCATCATTGAGGGGCCGTATTGTCCAAACGACTACGAGCGGCTAAAGCTGAAAGATGTGGCGGGGCGCGCCGGCCCGGGGCGAACGCGCGGGCCGCAACGCTTATGCGGGTTCGGCTCCCACCTTCGGCATCGGAGCTGCGTCCTCCCTGGCGCGGGCAGCGTCGCGTTCGGCGAGGCGCTTGAGGTTGGCGAACTGGCGCACCTGCATGATCCAGTGCGACGGCTCCAGGAAGACGAAGCTTATGATGGGCCGAAGCCATCGCGGCCGGACCGCCCAGTAGCCGCTCTCCACGATCCGGGTACGGCCACCCGGCAGCTCTTCCAGCAGGAAGGCCCAGAGCGAGTCGGAGTAGAAGCGCGGTCGCGGGCCGCGCGGGTCGAACGGGCGCATGCGCAGGTCCACCGACGCGCGCAGCCCCAGGAACCGCTCCGGCTCGAGCGCCGCCACCTCCCACCACGATGTTTCGTCGGGCATCGACGGCAGGTGGTCGCCAACGGCGATGTGCTGCCACTCGGGATGGATGCGGTCCGCGCTGGAGCGGCCCCAGTTGTCGAGATGGTCCCAGCTGTACCAGCCGGCGCGGCCGTAGCCCATCTGCACGAGCCAGGGCCAGACGTCCGCCGGAAGGGCGTCGATCGTGATCGCATTCGTGGCGGAGCGGCTGCCACCGGGAATCAGATCGGCGCCCGGGTAAGGCCGCCTCACCTCCTCGTCCGTGGCGCCCCAACGAAGGAGCCGGGGACGGACCGCGGCGGCGTAGGCGGCCCCGGTGACGGCGACGAGTAATGCGAGCTTGCGGGCGATCATGGTTGGCCTCCTGATGTCCCGGGCGGAGCGTCCCGTGCGCGCAAGAGCGCGATGGCGAGGACGGCGATCCAGAGCATGGAACCAAAGACGGCGATGCGCTCGGTGATACCGACCCACGGCGTGCGTTCGTTGTCGGCCACCCTAGGCGCGTCCATACCGGTGAGAGCGCCGAACGCGAGCACGAAGAAGATCGTGGCGATGGAGTAGAGGCGAAATCGCTTGCCAAACGCCGTGGCTCCACAGGCAATGCTGAGCACGAACAGGAACGTGTCGGCGGCCCCGAGCATGAGGTGCACGGTGTCGCTCAGCGTTCCGCCACCCGCCGCGAGGACCTCGCGTTGGTGCATCGGTGCGAAGGGCCACGCCACCAGGCCGAGGATTCCAATTCCGGACACGAAGACTGCGACGAAGCGTAGCGCCCGCTTCCGGCCGGCTGATGCCCAGATGCCGAATCCGCAGGCGACCGTCAGGACGCTGTACACAACGCCGAGCGGGATCCAGAGCGATCGCGTCGGCGCGCCGACGGCGGACAACTCGCTGATGGTCTGATCGGTGTAGCTGTAGCCGTCATACAGCGAGGCCGCGAGCAGATCCGTTCCGACGTAGAGCAGCGTGGCTGCAACGCCGCAGCCGAGCAGAGCCTTTGTGCGGCCGACCTTGCTGATGCCCGGTGCGCGGAGGTTGCCAACCGCGGACAGCTGCGCGTTGATGCTGATGGCGCACCCTCCTGACACCGCTATGGTGCGTCACGGGAGACCAGACAACAATGGCCAGACGTCTCTGACGGTGGGGGCCGGGCGGCCGCAACCACGGCCGACGGGGGGGTGGAGGAACTCACGGCCCGCAGCAGCACGCGGTGCTGACGACCGGCCTCCCGGCAGACCGCGCAGTTTCATATAGTAGTCGCACCCCGGGTCGAGCCTGGAGTGACCTATCCAATCGAGGAGCGGAGCAAGGAGGTGGCAATGAACGCGCAGGAAGCCGTGAAGCAGCAACTCAACTTCTGGCATGGCGTCGGAGGGCAGGTGGTCGGGGATTGCGGAGACGCGCTCAACCGCCGCCTCGACAACGCTAAGGTCGGGTCGATCGCATCGATCTACGCCCACGCCGTCTTCGCCGAGGACGGCATCGTCAACGGCATGTTCCGGAATAAGCCGTTGTTGTTCCAGGACGGCGCGTGGGAGTCCAAAGTAGGGGTGAAGCACCCCGGCGGTCCGATGCAATCCGAGGACTGGGCGGCAACGGTGAACATGGACCTCGCGTCGTTCCAGGAATATGCCCGTGCGGTGTTTGCCCAAACGGACGCTTACCTGACGGGCCTCAGCGATGCCGAGATGGACCGCAAGATCCAGGGACCGGCCGGCGAGACGACGATCGGTTGGATGGTCGTCAACATCCTCGCGACGCACTTCCCTCAGCACGCCGGCGAGATTGCGGCTCTCAAGGGTGTTCAGGGACTCAAGGGTCTGCCGTTCTAATCAGCGCCCCGCGTCACGGCGTGGTCTGGATGCACTGCTCGATGCGGGCGCACGCTGCTTCGGGCGAAGCCCCCGCCGGTGAAGAAGCGCGGGGCGACGACGACGCGCTTAGACTCTGCCGGACAGGCGCAGCACATGAAGGGCCACGTCCCGTCGACGTCCTGGCGCTCAGCGATCGTGCGTGCTGCTCCGCGAAGGTGCGCTGACGATCAGGGCTGCGTGACCGTCTCGTGCACGGAGTCGGCGAGGCGATCGATGGTGGGTCGGAGGAGCATGACGTAGGCGGCGGGCGCGTCGTTTATCGCCGGTGCGGTCTGCGGGGGGGCGTCGAGCCAGCGGAAGGACGCGCGGTTCCAGACGCGCTCATCGCCGACGATCACGCCTTCGACGGCGAAGACGGCTTCGCCCGCTTCGGGCGAGGCGGCGGGGTCCGCATCGACGCGCAGCTCGACGAAGGGGTGGCGCTCGGTGGCGCCGGCGAATGGCAGGACGGGGAGGCAAGACATGACGATCGTGAACTCCATCCCGGCGTCCTTATGCACGTGCTTCGTGCGGAAGTCCTCACGCTGCTGCATCTCGAGGAAGGCGCGCCGGCCGGGATAGCGGACGATGCCGATGCGGTCCCAGGCGGTGCCGTCGCCGACGAGGACGCGGTCGACCTCGGCGGCGAAGACGATGCGGGCGCCGATGGCGGCGAGCGAGTCGCGCGGCGTGTACTCGTCGTCGGCCTCGCGGCCGCTGCGGTCGTGCGACTGACCGTCGCCGTAGTCGGCGCGTTCGCGGTACTTCATGAGGTTGAGGGCCCAGAAGGGCGTGTCGGCCCGCGGGTCCAGCTGCGCCCAGCGACCGATCAGCTCCCTGTTGATCCTGCCGTAGCGGACGGTGTTGCCGTTGCGGTCGGTCGTCACGGTGTCTCCTCCGGCTGTGAGCGGGCTCAGCTCGTTCGGGCGATGAAGTCGACGACAATGCGGGCGAGGTCTTCGCCGAGGTCTTCCTGGAGGAAGTGGCCGCCGCCCTTTAGCATGACGTGGGGCTGGCCCTGCGCGCCGGGGATGCGCCGCTGCATGACGTGCTCTCCGCCCTTCGTGATGGGATCGGAGTCACTGAACGCGGTGAGGAACGGCTTCTCCCACTTCTGGAGCACGTCCCAGGCGCGGCGGTTCGCCGCGGCGGCGGGATCGTCCGGCGTGGAGGGCACGAGCGATGGGAAGATGCGCGCGCCGGCCTTGTAGCTGTCGTCGGGGAACGGTGCGTCGTAGGCGGCGACGACGTCATCGGGCAGCGTGGTCACGGTGGAGGCCTGGATGATACGGCCGATGTCGAATTTCGGGGCGGTCTGGGAGAACTTCTGCCAGCGCATGAAGGCTTCGTTCGGCGCGCGGTCGCCCGTCGGCAGGCCGCCGTTGCCGATGACGATGCGCGCGAAGCGGCCGGCGTTCTCGGCGGCGATGCGCAGACCGAGGACGGCGCCCCAGTCCTGGCCGAACAGCGTGACGTCGCGGAGGTCGAGCTGGACTACGAACGACGTCAGCCAGTCGATGTGACGCTGGAACGTGTAGTCGGACTGTTCCGACGGTTTGTCGGAACGGCCGAGGCCGATGAGGTCCGGGGCGACGGCCCGATGGCCGGCGGCGACGATCACGGGAATCATCTTGCGGTAGAGGTACGACCAGGACGGCTCGCCGTGGAGCAACAGGACGATCTTGCCGGCCGGCGGGCCTTCATCGAGGTAGTGCATGCGCAGGGAGCCGCCTTCGCCGTCGGGGACCTCGACGTAGTGCGGGGCGAAGGGATAGCCGGGGAGTTCGCGAAACCGCTCGTCTGGTGTACGGATTGCCTTCATGCGTGTGCCTTTCGCTGGTGACGGTTCAGTCGGACTCTGCGAGCTGGTAGGTGTTCGAGAGATCGTCCTGGAGCACGACGGCGTCGGCCCCGGAGGTACGCAGGCGCAGCGCGCTATCGAGCGTGCGGGTGCGATAGGTCCAGCCGGCGGGTGGCTGGATGCGGGTGGCCAGGCCTGCCAGGTCCGCTTCGGTGAGACTCGCGCTGTTTTGCTGGCTGTACGACTGCATCACGAACACCCTGCCGTCGGCGCTCACGAGCTCGTAGATCCGGACGCCCGCCGCGTACTCGAACACCGTCTCGCGCGCGACGTGCCGCTCGATGTACGGGCCGAGATCAGGCGGGACGGGGCCGAGGTCCACGCTGGCGGCGAGGAACATGGCGAGGGAGCCGAACATGGTCTCCTGGCGGGAGCCGCCCGGCTTCTTCTCGATCGCATCCATCAGCCAGTAGCGGGGGCCGTTGAGGAGCGCCGCCAGCACGACGCGATCGTTCTTGATGGCGGCGGCGTCGAGCGTCTTCCAGTCCGCGTCGGGACAGTCGTTGAGGCCGAAGGTGTTCCAGACGTCGGCGTTGAGGCGACCGTCGATGACGCGAGCGAGGAGCACTTCGCAGTAGCGCTTCCCGCGTAGTCCCTCGACGCGAGGCCAACCATCGGCGTTCGTGAGCGTGGCGGCGGCACTGGCGGCGGGGGCGGGCGGGGTCGCCGAGCCGTCGGGGGTCGTCGTCGACGCCTTCGAGGCGCAGCCCGCGGCGAGGACGAGTACCGCCGCCGCTCCTGCGAGGAGCAGCGTCCCGCGCGTGGCGAGCCAGCCGCGGTGAGTCCGGTCGCGCATAGCGATTCGCATCTCCTGTCAGCGCCTACAGTCCGCGCTTCACGACGGGCAGCCGCTCGGTGTCGCGGGCGACATGCACGGGGCCCGCGAACACATCGCTGATGCCGGCGCAAAAGGCGCCGACCTGGGCCGGGTCGTTCGTGATGGACGGAATGAGGTGGGTGAGGACGACCTCGCCGACGCCGGCGTCGCGAGCGAGCGCGGCGACCTGGTGTGTCGTGATGTGGTAGGAGGGCACGTCGGACAGGAGGGCGGACTCGCGCGGCATGCCGGCGGCCTTCAGGCCGGCGATGCGTTGCTCCATCATGGGCAGGTTGAGGGCCTCGCAGACGAGCATGTCGGCGCCGCGGGAGGCGGCGGCGAGGGAGTCGCACAACGAGGTGTCGCCGGAGAGCACGACGGTGCGTCCGTCGTACGTCAGGCGGTAGCCGAAGGCGGGGACGACGGGGAAGTGATCGACCTCGAAGCTCTCGCAGCGCAGTCCTTCGATCGTGAGGAAGGATTCGGGGTGAGGTGTAGCCGGCACTTCGGTCACCTCGACGCGGATGCCGTCCGGGTGGAGCTTGTCGCCGTGGTGGGCGAGGCGGAAGCCGATATCGCGCCGGAGAGCGAGCAGGAACCCTTCGATCATCTCGCGGGTGCCGTCGGGACCGTAGACGCGGAGGGGCGTCGTGGCGCCGCCGGTCCAGCGCTGGAAGAGGAAGTCGGCGACGTCGGTCATGTGGTCGGTGTGCATGTGGGTGAAGAGGGCGGTATCGATGAGATTGGGCCGAACGCCGGACGGGATGAGGCGCCGCGCGGCGCCCCAGCCGCAGTCCACGAGCACATGGGTGTCGCCGGCGACGATGACGTTGCCGGCGCCGCAGCGGTCGGGGTTGGGAAGGGGGCTGCCGGTGCCCAGGAAGACGACTTCGAATCGCTGGCTCATGCAGGACGCACCCTTCGCAGCCGGACGGTGAAGGAGGCATAGTTCCACAGGAGCTCGCCATCGACAAGCTCGCGCGTGACGAGGGGTGGCCGGGCCGGGTCGACGCCGCCGGGATGCAGGTCGAGGCGTCCATCGCTGAAGACGGCGGCGACGCGGATCTCGCGCGAGAGGTCGGCCTCGGCGACGTCGTTCACGCCGCTTTCGAGCGTGCCGTCGGCGCGCATATCATGGATGACGTGGCCGGCGGTGATGACGACGCGATCGCCGCACTGTTCGATGCGTTCGATGTGCGTTGTGAGGGGATGCGCGGGAAGCGGCGCGCCATGCTGTTCGACGGCGTAGGCTGCCCAGAGGCCGCGGAGGTCGGAGGCGCCCGGGGCGAGCGGCTCGGTGCAATCCGAAAGGACGGGGGGAGGCATCTCGCCATGCCAGCCACCGCGGGGCGTGTGGGCTACGGGAATGTCGTCGGCCAGCACGTCGCTCCTCGCCGGGATACTAACTGCGCGGGTACGATATCATCGTGGCACAGGGGGTGTCAATAACAATTGGCACTGGGAGCGCCAACAGATGCGAGGCGAGTTGGCCAGCCCGGCGGGAGGAGTGATCCATGAGCACCAGCGAGCCGGGATTCGGCGGGCGGATCGGGAGGACGGTGGCGGACTCGGAGCCGTGGTGGCCGGCGGCAGCGCCGGAGGGCGCACCGAACGTCGTGATGATCGTGCTGGACGACACGGGATTCGCGCACCTGGGCTGCTATGGCTCAACGATCGAGACGCCGAACATCGACCGGCTCGCGGCGGGAGGACTGCGATACACGGGATTTCACACGACCGCGCTGTGCTCGCCTTCGCGGGCGTGCCTGCTGACCGGCCGGAACCACCACGCGGTGGGGATGCGGGGCGTCTCGAACTGGGACAGCGGCTTTCCGAACATGCGCGGGGCGATCGCGCCGGGGGCGGCGACGGTCGCCCAGCTGCTGGGCGCGCAGGGCTACGCGACGTTTGCGGCGGGCAAGTGGCACCTTGCACCGATGCGGGATTGCTCGGCGGCGGGGCCGCACGAGAACTGGCCGCTGCAGAAGGGCTTCGACCGGTACTACGGGTTTCTGCAGGGCGAGACGGATCAGTTCTACCCGGAACTGACGGCGGACAACCACCACATCGACCCGCCGGCGCGGCCGGAGGAGGGGTACCACGTCAGCGAGGACCTGGTCGACCGCTCGATGGGGTGGATCCGCGACCTGCGTTCGGTGCGGCCGGACCGGCCGTTCTTGCTGTACCTGGCGTTCGGCGCGACGCACTCGCCGCACCAGTCGCCGGAGGCGTATCGCAAGAAGTACCGCGGGCGATTCGACGAGGGGTGGGATGTCGCGCGCGACCGGTGGTTCGCGCGCCAGGTGGCGACGGGAATCGTGCGCGAGGGGACGACGCTGGCGCCGCGCAATCCCGGCGTGCGGCCGTGGGCCGACCTGTCCGATCACGAGCGCGTGTTCGCGGCGCGGCTGCAGGAGGCGTTCGCGGCGTTCCTGGACCACACGGACGCGCAGGTCGGGCGTCTGACGGCGTTCCTCGAGGCGCAGGGGCTGATCGACAACACGCTGCTGATCCTCTGCTCGGACAACGGAGCGAGCCAGGAGGGGGGGCCGCGCGGGGTGATGGACGAGTTCAGCTTCTTCAACCTGCAGCAGGAGGACCTGGAGGACATCGTCGCGAACCGGCTGGACGATATCGGAGGGCCGCATTCCCACAGCAACATTCCCTGGGGGTGGGCGCAGGCGGGGAACACGCCGCTTCGGTGGTACAAGCAGAACACGTACGGCGGGGGCGTGCGCGATCCGCTGATCGTCCACTGGCCGGAGCGGATCAAGGACGGCGGCGGGATCCGTCCGCAGTTCTGCCACGCGATCGACGTTGCGGCGACGATTCTCGACGTGACGGGGACGGTGTTGCCGGAGCGGTTCGCGGGCCACGAGCAGATGCCGCTGCACGGGCGGAGCCTGGCGGCGACCTGGCCATCGGCGGAGGCGCCGCCGCCGAGGGAGCGCCAGTACTTCGAGATGGGCGGACACCGGGGGTTGTACGAGCAGGGCTGGAAGGCGGTGACGTACCACGAGCGGGGACAGCCGTTCGAGGCGGACACCTGGGCGCTCTACCGGCTCGACGACGACTTCTCGGAGTGCCATGACCTGGCGTCGGAGCATCCGGAGAAGCTGCGCGAGCTGGTGGACGCCTGGTGGGTGGAGGCTGGCACATACGACGTGTTGCCGCTCGACGACCGGGGGATCGAACTGTTCGGCGGGGCGCCTCGCGCCGGCACGCCGCATGCCCGCACGGAGTACGTGTACTTGCCGCCGATCTCGCACATCCCTTCGGACGCGGCGCCGCCGCTTGGCGGGCGGTCATGGACGATCTCCTGCGAGGTGGTGGTGGGGGATACCTGCGAAGGGGTGCTGTACGCGCGGGGCAGCCGCAACGTCGGCCAGAGCTTCTTCATCAAGGACGGCAAGCTGCAGTTCGACTACAACGCGCTCGGGAAGCACCAGCGCGCGGCGGGGGCAGTCGAGCTCAGGCCGGGCGCGCACGAAATCGGCGCGCGCTTCGAGCGGGAGGGGCGCAGCGGGACGCTGACGCTTTCGGTCGACGGCGCGGACGTGGCTTCGGCCGCGATTCCGGTGATCATCCGCATGATGGGGTCGACGGGCGTGGACATCGGCTGTGACCGGCTGTCGACGGTCGTCGATGATTACGATGGACCGTTCGCGTTTACGGGCAGGATCTCGCGCGTGACGTTCCGGATCGAGGGCCGGCGCGACCGCGCCGATGCCGCCGCGGCTGCGCGGGCCGAGCGCGCGAAAGAGTAGGAGCGACGCGTCAACGCCGCGGCGTGCGGAACAGCCTGGTGAGCCCCACGCGCATCGCGTCGCCGATCTGTTTCGGGGTCTGGGCGTGGCCAAGACGAAGGAGCTCGTAGGCCTCGAACGAGCAGAGGACCTCGGCGGCGCCGAGCGCGGCGTTGCGCTCACCGCGGGGCAGGGGCCGGAGCACGTCCGCGAAGTGGCGCTCGACCTGGCGCCGGAACAGATCGCGGCTCCGTGCCAACTCGTCGGCGACGACGGGCTCGAAGGGGGCGCGCAGGCGCGACACGCGTCCGGCGGGAAGGATCGCCTCGAAGAGGCGCACGCGCTGCGCGATGAGGCGATCGATGCGGCTGGCAACGGCGCCGGCGCCGGGCTCCGCAAGTTCGATCAGGTGGCCGACGCGCGCGACCTGCCGCTCGATGGCGATGCGGTCGAGCGCGTCGAGGTCGTCGAAGTATCGGAACACGGAGCGGCGGGAGAGTCCGGAGCGGGCGGCGATCTCGGCGGCGCCGGGGCGGAGGTTGCCTTCGGCGAAGAGGTCGAGGAGCGCATCGACGACGGCGTTGAGATTGCGGTCGCGAGAGGCGCGGCGGCCATCCACGGTGGGATCGGGTGGGGGCGTGGCGCATGTGCGCGCGGGGCCGGTGGAGCGCGGCCGGCGGGGAGCGGTGGAACGCGTCGGCATGCGGCATGATGGCGTCGCGGCGCGGCGGGTGTCAACTTGCACTGACACTCGGAGTGTCATGTAATGCGCGGCAGACGGAGGACCCCCGCTTGAACGATCTCGATTCGTCCGGTCCGATCCCCGGCTATTTCGACAGCCCGTTTCCGGGCGAGGACGGCGGGCCGCGGCGGCAGCTCATTCCGCGGACGCCCGCGCTGGGCATCAGGGCGGGTGAACATCTGGAGGTGACATCGCGGCCGCTCCTGTTCGCGAACATGGTGGTGCTGCGTGAGCCGGGGGAGGTGTTCGTGCAGGGGAACTCGCAGCCGTGGGAGGACACGACGAGCTGGGTCGAGCGCATCGACCCGCTCTCGCTTGCGCCGCTGGCGCGCTCGCCGGATCTGCCGGGAGGGCCGTTCTGGGCGGGCGGCATCATGGCGCACGCCAACGGCTACCTGTACGTGACGTACGGGCGCTATTGCCACAAGCTCGATGCCGGGTGCGCGCTCGTGGCGAGCCGCGAGCTGCCGCGGCCGCACCCGTACAACAGTCTCCTCGCGCTGTCCGACGGCAACCTGGTGATGAAGAACGTCGTGCGGGACGGCTCGTCGCGGTCGTACTTCAGCGTGCTGGACCCGGAGCGGCTCGAGCCGGTGTGCGCGGAGGTGGAGATTCCGGAGGGCTCGATCGCGCGGATCTCGAGCGACAGGACGGAAGACGGCGATCTGGTGTACGTCGTGGGCGACCATACGATCTTTCGCTATCGATACAGCGATGGGACGCTGGGCGTGGACGAGACATGGCGCTACCGCTACCGGACGCTGCCCGATGCGGAGCAGTCGTACGCCTGGGACCCGGTGATCGCCGGCGGCTGCGCGTGGTTCATGGACAACGGCGACAACGGGTTTCGCGGGAATTTCAAGGGTACGGGGGTCGCGAGCGGGCCGCTTCGCCTGTACCGGGTGCCGCTGACGGATGCGGACGGAGCGGCGGCCTATGCGCCGTTCGGACTTCCGGCGGGCACGATCGTGAACCCACCGCTGATTGATCCGTCTCGGCGAATCGCGGTCGCGTACGACAGCGGCAACGCGCGGATCGGCGGGTTCCGGTACGGAGACGGGGCGTTGGGGCGACTGTGGGAGCACGGGTTCGGGGCGAGCAATCACTTCTTGCTGTATCCGGACAGCGGGGAGATCGTGGTCAACGACTTCGACGGCACCACCGAGCACGTGGTGGTGCTGAACGTCGAGACCGGCGACGAGCTGGCGCGCGTGGCGACGGGCAGCCCGGTCCAGGCGGCGCTGTTCCAGTCGCCGGGGTGGGCGCGCGATATCTACACGTGCACGTTCACGACGCTGTCCAGGGCGTTCGTCGCGTCGTGAAGACTGCCCGGGCAGCCCGCCGGCGGCGCGACGGCCGTGGTGGCAGCGGCTCGATCCGGGGCGCCGGCAATTCGTCTATTCCCGACAGGCCGCGCGGTTCCATATAGTAAGGGCTCCTGAGGCGGCTTCCTGCGAACGAACATCGGGGAGTGAGGGCGATGGCCTGTCCGGCGTGCGGGCGAGAGAACCCGGAGGGCGCGAAGTTCTGCCGCGGCTGCGGCTCGTCGCTGGCCGTTGAGATCACATGCGGCAAGTGCGGCACGGCGAGCATCCCCGACAGCGCGTTCTGCGTGGAGTGCGGCGGAGCACTGAGCGACCCGGCGACGCCCGCGGCTGCGACAGTGGAACGGAGCGCACCGGCGGCTGCGCTGCCGGCGGCGTTCGCCGGCGGGCGTTACAACGTGCGCTCGTTCCTGGGGGAGGGCGCGAAGAAGCGGGTGTTCCTTGCGCACGACACGAAGCTCGACCGCGACGTCGCCTTCGCGCTGATCAAGACGGAGGGTCT